>JACCDK012103758.1_pt1 | contig 12327 bp, 12 predicted proteins | sample 7445871 | NCBI WGS metagenome assembly JACCDK01 (sample SAMN15323436, study PRJNA562643) | freshwater metagenome | isolation source: river surface water | place: USA:Blue River Watershed | collected 2017-08-15
GAAAAAAAGAAATACCGACTTATCTACAAGTGTAATAACCTGCATAATAATAAGCGCCGTAATACTTGTTTTCTTGATTGTTCATAGCTCAAATATACATTAAAATTAAATCAAGTTCAAAGCCTTTTGATTGCAAATAATGCAAAGTTTTTTGTTTTTGTTGCCAAATTTCACCTTTTGTATATTTTTTCTTGGCTAACTCAACTTGCTTTTGTAAACATTTGTCATAATCATCTGTATCAATTTCAGCCAATCCGCACTGAATTAATTCGGCTGAAAGATTGCGTTTTTTTAATTCAAATCGGATTTTGTTTCGCCCCCATTGTTTTTGATTAAACTTCGATCGGGCATAGATTTCTGCAAATCGTTTTTCGTTGAAATAATTTTCTCCTGTTAACCAATCAATGTAAGCTTCATAATCGGTATTAGGAATACCCAGATCTTGCATCTTTCGATGAAGGTCTTGCGTGCAACGTTCTTGGTACGCACAAAATCGGGCTAATTGATGGAGCAGGGTGGAGTCCATCGCCTGACTTATTTATTGTGAATAGCTTTGTCGTCTACTTGTTCCAAATTGAACAAGTCGTTTAACACATCCACCAAGGTATCAGACTCCCCTCTTTTGCAGGCAGCCTTCAAATGAATGATAGGTTGTTTGATGATTTTTTGAACTAAGCTTGATGTGATTTTTTCTAGTTTTTCAATCTCATCAGAACTTAGGCTTTTAATGTGTCGATTGATTTCCTCTTTTCGTATCTGCTCCAATGAATTCTTTAACTTGTGGATTACTGGCGAAACTTCCATTTCTTTCGACCAATCCAAAAAGCTATCAATACTCTCTTCAATGATTCCTTTTACCTGCGGAATAGCGGCTAAACGTTGCTGTAAGGCTTGGTCTGCTCTTTCTTTTAGGGTATCTATATTATAAAGAAGTACTCCTGCTATTTTTTCAATTTTTTCTTCTATACTTCTTGGAACAGATAAATCGATAAAATATTTGAAGGATAAAATTTGAATTTTCTTTAATTCATCTAACGTAATAATAGGGTCATTACTACGAACAGAAGAAATAATGATATCTGCTTGCTCTATTTCTTGCCATAAATTCTCAATAGCTGCAACTCGATAGGCCTTTCCATGTGCCAATTTTTCAGCTTTTTCAAGGGTTCGGTTCATGACAGTGATTTCTGCGAAATCTTTATCTTCCATGTTTTTGCAAACATCTAAACCAATTTCTCCTAATCCTAAAATTAATACTTTTGGATTTGGGATGGCCTGAGATAACTCTTCTGCCAAGGCAACTGTTGCATAAGAAACAGAGGCTGCCCCGTCTCTGAAGGAGGTTTCTTGTGCAACACGCTTATTTGCATAAAAAATCGTATGCATTAAGCGGTGTAGGTAAGGTCCAGCTAAATTCAAATCTGCCGCTTGTTGGTAGGCTCGTTTGATTTGCATCGGAATTTGAATATCTCCAACTACTTTCGACTGTAAACCTGTGGCTACCTCAAATAAATGATGTAGTGAAGGTCTGGTCTCTTCGTTTTGTACAAAGTATTGGGCGTTTTCTGCTGAATTTTCTAAAGACTTTTCCTTTAATAAATCTTTAATGATGGATTGAGAAAAATCTTGATTGGCTGTGTAATAAATTTCTGTACGGTTGCAAGTGGAAACAATCAATAAATCATTGATATCGTATTTTTCCTTGCATTGGATTGCGAATGACTTGCTTTCATCGTCACTTAATGCCACTTGCTCACGAATGGTGAGTGGCGCGCTTTTATGAGAAATACTAACCGACTTAAACGGAACTTGCATTTTTTAAATCCTACAGAAATTACAATTTACAAAAATACAGAGCAATTGCTTATTTTTATAGTGTATTGTCAAGAAAATTGTAATTTAGACCAATTATAAATTAAACCAGATGAAATTAGTCAATAAAACGGTGTTTATTTCGGGTGCATCCCGTGGCATCGGCTTAGAAATTGCCAAGAAATTTGCTTCTGAGGGTGCAAATATTGTGATTGTTGCCAAGACAGATCAACCGCATCCTAAATTGGAGGGTACTGTACATTCGGCAGCTGCAGAAGTAGAGGCTTTAGGTGGTAAGGCATTGGCGTGTGTGGTGGATATTCGGGAAGAAAGTCAGGTTTTGGCGGCTGTGGAACAAGCAGTGGCAAGGTTTGGTGGAATTGATATTTTGGTGAATAATGCTTCGGCCATTCAGTTAACAGGGACCTTGCAAACAGATATGAAGCGGTACGATTTAATGAACGGAGTGAATGCAAGAGGTACTTATTTGTGTGCTAAAGCCTGCTTGCCCTATCTGTTGAAAGCTGAAAATCCGCATGTGATCACCCTTTCTCCACCGCTAAATATGGAAGCCAAATGGTTTAAACATCATGTGGCCTATACGATGGCTAAATTTGGGATGTCGATGGTCACTCTGGGGATGTCTGCAGAGTTTGCTGGTAAAGTGGCTTTTAATTCACTTTGGCCGAAAACGATTATTGCTACAGCAGCCATAGAATTTGCTGTAGGAAATGCCGAGATGATGCGTTTGGCTAGAAAACCTAGTATCATGGCAGATGCTGCTTTTGAAATTGTTCAGAAAGATGCAAAATCATTTTCTGGTCAGTTTTTAATTGATGAAGAAGTATTGAAGGCCGCCGGCCTTCAGAATTTTGATACCTATAAAAACGATCCTTCTGTTTCGGATCAGCAATTAATTCCCGATTTTTTCATTTAATATGCCAATTCTTCATTCTTCAAAATCATTTCATTCTCCATTTTGGTTGCCTGAAAAACATTCTCAAAGTATTTTTCCTGCTTTGTTTCGTGAAGTGTATGTGGCTGGTGTTCAAGTAGAACGAATTACTTTATCAGACGGTGATTTTGTGGATGTTGATTGGTACTTAGCTGGACAATTGGGTGAAAAACCATTGTTAATCATTTCACATGGTTTAGAAGGAAGTAGTAGGCGACATTATGTGTTGGGAATAGCGAAAAAAGCTATTTCTGAGGGATTTGATGTGTTGGCTTGGAATTATCGATCCTGCTCTGGTGAGATGAATCGAGCAAGAAAATTTTATCATTCGGGTGCAACAGATGATTTAGATCAATTAGTAAATATGGTCATGGAGAGAGGAGCAAAAGAATTGTACTTAGCCGGATTTAGTTTAGGGGGTAATTTAACCTTAAAATGGTTGGGTGAAAAAGGTAAAAATCCTCCCTCTGGAATTCGTAAAGCTGTGGTATTTTCCGTACCTTTGCACCTTTCAAGTAGTAGTCAAACGTTGGCAAAGCTTGAAAATTGGATGTATTCCAATCGCTTTTTGAAAACCTTAGTGGCAAAAGTACAACAGAAGGTGCAACAGTTTCCAGATTTAATCCCTGAAGACAAGCTTTCTCAAATCAATACACTTTGGGATTTCGATGAGATCGTAACAGGTCCAATTCATGGTTTTGCAGGTGCAGAGGATTATTATCAGCAATCAAGCTCAATCTTCTTTTTACCTCAAATTCATGTTCCTGTTTTAATTGTGAATGCGGCAAATGATCCATTTTTATCGCCTCAATGTTTTCCAACAGAATTAATATCTTCATTGGAACATGTCTTTTTAGAAATTCCAAAAGAGGGAGGCCATTGCGGATTTTATCCTCGCAAATATGATCAATACCTGTGGTCGGAAATACGAGGAATGAATTGGTTGAAAGAAGAAGTATAGTAAATCATATGATGCCTAATAAACACAAAGAACAATTAACAATTGTTATCGATTTTGACAGTACCTTCACTAAAGTTGAGGCTTTAGATGAATTGGCTGATATTGCCTTAAAAGGTAATCCAAAGCAAAAACAAATTGTCTCTCAAATTCGTGATATCACAGAAAAAGGGATGGCAGGAGAGATTGGTTTTGCGGATTCTTTGAGAGATCGTGTGGAATTACTATCCGCAAACAAGTCGCATATCGATTTATTGATTACGTTTTTAAAAGGTAAAATTTCAGATTCCTTCAAACGGAATAAAACGTTTATTCAAGAAAATGCGGAGTCGATATTAATTGTTTCTTCTGGATTTAAGGATTTTATCGTTCCAGTGGTTGAGGAGTTGGGGATACCTGCAGAAAATGTGTACGCTAATGAGTTTACATATGATGCTGAAGGAAATATTACCGGCTATGATAAGGATAATTTGTTATCGAAAGATGGCGGAAAAGTTCTTTTGCTAAATTCCTTGAACTTAGAAGGAGAAGTGTATGCCATTGGAGATGGCTATACTGATTACGAATTGCGAGAATCAGGTTTGGCAAATAAATTTTATGCCTTTACTGAAAATGTTTCTCGTAAAAAAGTAACTGAAAAGGCAGATTTTGTGGTACCGTCTTTAGATGAATTTTTATATATCAATGGTTTGAGTAGAGCACAATCGTATCCTAAATCGCGTATTAAGGTTTTATTATTAGAAAATGTACATCCAAGTGCAGTGAATGCCTTCAAAAAAGAAGGTTTTCAAGTAGAACTATTAAAAGGAGCATTGGATGAAGAGGAGTTGATTGAAAAAATCAAAGATGTTTCCATTTTAGGTTTACGTTCCAAGACGAATTTAACAAAAAGGGTATTAGAGCATCCAAACGCTTCGCGTTTGATGTGTGTTGGTGCTTTTTGTATCGGTACAAATCAAATTGATTTAGCTGAATGTGAAAAACGTGGAATTGCTGTATTCAATGCACCGTATTCAAATACAAGAAGTGTGGTTGAGTTGTCGATTGGTTTAATGGTGATGTTAACGCGTAACATCGTTGAAAAATCGAATCGTATGCATGCAGGTGTATGGGACAAATCAGCAACTAATTCATACGAAATTCGTGGTAAGAAAATTGGTTTAGTGGGATATGGAAATATTGGTACGCAAATTTCTGTATTGGCAGAAGCTTTGGGTATGGAAGTGTATTTTTATGATATTGTTGATAAATTGGCTTTAGGTAATGCTAAAAAATGCAATAGCTTAAAAGAACTTTTATCTACGGTTGATTTTGTGAGTTTACACGTTGATGGAAGAAAATCCAACACAGATATCATTGGAGAAGAACAATTCTCTTGGATGAAGGAAAATGTAATTTTCTTAAATCTTTCTCGTGGACATGTTGTTCAAATTCCTGCATTGGTAAATGCTATCAAATCAGGTAAGGTTTGGGGAGCGGCGGTTGATGTGTTCCCATATGAACCAAAGACCAATGATGAGGAATTTGTAAATGAATTGCGTGGACTTCCTAATGTGATTTTGACTCCACATATTGGTGGGTCAACTGAAGAAGCCCAAGCTAATATTGGTGAATTCGTGCCTTCTAAATTGTTGCAATTTATGAATAACGGAAGTACTTATGGTTCTGTTAATTTCCCAGAATTGCAATTGCCTCCATTAGAAAACGCACACCGATTATTGCATATTCATCAGAATGTTCCTGGTATTTTGGCACAAATCAACAATGTGTTTGCTAAGTATCAAGTGAATATTATTGGACAGTATTTGAAGACGACTGAGAAAACGGGATATGTGATTACAGATATTGCTAAAGAATATGCAGAGGAAATTGTGAATGAATTAAAGACGATTGATAATACGATTAAGTTTAGAATGTTATATTAAGATGAGCGTGCAGAACAATTTATTTTTTACTCCTGGTCCTGCTGGACTATTTCCAACAGTTCAAGGTCATTACGAGCAGGCCTTTAGAGAAAATATAGGTTCTATCTCGCACAGATCATCTACTTTTCGTAAAATTTATCAACATGCCGATGAGCAGTTGAGGGAATTGTTTCAATTACCTAAAGAAACAGGAGTTTTGTTTACAGGTTCAGCAACGGAGGTTTGGGAACGTGTGATCATGAACACTGTAGAGCATGAAAGTTTCCATTTGGTTAATGGTTCATTCTCAAAGAAATTTTTCGAATTTTCTCAGCAGTTACATAAATACGCACACAGTTTTCAAAAGCCATTTGGGGAAGGATTTGATGCGAATGAAATCACTGTTCCCGAATATGCGGAATTGATTTGCTGTACAACTAATGAAACCTCTTCTGGGGTGCAAATGCGCGTACAGGAAATTCACAAATTAAAGAAGGCTCATAAAAATAAGTTGATGGTGGTAGACATGGTCTCATCAGCACCTTATACGAATTTAGATTTTACTTTAGTGGATTCTGCCTTTTTTTCAGTTCAAAAAGCATTTGGTATGCCTGCTGGATTGGGAGTTTGGTTTGCTACTGAAGAAATGGTTGAAAAAGCAAAGCGTATACAACAACATGAAGGCATCGTAGGTACCTATCATTCATTACCATCTCTATGGGAAAATTACAAGAAATTTGAAACGCCAGAAACTCCTAATGTGTTAAGTATTTATGTGCTTGGCAAAGTTGCAGAGGATTTTAACCGAATAGGTGTTGATACGATTCGAAAAGAAACAGAAAAGAAAGCAAAAGCATTGTACGATTTTGCTCAGAAATCGAATCAATTTGAAATATTCGTAGAAAACGAATCGCATCGTTCTCAAACGGTAGTGGTGTTGAATTGTAAAGAAAACTCAAGCAAGGTTATTCAAGAATTAACCTCTAAAACAGGAATGATTGTTGGTGCCGGATATGGTAAATTAAAAGAATCTCAGATCCGAATTGCTAATTTTCCAAATGTCAATTTTGAGCAAGTGCAGGAATTGATTGAAAATCTCAAGAATTTATTCTAATTTAAGCTTTTGGCTTAGCCTATTTAAAATCAAACTATGAAAAACGATTCACCTATCCGTTGGGGTATATTGGCATGCGGTGGCATAGCCGAAAAATTTGCCGATGATTTAGTCGCACATGTCAAAGGGGGTTATTTAGCTGCTGTTTCATCTAGAAATTTAGATAAGGCAAAACAGTTCGCATCCAATTATGGAAGTGAGGTGAAAGCCTATGGAAGCTATGAGGAAATGGTGGAAAGTGGTGAAATTGATGTTGTGTATATTGCCTCTCCACACGGATTGCATCATGAACATACCTTGTTGTGTTTAAATGCGGGTATCCCTGTTTTGTGTGAAAAAGCTTTTGCAATAAATTCAAAGCAAGTTGCTGAAATGATTCAAACAGCAAAATCAAAGAAAATCTATTTGATGGAAGCTCTTTGGACTCGCTTTCATCCGTCCATGGCTAAATTAAATGAAATTTTATCGAGTGGAGTAATTGGAGATGTGGTTCATTTAATGGCAGATTTTGGGTTTAAGGCAGATTACATTCCGGAGGCAAGATGGTTTAATCCAACTTTAACAGGTGGATCTTTATTAGATATTGGCATTTATCCGTTGTTTATTTCTAAATTGGTATTGGGCTTGCCAAAAACAATTAAAGCAAGTGCTACTTTTGCACCTACAGGTGTTGATATGAATTGTACGATGATTGCAACGTATGACTCAGGGGCAACTGCTACCTTATTTTCAACTTTTGCTGCTAAAACGGATACTACTTGTACCATATATGGAACTAAAGGAAAAGTATTTATTCATTCTCGTTTTCATGAAACAAAAGGAATCACCTTGGAAATAGAAGGTCAAGAACCACAAGTTTTTGAAACAGAGCGATTGGGCTGGGGTTATTCGTACGAAGCGGAGGCAGTGCAGGCCGATTTAAGGGCAGGGAAATTGGAAAATGATTGGGTTTCTCATCAACATTCGACTGAAATGATGGCTTTGATGGATGAAATTAGAAAACAAATAGGTTTAGTATATCCAAATGAATAACAACATGAAAAGAATTTTATTTTTCGCATTATTATTAATTAATGTCAGTCTCTTTGCACAAAATCCTTTTGAAAGAGAAATCGTTGCCTACGAAAAACAAGATTCACTTTCAATGCCTAAGAAAGGTCAAATTTTGTTCTTAGGCAGTTCTAGCTTTCGATTGTGGAAATCCTTTGATGCAGACATGTCAGGCGTTCCTGCTTTTAACCGGGGATTTGGTGGATCTACTTTAAAAGATGCCTTGTATTATTTTGATCGCATGGTGGTAAAGTATCAACCAAAATGGATTTTTATGTATGAAGGAGATAATGATTTGGCAAAAGGGCAAAGTCCAGAAGAAATTCGTGACGAGTTCATTGAATTTTCGGCGCGATTAAAAAAAGTGTTGCCTAAGACTAAATTAGTTTTTGTGGCTGCTCGACCAAGTTTGGCTAGAACCTCCTTGTTAGAAAAACAGCGGAAATTAAATTCGCTTATTCAAGAAGTAGTTAATGGGAATAAATTGCTTTTCTACTTAGATATGCATTATCCGTTTTTTACTCCTGAAGGTACTTTGATGCAAGATATTTTTGTGGCAGACAAGTTACATTTGAATGAGAAGGGGTATGGAATTTTTGCAAATCAAATTAAAAACTTCATTCAACAGCATAAAGTAAAATAAATGAGTGTAATTTTTGATGCATCGAAGCGTCCCTGGTTGCCTTATATTTCTGTGGATTGTGTCATTTTTGGGTTCAAAGATGATCGATTGAAAGTATTATTATTGACTTTCAAAAATTCTAAAGTACAATGTTTATCGGGTGGGTTTGTGGCTCCTGAAGAGGATGTGGATGATGCTGCAAAGCGTATTTTATTTAATCGAACAGGCTTAAAAGATATTTTTTTAGAGCAGTTTTATACTTTTGGTGACGTTCGTCGAAATGATACGGCCAATAAAGAGCATGAGCAAGTAAATATTGATATGGGACGATCTAAAGAACATTTTGAATGGTTGTCAGATCGTTACATTACGATTGGTTATTTTGCTTTGGTGGATATTGAAAAAGTTAAGGTTAATCCTGACGAACTTTCATCAGAAGCTAATTGGGTGGATATTGAGGAAATCCCTGAATTGTTTTTAGATCACAATCGGATTATTGAAAAGGCATTGGAGCGCTTAAGATGGTCGTTAGATACGCAATTACTGGCCTTTAATTTATTGCCGGAAACCTTTACGATGGCTGAACTTCAAAAAGTGTACGAAGTGATTTTGGGAAAAGAATTGGTGCGTACAAATTTTCAGCGCAAAATATTAAGTATGGATATTTTGGATCGAATAGAGAAGAAATATACAGGTGGTGCGCATAAAGCGCCGTATGTATATAAGTTAAAAGTGATTTAGTGATCTAGTGATCGAGTGATACAGTAGTTTTAAGTTACTGGATCACTAGATCACTAAATCACTGGATCACTAATTATCCCATATTATGATACACATTCTGCACATCATCATCTTCTTCTAATTTATCTATTAGTTTTTCAATGTCGGCAGCTTGTTCTTCTGTGATGTCTTTTGTTTCGTTTGGTATTCTTTCAAAATCGGCTCCTTGTAATTCATAACCTTTTTCTTCTAGGAATTTTTGGATAGCACCGAAAGAAGTAAATTCACCATAAATGTTGATTTGGTTTGTTTCCTCATCAACAAATAATTCATCAAGTCCTAAATCAATCAATTCAAATTCTAATTCTTCAATATCAATATCTGGAGTATTGGCAATTTTGAAAACTGATTTACGAGTAAATATAAAATCTAACATGCCTTGGGTTCCTAAAGAACCGCCACATTTATTAAATGCAGAACGAATATTAGCAACTGTACGATTGATGTTGTCAGTTGTGGTTTCAACTAATATAGCAATACCATGTTGTCCGTATCCCTCATATACAATCTCTTTATAATCTTCTTGATCTTTAGAAGTGGCACGTTTTATGGCTCTTTCCACGTTGTCCTTTGGCATATTCACTGCCTTCGCATTCTGAATGATGGCACGTAAACGTGAATTGGAGTTTGGATCTGGACCACCAGCTTTTACAGCAATTACAATGTCTTTACCAATTTTAGTAAAGGTTTTTGCCATTTGGCCCCAACGTTTAAACTTTCTAGCTTTTCTAAATTCAAATGCTCTTCCCATATTGTATTAATTTGTTGCAAAAATAATGCAAGTGAAATGAATTTCATAATACCCAATAGTCCCGAACAAAAAGTTTTCAAAAAACTTTTAACTTGCATGATGTTAAGCCTATTTTATGCGTAAAATTTATCTATTATTTTTTCTATTCTTTTCTTTCAGTTCTTTTCAAGGAATTGCACAAACAGCTCGTAAAAATGCAAATTTTCAAATGCATATTAAAAAAGCATCTGGTGCACTTAAAATTGATGGCTTAATTGATGAAAAAACATGGGCAGAGGCTGCTTTAGCTTCAGATTTTTACATGTGTAATCCATTTGATACGCTTTGTGCCAATGTACGAACAGATGTACGAATGGCTTATGATGATAAATTTCTTTATATTTCAGCAGAATGTTTTTTAAAACCAGGTCAGCCTTTTGTGGTGGAATCGCTAAAACGCGATTTCAACTTTAGTAATAATGATAATTTCTTAGTGTTTATCGACACTTTTGATGATAAGACAACTGGATTTTCGTTTGGCGCTAATGCTGCAGGTGCACAGTGGGATGGTCAGATGTCGGAAGGAGCAAAAATGAATCTCAATTGGGATAATAAATGGGAATCTGCTACCACCTATAATACTCAATCTTGGATTTGGGAAGCTGCTATTCCTTTTAAATCCATTCGATATAAGGATAATTCAAAATTGTGGGGAATTAATTTTAGTAGATTAGATACACGAGAAAAAGAAAAATCTGCTTGGGCTCCTGTGCCAAAGCAGTTTCCAACTGCATCCTTGGCCTATGCAGGAGCCTTGGTTTGGGATACACCTCCTCCAGCTCCCAAGAAAAATATTTCCATCATTCCTTATGTATTAAGTGGAAATACGATTGATTTTGATAATATTAAGCAATCGGCACGAAATCAAATTGGTGGAGATATTAAGGTTTCATTAACTTCGAGTTTGAATTTGGATTTGACGTTGAATCCTGATTTCTCACAGGTGGACGTGGATCGTCAACAAACCAATTTAGATCGATTTGAATTGTTCTATCCAGAAAAGCGTCAATTTTTTATAGAAAATTCAGATTTGTTTGATGGCTTTGGAACAGAAACCATTCGTCCATTTTTTTCTAGAAGAATCGGATTGGCTTATAATTCATCTACTGGTATTTATGAACAAACTCCAATTACCTATGGAGCACGTTTAAGTGGAAAGTTAACGAATGATTGGCGTATTGGATTGTTGAATGTTCAATCGGATCGAATTGATGCAAAAGGCGTTCCGACCCAGAATTATTCGATGATGAGTTTTCAGCGAAAGTTATTTGCTCGATCAAATGTTGGAGTGTTTTTTGTCAATAAAATGTCAAATATTGATACAGAAATTCAAAAGAAAAATGGTTTTCAATCATTCAATCGAAATGTTGGTCTTGAATATAATTTAGCTTCGTCAAATAATTTTTGGACGGGTAAGGTATTTTATTATCAATCTTTTAGTCCTCTTGAAAAGGATAGAAGCTTTGCGCATGCTTTGAATTTGTCTTATAAAGATAATAATTGGATAGCTGTTTGGAGACATACTTGGGTTGGTGATAATTATAATCCTGAAGTTGGATACGTACCTCGTGTAAATTATTTTAATATCAATCCCGAATTTGGTAAGATTTTCTATCCAAAAAATAAACAATCGAAATTGTTTTATGCACAAACAAAAACAATGATGATTGGATATTGGAATTTAGCAGGAACAAGAACAGATCAAACCAATGTAGTGATGGCGGATTTCATTATGAAGGACCGATCTTCTTACAGTTTTTGGACTGCATATGATTTTATCAAATTACAATATGATTTCGATGCTACACGTGTAGGGAATGAGAAATTAAAAACGGGAACAGAGCATAATTGGAGATCTGTAGGATTTAATTTTATGAGTTCTGCGATCAAGAAATTCACTTATTTATTCACTTCTCGTTTTGGTGGATATTATTCCAATGGATCACGAGTAGGAATAACTTCTGAGCTGGCCTATCGGTTTCAGCCTTATGTAAATCTTTCTGTTGCCTTAGATTACAATAATATTACAGATGTAGAATTGAGGAATGAACTGGGGGTAATAAAACAAAAATTAAATGCCGAATTTTGGATTATCCGCCCAAAAATGGATGTTACATTCACCAACAAATTATTTTTTACAACCTATTTGCAAATTAACCAGCAAACGAAAAATGTAAATTTAAATTCGCGCATTCAATGGAGATATAAGCCAGCATCTGATATCTTTTTGGTTTATACCGATAATTATTTTCCAGAAACTATGTTAATTCGTAATCGTTCTATTGTGTTGAAATTAAATTATTGGCTTAATTTGTAATTCAATCTAAAATCAAATTCTATGA
>JACCDK011172370.1_pt1 | contig 12324 bp, 7 predicted proteins | sample 7445871 | NCBI WGS metagenome assembly JACCDK01 (sample SAMN15323436, study PRJNA562643) | freshwater metagenome | isolation source: river surface water | place: USA:Blue River Watershed | collected 2017-08-15
AGCATTGATCTGCTCGATCGCAAGGCGCTCGGCCTGAATCGAGCCGGTTTCGGAAATCGCCATGGTGCCGGTCGCCGAGTGCAGCTGACCGACGATCACTTCGGTGTCGGTGACAGCGAGCTTGGTGGTGTTGACGGCGGCTGTGGCGGGCGGCGCGGCGAATGAGAGGCCGGGCAGAGCGACGGCGGCCGTAGCGGCAAGTCCTTTCAGGACTGTGCGGCGGCCTGCAGATTTGACGGAGGGATCAGACATGCGATGTTCCTTTCACACGATGGCATTTCACGGAATTGACAGAGGAGACTGCCCGGAGCCTTGCTCGCAGACGGGATGCGCTCGGAGAGGCATCTCGGTCTTTGCAGGGCTTGGTGCGAGAGTAGTTTTTGCTGGCGCATTGCAGCAATACGCTGTTTGACGTACGCATGCGCATGCACGGAAGGGCTCAATGCGTCTGCGACGGCTTTGTGCCTCTCTGCGCAGAGCGATGCGATACGACAGAAGGATGAATGCCCCACAATGAAGCGGTGCGTCATCGTCTCAGCCGCGCATGATTGCGCCAAGCTGGTGAACCAGCGCATCGGATGTGCACCGCTGAGGTGCGCCACGCATGAGCGCATGTGATGAGTGATAGGCGAACTTCATCTGCGTCATTTGACGTACATGCTGTAACAGTGATTTTTCCTGACGAGCGTCGGCTGGCATCGATATAGCGCTGCGCTGGTGCAGAAATTGCAGGGCTGTAGGCCCTACTAAGCCAGCCCCACCCGTGAACTCGTCCTCCGTACAGCGCATTGTCAAAAGCCGCCGCGACTACAACACCTGGGTCGCCAATGAGACGCTGGAAGACTACGCGCTGCGCTACACGCCGAAGAGCTTTCGCAAATGGTCGGAATTCAGGATCGCCAACACCGCACTGGGCGCGGTGTCCTTTCTGGCCCTGGAGGCCATCGGCGCGGCCATCACCCTGTCCTACGGCTTCAGCAATGCGCTGTGGGCGATCGTTGTGGTGTCCGCACTGATTTTCCTGAGCGGGCTGCCGATCAGCTACTACACCGCCAGGTATGGCGTGGATATGGACCTGCTGACCCGCGGTGCAGGCTTTGGCTATATCGGCTCGACCATCACCTCGCTGATTTATGCGAGCTTCACTTTCATTTTCTTTGCACTGGAAGCATCGATCATGGCGCAGGCCGTGCAGATGGCCTTCGGCATTCCGCTGGCGTGGGGTTACGTGCTGTGCTCGCTGGTCGTGATACCGCTGGTGATCCATGGCGTGACCGTGATCGGCAAAGTGCAGGCGTGGACGCAACCGGTGTGGCTGGTGCTGATGGTGCTGCCCTTCGCTGCCGTGCTCTGGCAAGACCCGCAAGCGCCGGCACGGCTGATGGATTACACCGCCGGGTTGCCCGGGGGCGGACAGTTTGACTGGCTGCTGTTCGGCTCGGCCGCCACTGTGGTTTTCTCGCTGATCGCGCAAGTCGGCGAGCAGGTCGACTATCTGAGATTTTTACCGGAAGCGGGCGAGGACAATCGCCGCCGCTGGTGGATGGCGCTGCTGCTGGCCGGCCCCGGCTGGATACTGATGGGGGCCGCAAAAATGCTGGCGGGTGCGCTGCTCGCCTTTCTCGTGATCGAGCAGAGTATCGACTTGTCGCGCGCGCTCGAGCCGACGCAGATGTATCTGGTCGCTTTCGGCTATGTGTTCTCGGATCCGCGCTGGATCGCTGGCGCGGTCGCGCTGTTCGTGATCGTATCGCAGATAAAGATCAACATCACGAATGCCTATGCCGGCTCGCTCGCGTGGTCGAATTTCTTCGCCCGGCTGACACACAGCCATCCGGGGCGCGTGGTCTGGGTGATCTTCAATGTCGTGATCGCCATCCTGCTGATGGAGATCGGCGTGTTCGGCGCGCTCAAGGAAGTGCTGACGATTTATTCGATGGTCGCCATTTCCTGGATCGGCGCGGTGCTCGCCGATCTGGTCATCAACAAGCCCCTGGGCTTGTCGCCGCGGCACATAGAGTTCAAGCGCGCGCATCTGTATGACATCAATCCGGTGGGCGTCGGCGCGATGCTGGCCGCCACTGCGTTGTCCATGCTCGCCTTGCTCGGCGCGTTTGGCGATCTGGCGCGCGCGCTCGCGCCTTTCATCGCACTGATCGCCTCACTGATCAGCGCACCGCTGATCGCGCTGGCCACCGGCGGTCGCTATTATCTCGCCCGCTCTCCGGCCGACGCCGCAGTCGCTGGCCATCAGCAGTGCGTGATTTGCGAGAACGCATTTGAATCAGCCGATGTCGCTCACTGTCCTGCTTACGACGGCCACATCTGTTCGCTCTGCTGCGCGCTGGATGCGCGCTGCAAAGACCGTTGCAAGCCGGAAGCGGCGCTACCGGCGCAGCTGAACCGTTTCGGCAGTGCGCTGCTGCCCGCCTCCCTGATGCGGCAGCTGAATACCGATGTCGGCAAGTATCTGCTGATGCTGGCGCTGTTCACATCGCTGCTCGGCGCAGTACTGGCGGCGATCTACTTTCTTGAATTACCCTCGGTGATACAAGCGCCGTTTTACACCGAAGCTGACCTGCGCGACTTGTTCATCAAGCTGTTCGCAACGTTCTTCCTGATGACCGGCATTGGCACCTGGTGGCTGGTGCTGACCGCGGCCAGCCGGCACACTGCGCAGCAGGAGTCCGAACGACAGACCAAGCTGCTGCTGACCGAGATCGACGCGCACCGGCACACCGATGCCGAGCTGCAGCGCGCGAAAGACCGCGCCGAGGCGGCCAGCATGGCAAAGAGCCGCTTCGTGACCGGCATGAGCCATGAGCTGCGCACGCCGCTGAACAGCATTCTTGGCTATGCGCAGATACTGCAGGCCGACCCCGCGATTCCCGTCCATCGACAAAACGCCATCAGCGTGATACGCAGGAGCGGTGAACATCTGCTGTCGCTGATCGATGGCATGCTAGATATTGCGCGCATAGAAGCGGGCAAGATGCGGCTGGAATCCGGCCAGCTTCCGTTGCGTGATTTTCTTGATCAGATCGTGCAGATGGTCGCGCCGCAGGCCGCGCAGAAAGGTCTGGGCTTCCATTTTGTCGAGGGCGGCCGCATTCCTCAGGCCGTGCACGCTGATGAAAAACGGCTGCGCCAGATCCTGATCAATCTGCTGGCCAATGCAGTGAAATTCACCGACCGCGGCTCGGTCACGCTGCGGGTCACCTATGCGCGCGAGATCGCGACGTTCGAAGTGGAAGATACCGGCATCGGCATTTCGGAAGAAGATGTCGCCCGCGTGTTCCTGCCATTCGAGCGCAGCGACTCGGCAAATCAGCGCAATGAAGTGGGCACCGGCCTCGGACTGGCGATATCGAACATGCTCGCCCACATCATGGGCGGCGAACTGAGTGTCAGCAGCACACCGGGCAGGGGCAGCGTGTTCAAGCTGCGTCTCTACCTGCGCGAAGTGCGTCAGCCGCTCAGGCGCGATGAAGCGACCGTGCTGGCTACCGGCTATAGCGGCGCGCGCAAACGTCTGCTGGTGACGGATGATCAGGCATCGCAGCGTGTGGTGCTCAAAGAGATGCTGTCACCGCTGGGCTTCGACATCATCGAAGCCGACAGCGGTCCCGCTTGTCTTGCAGCGGTGGCGCAGCATCGTCCCGATCTGCTGCTGATGGATATCGCCATGCCGGGCATGGATGGCTGGGAAGTCTGCCGCCGTCTGCGCGAGAGCGGACATACTGAGCTGCCTATCATCATCGTCTCGGCCAATGTCTTCGATCCGACCGCGCGTCAGAGCGACAGCCTGTACTGCAATGATTTCATCGCCAAGCCCTTCATGCTGGCCGACCTGCTGTCCCGGCTGAAGCTGCATCTGGGTATTGAATGGACTGCCGACACCTCGCCGGAAGCCTCGGCGGTGCAGTCGGTGCGGCTGATACCTCCCCGTGCGACGCTCGCGCGTCTGGTCGAACTGGGCGCGATCGGTTTCGTGAAAGGCATTCATGCCGAACTCGACAGCCTGGAAAACAAAAACCCGCTGTATGCGCCGTTTTGCACAGAACTGCGCGCGCTGGTAGAGCGCTTCCGACTGCCGGAATACACCCATCGTTTAAAGGAGTGGATGCATGACGACGTGGACCACGTTTGACGGTGACGTCGCACTGATCGTCGATGATGTGCCTGACAATCTGGCGCTGCTGTCGGATGCGCTGTCCGACGCCGGCTACACCGTACTGGTCGCGACCGATGGTCTGTCGGCGCTGCAACGGCTGACCATGGTGGTGCCCGATATCATTCTGCTGGATGCCGTGATGCCCGGCATCGATGGTTTCGAGACCTGCCGGCGCATCAAGCAGATGGAAGAAGTGCGCCATGTGCCGGTAATGTTCATGACCGGCCTGACCGAGACCGAGCATGTGGTCAAAGGCTTCGAGGCTGGCGGACTCGACTATGTGACCAAGCCCATTGAGCCCGCCGAAGTGCTGGCCCGCGTGGCCACGCACATTCGCAATGCGCGCATCATGTCAGAGGCCCGGCATGCGATCGATGCGGTGTCACATGCGGCGATCTCTCTGAAGCCCGATGGCACACCACTGTGGCAAACTCGGCAGGCGGCTGAGTGGATGGAAAAATATTTCCCGGGTGCGCAGGCCGCGTCGCACGCGCTGCCGGCGGTCGTCGGCAAGTGGCTGACGCAGGCACTGCCCGAGGACGAGCCCGCTCCGCTGGTGATTCAGCAGGACAGTCTGCGTTTGCATATAACGCTGTCACGCCGCAAGCGTGAGCTGCTGCTGCTGCTGGAAGAAAAGCGCGAACAGCCGACAGTGTCGCTCGAACAATATCAGCTCACGCCACGCGAGCTGGACGTGCTGAGCTGGGTCGCAAAAGGCAAGACCAATCGCGACATTGCAGAAATACTCGGCATGAGCCCGCGCACCGTGAACAAGCATCTGGAGCATATCTTTGTGAAACTGGGCGTGGAAACCCGCGCCGCAGCAGCGGCACTGGTGGCAGGCAGGCTGGGCAGCCCGGCGGAGTGAACATTTCACGCTCCGCCGGCGCAAGGCGACAAGGAGAGGACGGTGATCTTTTATTCGGCAAGATCCGCGGGGCGCAATCCCGCCGAATAAAGTATGGATCTCAGCATATGCACGTCGAACAGCAGCGTGTCGCCAAACTGGCCGTCCAGTGATTTGCCGGTCTGGCCGCCATGTCCGGGCTGATAAAAGCCGCTGGTGGAATTGATGATGATGTCGTCGTCGCTGACCCAGTTTCCGGGCAAGGCGCCGACGAATGCCAATGAAGTATTTTTTTTCAGGCGTTCATTCACCTGTTGCCAGAAGTCGCTCTTATCATCCTTGTCGGTATAAACCACTGATACGTTTTCTTTACCGAGCTGGACAACCAGATCGGCCATTTCCGTGGTGGCAAACCTGGTTGCCAGTGCTGCATCCTCTTTCGACAGGCCGGCGATAAATTCGCCCATGCCAGCAGCTGACAGAACAACCCGCTTGGGAGCACTACTTGCATTTAATGAACGCACATTGGCAAGTATCTGTTCGCCGATTTCCCGTCTGGCCTTGACATAAAGGTCGGTATCCAACCGCCCATCGGGTCGACGATAGCTTTCCAGCTCTGCACCATTCTTGCCAAGCGCCGGCGATGACACACACACGACCGTTGGTGTGACGATAGTGCCATCAGGCCGAATCATGTCGACACTGATGCGCGTTGATATGGGCGATCTGCCGGTCAATAAATCGGGATGTCGTTGCGCATAGCCCTCGGAGTGTCCGAGGATGGCTTTATTCAAGGCTTTGTCTGCGTTTGGTGAAATGTTTTTTTCAAAAGCCAGTCGGGCACCCATGTCTTCGCCTTTTTTACTGACCAGGGAAATGACGGACAAGGAGTTGATGGAATCTTTCAATGGGCTTGCCTGGATTTGCATCAGGCGTTCGCGGAGGCTGCCCGGCTGAGGCGCACAGTGTTTGTAGAATTTTTCGACCAGCTTCGCTGCCTCTTTCCATTTCCTGGAATTGTTTTTCTGCAGCGATAGCGGATAGCCAAAATCAGCAAGAATCTGCTGACCACTTTTATTGGACAAGGGCTCCGTCGAAATGACGAGATTTCTGCTGTCTGCCCTCGCAGGCTTCGGGGCTGTCGTCAGGGTGGTCGTTGTGATGGGGGCCGTCGTGGTCGTGGTCGTAGTCGTCCTTGTGGCCGCTGTCATCGTGGTGGTCAGGCCAGAGGAGAGGCTGGCACTGCTGTTCGGGTCGAAACCCGATGGAGAACCAGGCGCGCTGGGTTTAGCAAAAGCATCTGTAACGACTGAGCGAAGCAATTCTTCAAGGGGATCGCTATCGCTTTTTGTGGATGATTCAGACGACGTGTTCGCGGATCTTGTCGCGGTGTGCTGCTTGCCTGTCGTCCGATCTTGGGTCTCATTGAAAATCTGGTCTTCGATCTTGTTGATGTGGCTGCCGGCAATGAGTTCCTCGCCCAGACGTCGCGCAAAATCTTCGGAGATCGTCTCGGCGATGCGAATGGCTAAAATCTGTATGGGGTCATTTACGAACTCCGGATCATAGGCGAGATATTGTTTTTGTGAAGTTTCCCCCGCCATGAAGTTAAGTTCTTGCAGCGCTTTCTCGCCACGACTGTCGAAGTGATCAGCATCCAAAATGTCGAAGATCACTTGTTTTCTTCTGTCGATAGAGAGTTTTGAAGCACATTGCACGCTGGAATTAACGAGGCCGTCTCGGATTACAGTCGCAACAAGGCGCTCCCTTTTGCGTTGATGAGTGTCGTTCGAGTCTACTACCCTACGCAAGGATTGCGTCGTGATGCAATTGATCTTTCCTGAATCCAGTATGCCGCGGATCAACGCCAGGTTTAACGCTTCCTTTTGACTGGGAAATTTGTCTTTGCCGGTTTTTTTTTCGAGTTCCTGATACGCCGCGCCCAGGCTCGATTTCAAATCATCATTAATCCAGTGGCTGGATTCACACAGATAACCGATCACTCTAAGGAGTTGGAAGCTGTCTGCGGCAGCGATATGCGCGCCTAATTTTCCACCCGGAGCGAGCAGATCTTCGGCCGCTGCATGATGCGGCTCAGGGGTAAATGTCGAGCCGACCGACGATGACCGGTATGACGATGAGGATGGAATGGACATGACTTCTCCCTTCAGGTTTTTCGATATGGATATTGGGTATGACGCTCCTGCGTCAGTAACTCCGAGGAAAGTCGGTTCCAAAAAGCAGCCACTGGCCGAGGTATCAGCGCGTTGATTTGATTTGTACGTCGAATGACTTATTTCTCGATAGCGGCGGCTCACGCTACGCTTCATCTGAGGAAAGCGCTCATGCCACGACATCGATACTCAGCGACATCGATGTAGATAGCCGCCTTATCAGGTCGGTGAGCGTTTGCACACCCATTTATTTCTGCCATTCACACCTGGTGTTTCTTCACGGGAGAGCCGCATGTATCACGGAGATATTTCGAGCAGCAAAGACACCGTCGGCGTTGCTGTCGTCAATTACAAGATGCCCCGCCTGCATACCAAGGCCGAGGTGCTGGATAACTGCCGCAAGATCGCGGACATGATCAAGGGTATGAAAGTCGGTCTGCCGGGCATGGATCTGGTGATTTTTCCCGAGTACTCGACCCACGGCATCATGTATGACGCGCAGGAGATGTACGACACCGCCTCGGCTATTCCCGGCGAAGAAACCGAGATTTTTGCAGAGGCTTGCCGTGCCGCAAAAGTCTGGGGCGTGTTTTCACTGACCGGCGAGCGCCATGAAGAACATCCGAACAAGGCGCCGTACAACACGCTGATCCTGATGAATGACAAAGGCGAGATCGTGCAGAAGTACCGCAAGATCATGCCCTGGGTGCCAATCGAAGGCTGGTATCCGGGTAATTGCACCTATGTGTCAGATGGCCCGAAAGGCCTGAAGATCAGCCTGATCATTTGCGACGACGGCAACTATCCGGAGATCTGGCGCGACTGCGCAATGAAAGGCGCCGAGCTGATCGTGCGCTGCCAGGGCTACATGTATCCGGCCAAGGATCAGCAAGTGCTGATGGCCAAGGCGATGGCGTGGGCCAACAACAGCTATGTCGCCGTGGCGAACGCCGCAGGCTTTGATGGCGTGTATTCCTACTTCGGTCACTCGGCCATCATCGGCTTCGACGGCCGCACGCTGGGCGAATGCGGCGAAGAAGAAATGGGCATCCAGTATGCGCAACTGTCGATGTCGCTGATACGCGATGCGCGCAAGAACATGCAATCCGAGAACCATTTGTTCAAGCTGCTGCATCGCGGCTATACCGGCAAGATCAATTCCGGCGAGGACAGCAAGGGGGTCGCAGACTGCCCGTATGACTTCTACGCAAAATGGATCAAGGATCCGCAAGGCACGCGCGAGATGGTTGAAAAAATCACGCGGCCCATGGTCGGCACGGAGGAATGCCCGGTGCCGGGCATTCCGTCAGCGCAAGCCGTTCACAAGTAAACCTTGTCCCTCGAGTGCTGTTCCTTAAATAACACTCCCAGTAAGCCGGCCGGGGCAAACCTCCCGCGCCGGACTTTGTTTGGAAGCCCTCATGCTCATCGATGATATCGCCCAGTACCAGATCAGCGATGAACCGTATTACCTGCCGGTAGGCGAAGAGCTGCAGCAGTTCGACGCTGCATATGCTGCGCGATTGCCCGTGATGCTGAAAGGGCCGACCGGCTGTGGCAAGACGCGCTTTGTCGAGCACATGGCCTGGCGGCGGGGCAGACCACTGATCACCGTGTCCTGCAACGAAGACACCACCGCCAGTGACCTGATCGGCCGTTTCCTGCTCGATGCCAATGGCACGTACTGGCAAGATGGTCCGCTCGCGCTGGCCGCGCGTGCCGGTGCGATTTGCTATCTGGATGAAGTAGTCGAGGCACGGCAGGACACGGTGGTCGCGATTCATCCACTGACCGATGCGCGGCGCTGTCTGCCGCTGGATCGCAAGAATGAATTGCTGCGCGCGCATCCCGATTTTTTGCTGGTCATCTCCTACAACCCCGGCTACCAGCGAGTGCTCAAAGACTTGAAGCCCTCCACCAAGCAGCGTTTCGTTGCGATTGACTTTAATTATCCCGATGCGGACGCTGAGACTGACATCGTTATGCACGAGGGCGGCGTCGATCACGAAACGGCATGCTCGCTGGTCAATATTGCTGGCCGGATGCGCCATCTGAAAGGCCACGGACTGGAAGAGGGCGCATCGACACGAATGCTGGTCTATGCGGCGACACTGATCGCTCGCGGCATTGCACCCGTGACCGCCTGTCAGATGGCACTGGTGCAGCCGATCAGCGATGATCCCGACATGCTCGAAGCGCTGGGTGGCGTGGTGAACAGCGTCATCGTCTGAATCATGGGCAGCGGCAGTGGCGCAGTCTATGGACTGGAGGCGGCGCGCGACAGCCTGATCCCTTATCTGCGCGCGCTCTGGAATCAAGGGTTTTCTCTGCACGCGAGCGACAAGCCGCTGTCGCAGCAGCGCGGGTTCATATCAGATATGGGTATTCATCTGCCGCGTCACTATCATTCGCATCGTGGCGGGGCGCTGCGCGACCTGTACCGTGCCGCCGCGGCGCATGCGGCAGCCCATCTCCGGTATTCCGATCATCGCTTCGAGCGTGGTGCACTGAGGCCGGTGCAGATCGCCCTCATCGGGATACTGGAAGATGCACGCATTGAGCAGCTGGCCATCCAACAGATGCCCGGGTTGCGCTGCTTGTGGCTGCGGTTTTTCGAACCTCACAGTCGCGAAAGCGCCACCGCAGACGCCTTGCTGCTGCGGCTGTCGCATGCGCTGCTGGACCCCACTCATGACGATCGGAATCCCTGGGTGAGGAATGCCGTTCGTCTGTTTTATGCCGTGCAGCAGAGCGGCAGCCATCCGCAAGCGCTACGGGCCTTGGGTTCCCGGCTCGGCAACGACCTCGGGCAGATGCGCGTGCAATTCAGTGCGAAAAGCTATGTGATCGAGCCGGTGTACCGTGACGACAATCTCTTCCTCTGGACCAGCGAGACGCCACCGGAAGAGACACGCATAGCCGACAGCGGTTTTGTTCATGACGAGGATGCGGCAGACGCCGAAGAACGCTTCGATCAGCTCGCGGATGAAGACGCGCGATATCGTCCGCGCGATGTGGCGAGCCGCGACGCAGACGATGAAGACGATGCTGAAACATCGCGGCCTCGTTATCGGGAGTGGGACGCGCGCATCGGCCGCTACCGCGAGCGATGGTGCAGCATCATCGAACGCGAACCACCCGCCGCCGATCCGTCCGCCTTACTGGCAGCCATCAACCAGCGGACATCGCTGTCTGCCCTGCTCACACGGCAGCTGCAGGCTCGCAAACAAGGGCGTCTGCAGCGTCTGCGCCGGCAGCGCGATGGCGAGGAATTTGAGCTGGATGCGCTGGTACACGCGCAGAGCGAGCTTCGCTGCGGCCGACTGCCCGACTGGCGTGTGCACAGGCACCGCTGTCGCCGGAAACCCGATCTGTCGGTGCTGCTTCTGCTGGATCTTTCTGCATCGACGAATGCAACGGTGGCTACGACCGGCCAATCGACCTTGCTGTCCTTGATACGCGAAGCCAGCCTGCTGCTGGGCGCTGCCATCGGACAAAGCGGCGACCAGTACGCGATTCATGGTTTTCGTTCGAATGGCCGCCATGAGGTCGAGTATCTTCGCTTCAAGGATTTCAGTGATCACATGGATGACTCGGTGGCAGCGACATTGGCGGGGGCCACAGGCGCTTTATCCACGCGCATGGGCGCTGCGATACGCCATGCGAGCCATCAGATGCGCGACTGCCGCAGTGCACAGCGGCTGATTCTGCTGCTCACTGACGGAGAGCCGCATGACATCGATGTCTTCGATCCCGCGTATCTGGTGCAGGATGCCGCGCGTGCGGTGCAGCGATCGGCGGCCGAGGGCACACCCGTGTTTGGCATTTCGGTAGATGCGACCGACGACACGTACTTGCAAACAATCTTTGGCGAGCATCATTACCGTATCATCGATCGGGTCGAACAACTGCCGCAGCGAGTGCCCGAGCTGTATCTTCGGCTGACGGCCTGAGCCGGGTTCACAGCGTCCGAAACGACCATTGGCGATTCACACGTTGCCCATCGACGGTGCCGGCGAATTCAACATCGTAATCCGTGAGCGCGCGCAACGGCAGTAAAGGAACAATCGCTGCAGCTGACGGTGGTGTGTCGCTGTCCGTCGCGCTGTCGAGCTGGCGTACAGCGAGCAATGGCCCATCGCGCGCGCGCAGTGTGAAGCGCTCGACTTTCAGCACCGAGGTGAAATTCGCATGCACGCTGATCGGATAGCCGACTTCGTCATGATGCGGCACCGGATCGGGCGTTTCCTGATCGCTGTAGAAATTTTTTCTGACGTTGTGCTGTCCGGGAACGGGCCAGAGCACCAATTGCCCTTTGCCGAGACCGCTGCTGTGGCGCGGTGCGATCATGTTTACCGTCAGCCAGCTATAGGCGCCGGGACGCGTGGCGGCTCCCGAGCCGGCGGTGGTGAACTGTGGCTCGAAGATCAGATAGCGGTGATATATGGCGGTAATCAGGCCGTCGGCGGCAGCGAAGCCATCCGGCTTTGATGTGGCTGCAATGACTTCACCATCGGCGAGGCTTTCGGCGTGTAGCGGAAAACCCGCCACCTGTAGTCGCTGCGGGGCATCGAAGCCAGTGAAGCCCGGCCGGCCGGGCTGTTCCTCATGCGCGACGCGCTGGTTCAGCAACTGATATTCCGCATGCGCGCGCGCCGCCTGATCGAGCTGGGGATCGCGGGCGAGCGGAAGCAGCCCTGCCTGTTGCCGGCGAAAATTGAACCAGACCAAACCGTCTGTCGCCACATCACCGGTGGCCAGCGGCGCTGCCGTTTCCTGCGCGCGCAACTGTGCAGCACCGGGGAGATTGTCATGCCCCGATTCGCCGCCGCAACCACTGAGTACGGCGATCATCCACAACGGAATGTGCAGCACAGACATCCTGCGCGCGCACTGTTTCAGACAATGACGCCAGGCGCTGCCCGAATCTGGTTTCAATGAAGCCCCCGGTCTGCCAGCGAGCGATGCTCACTCAGACGTTTTTAGAGGCAGCACTCCCGCGAAAGTGCGGAGAAAGGCGAGGAGATCTGAATTCAGTCAGAACGCTCGAAGATACCGGCGGCGCGATTCTTGCGCACCGCGTTCCATGCGAATACCTGCGCATGCATCACGATCCATACGCCCGGCGC
>JACCDK011131661.1_pt1 | contig 12322 bp, 12 predicted proteins | sample 7445871 | NCBI WGS metagenome assembly JACCDK01 (sample SAMN15323436, study PRJNA562643) | freshwater metagenome | isolation source: river surface water | place: USA:Blue River Watershed | collected 2017-08-15
GCAGTCGACCCGCGATACCGATTCCCCCAATCTGGTATCGCCTGGCCCCAGTCTCTCCCCCCAGAGGCTGGGGCCCCCTAATTTAAGCTGCACCGGTCGAATTTTGCCCTTCGCCGAGATCCCGGCAACTAAACCCTTTCCACACCAGCAGTTCCCTGGGGTTTCTCCACAAATCGGGCAGCCGCAATCGCATCCGTTTCGGATTTGATTCAACCTAGTGCCATGCTGCCAGTATCTCTAGACCCAAAACTTGCCAGTCTGCTGTCGCAGGAGGGCACCACAGATTTACTGGTGAACGGCCACACCGAGGTATGGGTACAAAAATCAAACGGGGAAATGCGGTCGGTTGAGTCGCCATTCGACTCGGAGCAAGAGCTGGCAAAAATAGCTCGAGACTCGATTGCACAAGCAGGGAGGCACTTAGACCAAGCAAACCCGTTCGCCGACGTTTCAATCGATGGAATTCGCTTGCATGCGGCATTGGCATCGGCCTGCACACCTAAAACCACTCTTTCGTTGAGAGTGCATGCGAAAAGGTCGTTCGGTCTGGCTCAACTTTGCGACACAGGGGCAATCAGCGAAACGCAATTGGATTTTCTGCGCGATGTTATCGACGCGAGGGAGAGTTTCATCATCTCGGGAGCTACCGGGAGTGGCAAGACCACGCTGCTTCGAGCAATTTTGGCTGAGTGCCCTAGCGAACGAATCATCGCTATAGAAGATGTGTCTGAAATCAACCTGGACTCCGGTCACTTTGTAGCGCTGCAAACCAGACAGGCCAACATAGAGGGTCGAGGCGAAATTGGCCTAGATCGCTTGGTGCGCGAAAGTTTGCGAATGCGACCAGATCGAATCGCAATTGGCGAGGTTCGCGGCCCAGAATTTCTGGTCATGCTTCAGGCTCTGAATACCGGCCATTCCGGTGGCGTAACAATTCATGCGAATTCAATTCTCGATGTTCCGGCTCGAATGCAGTCAATAGGTCGTGCGGGCGGTTGGTCTTCATCCGACATCGCTGAGGCTGCCTATTCAGCGTTTCGCTGGGTCATTCACATGAAAAATCATCGTATGCAGGCCGCTGGCCAATTAGTCATCTCGGCTGGTTCTAAGTTAGGCGTGGTGCCACGCGATGTTTGAAGCACGATCTCGGGAGGTTCCGACATCGGCGAAACCTAACGATTCGGCAAGGCCCTCCGACGTTGCCCGGCAGTTGGCATCGCTGTTGCGTGCGGGAGTCGGCGCAAGCCAGTCTTTCGAGCTTGTTCAACCCGAATTGCAAACTTTGTTGCCAGAGCGCCGCGAACAGTTTGAGTTGCTTTGGTCAGTCGCGCTGGAGTCCGGTGGACCTTTGGTGCCAGCAATAAACAGATTCGCCGAGGTTTTGGGCAAACTTGATGCACAGCAAGCCCAATTGCAGCTAACATTTGCCTCTCCGAAAGCAACTTCAAAGCTGATTTTTGGGCTGCCGATTGTTGGTCTCGTGCTTGCCCAACTCTCGGGTCTAGCACCTATCTCAGCTATGGTCACTTCGTTGCCTGGCTTTTTAGCGCTTTGTTTGGGCCTGATTCTGATGCTCGTTGCAACCATATCCAGTCGCCGAATGCTCAGACGTGCGTGCCCAGCCTTTAGCGATCCCGGGCTCTTCTTAGATTGTGTGGTTATTGGGCTTCAAGCCGGGCTTCCAGTCAGTACAGCGGCAGAAAACTCAATTGTTCGAGTAGGTGAGGCACACGATAGCCAGGCACTCAAAAGACTCGAGCAAGCGCTGATTCTCTCTGATTCCACAGGTGCCGAATTAACTGGCATTTTGTCGGCGGCCGCCGATGGTCTGCGCGAAGAGTTTTTTCATGAGCAATCCAAACGGGTCGCCAAGCTTGCAGTGAATCTGATGATTCCCCTCGGGCTTGCCGTATTGCCGGCTTTTGCATTGCTGACAGTCGTTCCGATAGCAATCGGGCTATTGGTCAAATAAAAGAGGAAGCCATGAAACTGATTAGAAACCTTCGAGTCGAGACAGGTGCAGCAACAGCCGAGTATGCGATCGCGACAATGGCGGCAGTTGGCTTCGCCGGACTATTGGTCGTGATTATGCGCAGCGATGAAGTCAGAACAATTTTGTTCGACCTGGTAAAGAGTGCACTCACCTTTGCCAACCCCAACGGCGATGCAGCGACCGAGCAGTGATTCTGGGTCGGTAACCGCCGAGCTGGCTTTGGCATTGCCATCGGTCGCTCTCGTGGTCTTTGTTACTCTCGGGGCTTTTAGCCTGCAGCTTGAGAAGCTAAAGCTCGTCTCGATTGCCGGCACGGTCGCTAGGGGAATAGCACGCGGTGAGACCGAAATCGAAATGCGTGAACTGGTTCAAGAGATGCGACCTGGCACCTCGATTGAGCTCAGATTCGAGCCCAACAGTGTTTGCGCAAAGGCATTTTTCAAAATCAATTTTTCCGCTCTCGGGGGCCAATCAATCCAGGTGGCTGACAGCCAATGTGCACGGTCTTTGGGTTTGTGACGCGCTGGCTGCGCAACCAGCGCGGCGCTGGAACAGTAATGTCACTTGCGATGATTCTGACCTCGGCCGGATTCTTTGGGGCCAGTCAAATTATTGCGCAGCAAATTTATCTAGGTGAGCAGTTGCATGTGCTGGCCGATGAAATTGCCCTTACGGCGGCAGACGCACTTAGGGGCCTTACCATCGGGTATCCGTGTGAGTTGGCTGGGCAAATTGCGCAAGAAAATATGGTGAAACTTGACGAGTGTCGTATTGTCGGTTTCGAGGCATTCATATCTCTTCGGTCAGATGTTGTGGGTATAGTTCTAATCGCGAACGCGAGAGCAGGGCCAAGTTAGGCTCGAATGCGCATCTATATAAGGAGTAAACCTTGGCAACAAGCCAGAAACTGGTAATCGTTGAGTCGCCCGCCAAGGCGAAGACGATTTCTAAGTACTTAGGCGAGGACTACACGGTGTTGGCATCGGTAGGCCACATTCGTGACTTGGTTGACCCTAAAGACCTGCCAGCCGAAAAGAAAAAGGGATCGCTCGGCAAATTCTCGATTGACATCGAAAATGACTTCGAACCCTATTACGCCATCTCTCCGGGCAAGAGCAAGACTGTTAGTGACCTTAAGAAGGCTCTTTCGGGCGCTGAGGAGCTCTATCTTGCGACAGATGAAGACCGCGAGGGTGAGGCAATCGCCTGGCATTTGCTTCAGGTCTTGAAACCAAAAGTTCCTGTGAAGCGAATGGTGTTTCACGAAATTACCAAAGAGGCCATTCAGTCTGCTCTAGACCACACTCGTGCCGTTGACGAAAACCTGGTTCAGGCTCAAGAAACCCGCCGAGTTGTCGATCGCCTTTATGGCTACGAAGTTTCACCGGTGCTTTGGCGCAAAATCAACCGCGGACTAAGCGCGGGGCGTGTTCAATCTCCGGCCATGCGTTTGGTCGTCGAGCGCGAGCGCGAGCGCATGGCGTTCGTTTCGGCAAACTACAACGACGTCGAAGTTACCTTTGACCCGCAAACTGCGGGCGAACCACAGTTCGTAGCGAAACTTCAGAGCGTAAACGCACAGCGAATCGCAACCGGGCAGAGTTTTGACGACAGCGGAAAACTAACCGCCGATGTTTTGCTTTTAGACAGCCAAGCGGCTGAAGCGCTCGCCGAGGCTGTGCGGGATTCTGGTGCCAAGATTTCAGTGACCTCGGTCGAGGCTAAGCCAAGCACCCGACGCCCGGCAGCCCCATTTACTACTTCGACTTTGCAACAAGAGGCCTCTCGCAAGCTGCGCATGTCGGCAAAGCAAACCATGGATACTGCGCAATCGCTTTACCAAGACGGTCACATAACTTACATGAGAACTGACTCGCCAACGCTGTCGGTGCAAGCAATCAATGCCGCCCGGTCGCAGGCCAAGCAAATGTTTGGTGACAACTTTGTGCCTGACAAGCCTCGCATTTACCAGGGCAAAAACAAGAACGCTCAAGAGGCGCACGAGGCAATTCGCCCGGCTGGTGAAAACTTCAAGAAGCCTTCAGAGCTTGCCAGCGTTTTGAGCGGCCGAGCTCTAGATCTTTATGACCTCATCTGGAAGCGAACCGTAGCCTCACAGATGGAAGACGCCAAGGTTTCGACCACGACCGCCAAGATTTCGGTTAGCCCGATTGCTGACGGTGGGGCTGCCGAATTCACGGCTTCTGGAACCGTGGTTACCTTCCGTGGCTTCATGGCCGCTTACGAAGAAAGCCAAGACGAATCGCGTGACGACGAACAAGAAGAGCGCGAGTCGAAGTTGCCGAATCTTTTTGTTGGCCAGGCGTTAAAGGTCGTTGATGTTGTGGCCAAAGGCCACCAAACCTCGCCGCCACCTCGCTACACCGAAGCTTCTTTGGTCAAGGCGCTTGAAGAAGATGGAATCGGTCGCCCGTCTACATACGCCGCAATTTTGTCGACCATCGTAAACAAGGGTTATGTCTCGAAACGCGGTCAGGCGCTGGTGCCAGAATGGATCGCATTCACGGTCACCCGTTTTCTAGAAGAGAACTTTGGCAAGCTGATTGACTATGCCTTCACCGCGCAGATGGAAGAAGACCTAGACCAGATCGCCGATGGGCAACTCGACCGCAGTAAGTGGCTTCAGGGTTTCTACTTCGGAAACGACAAAAACGAGGGACTGCGCAACACCGTCGAGAACCTTGGCGACAGCGACCCACGAGCAATTAACTCGATTTCATTGAGCGATGACATCACGCTTCGAACCGGTAAGTACGGTCCATACATTGAAATCATGGTTGAGCCAGGGTCTGAGGGCGCCGACGAAAACGGTCGCCGAATTGTCAATATTCCCGAGGGTCTTGCGCCAGACGAATTAACCGTCGAAAAGGCGCAGCAGTTGATCGATGCCCCAATCATTACCGATCGCGTCATGGGTCAAGACCCGGCTACCGGGCTCGACATTCTTTTCAAGGATGGCCGCTACGGTCCATACGTGGTTTTGGATGACCCAAAGGCGGCGAAGCCTCGAACCGCTTCGCTGTTCAAGACGATGAGCCCAGAGACTTTGACTCTCGAGGACGCCGTCATGCTGTTGTCATTGCCTCGCGTCGTTGGTGTAGACCCTGAGTCTGGAACTGAAATCACGGCCCAAAATGGCAAGTTCGGCCCCTACCTTTCCAAGGGCAAAGACTCACGGTCGCTAACCAGCGAAGACCAGTTGTTCAGCCTAGATCTGGCTGGCGCCCTAGAGATCTTTGCTCAACCGAAGTACGGCGGTCGACGCACAGCCGCTACACCGTTGAAGGAGTTCGGCGAAGACCCAGCTTCTGGTTTGCCAGTGTTTGCAAAGACCGGCCAATTCGGTTTGTATGTTACCGATGGCGCGGTGAACGCGACCGTTCCAAAGGATGAAAACCTAGAGGAAATGTCGCCTGACCAGGCATTTGAGTTGCTGGCGATTCGCCGTGAGAAGTTGGGCCTAGAGCCAGGTCAGGCGCCGGCTAAGGCAGGCAAACCTGCAAAGAAAACAACCACAACTCGCGTTGTGAAGCGTGGGGCAACCCGAAAGGCTAAGTAATGAGCCGTGGATTGTTCATTTCACTAGAGGGAATTGACGGCGTCGGAAAGTCGACTCAGTCTGACCTGCTAGAGGAATATCTGCGCCAACTCGGCCAGCCGGTTGTCAGGACATTCGAGCCCGGTGGCACTGAGCTCGGGCAAGAGATTAGACACCTGCTTCTGCACCGCAAGGGTGACGTGGCCCCAAGGAGCGAAGCTCTGCTTTATGCGGCGGATCGCGCTCACCACGTTGCCACCAAAGTTCGCCCAGCCCTCGAGCGCGGCGAAGCCGTGATTACCGATCGTTACCTCGACTCATCTGTCGCCTATCAGGGTGTTGGGCGCGACCTGAACGCCGAAGATGTGCGAGCCATTTCAATGTTTGCCGTTGAAAACCTGCTGCCGGATTTGACTATTCTGCTTGATTTGGAGGCTGGTGCAGCCATGGCAAGAAGGTCAAAGACCGGAGAAGAACCCGATCGACTCGAACGCGAAAGAGTCGAATTTTTTGAGGCAGTGCGCCAGGCCTATCTGGCAATGGCCAAGGCCGAACCTCAGCGTTGGTTGATCGTCGACGCGTCGCAATCAGTTGATCAGATGCAGCAGCAAATTCGCTCCCGAATCGATCAGGTATTGGCAAGTCTTTGAGTTCAACCCAATCATCGGTGTGGGCCGACCAGCTTGGTCAGCCCGAGGCTGTTGCGCAGTTGGCGATGTCGGTTGAACACCGCGACACCGGGGTTCACCATGCCTGGCTAATAACCGGTCCGCCTGGTTCTGGCCGCTCAAATCTGGCTCACGCGTTCGCAACTGCACTGCTTTGCCCTGAGGGCGGTTGCGGTGAATGCCGAAGTTGTGTTTTGGCAGCAGCTGGCACACACCCTGATATTTCGGTGCTGTCGACAGAGCGCGTATCGATTCCTATCGACGAGGTTCGCGAGATGGTCGCAAACTCACAGCTCGGCAGTTCGATGGGCAAGTATCGGGTCATGATCATCGAAGATGCTGACCGCATGCAAGAGAGATCGTCTAATGTCTTGCTTAAGGCACTTGAAGAGCCACCGGCCGGCACCATTTGGTTGCTCTGTGCCCCATCTGAGGCTGATATGTTGCCGACTATTCGTTCTCGGGTGCGCAGAATAGGGCTGAAAGTGCCCGCCGTAGAAGAGGTAGCTCGGCTATTGGTTGAGCGCGATGGCATCGATCAAAAGCTAGCGCTCCAGGTTGCCGCCGAATCGCAGAGCCACATTGGCATGGCCCGCCGCCTTGCAACCAGCAACGATGCTCGAAGTCGCCGCCGCGAAACGCTTTTGGCAGCAGCCAATATCGTTGGTGTTACCTCGGCTGTGCAAACCGCCGAAAGATGGCTTGATATCGCCAAAAAAGATGCCGATGCACTAACCGCGGAGCGCGACCAAGATGAAAAAGAGGCCTTGCTTCGAACCCTTGGGCTTGCGCCCGGGGATAACATTCCGCCAAACCTGAGGTCTGATCTCAAGAATCTTGAAGAAGGTCAAAAACGTCGAGCGACGCGAAGTGTGCGAGATGGTCTCGATCGAATTTTGGTCGATTTGCTTTCGCTTTATCGAGATGTTTTGACGATGCAAATTTCATCAGCCTCACCGCTGATCAACGAAGAACTTAGATCAAGCGTCGAGAAAATAGCCGGCAACAGCACCGCTGCTGAGTCTATTCACAAGCTTGAGGCAATCGCGCTTGCGCGCAAGCGCATCGACGCAAACGTGCGAGACCTGATGGTGCTCGAATCGCTGGCGGTCAGCCTTCGCAACAAGGCAAACTAATGAACTTCAAAAGGTTAGCCAAAGCCATATCGGCAGGCCTTGCCGCATTGATGGTCTCTGGATGCGCCTTGGCTTTGCCGGTCGAAGGCCCAACGCCGGTGATCGACACGTCAATCTCGGCCGAGGTAAAGCCTTTTTATGAGCAGAGCATCACCTGGCTTTCGTGCGCGAGCGGCAAGGCGGTTTGTGGCGAGTTCAAAGTGCCTGTCGATTGGTCGAAGCCAGATGGTCAAACTCTCAAGCTTTCGGTCGCCTACCGTGCTGCTGACAACGCCAAGCCCCTGGGTTCACTCATTTTCAATCCGGGTGGCCCCGGGTCTTCGGCAACCAGCTGGTTGCTCGATTCGGCCGAGCAAATTGGCACCGCAGAACTGCGAAAGCAATTCAACCTCGTGGGCTTTGACCCAAGGGGTGTCGGCGACAGCCAACCGTCAATCAAATGCCTCGATGCAAAGGGCACCGATGAACTGCTTTACGGTGACACCGGCCTTGAGCTTGGTTCGCCAGCAGATATTTCAGAGACAAGGCGCAGCATGAAGGCGTTTATCGATTCCTGTATTGCCGGTAGCGGCCCGGGGCTTGGTTTTATCGATACCGTTTCAGCCGCCAAAGACATGGATGTTCTGCGAGCTCTGATGGGTGACTCGAAGCTCAACTATTTGGGCTTTAGCTACGGAACCTATCTAGGCGCGACCTACGCCGCCCTGTTTGCCGACCGAGTTGGTCGAATGGTGCTCGATGGTGCGATTGACCCAACCATCAGCGACGAGCAGCAAAGTGTTTTTCAGCTGGCTGGTTTTGACCAAGCTCTTAGAAATTACCTTGCCGATTGCCTGGGTTCGTCTGACTGTCCGTTTAGCGGCACGGTCGAAAAGGCATTGTCAAAAATCAAAGCGCTACTGCTCGCCATCGAAAAAAATCCATTGCCAACCTCTGATGGCCGCGAACTCACCATTTGGGGTGCCATTACCGGCCTAATCATGCCGCTTTACAGCCAAAGCTACTGGCCAGCTCTTAGCCAAGGGTTTGCCGAGGCATTGGCTGGTGATGGCTCGACGCTGATTCAATTGGCTGATGCCTACAACGATCGCGATGAAAAGGGCGCATACCTGTCTAATTTGATGGAGGCAAACTTTGCGATTAACTGTGCCGATTCGCGAGCGCCGAGTGACCAGAGGTCGATGATTGAGCAGAATGCCCGCATGCTAAAGGCAAGCCCGACATTAGGCCGCTATTGGGCTTGGGGTGCCTTGGGGTGCGAGCAGTGGCCATACCCGGTGTCAGATAAACCCAAAACCTGGTCAGCGCCAACTGCAAACCCTATTCTCGTGGTGGGCACTACCGGTGATCCTGCGACGCCATACTCGCAGGCGGTTGCACTAGCCAACAAGGTTTTGGGTAACGCAAAGTTGCTGACTTATTTCGGTGAGGGACACACCGCTTACGGCAAAGAAAGTCGCTGCGTAAACGATGTGGTTGATAACTATTTGATTCGAAATGTTGTGCCAACCGAAGACTCAAACTGCTGATTTATAACGAATCGGCGTTTCAACCTGTTTTCCTAAAAAATTATTCCAATTATCGCTAGGCTCACCAATGGAGCGCCTGGTGCGCTTTGCATCGCTGGCAAGGACGCCAACGGTGCCACCTTATGGACATTGGAGTTCAATGGGATCGACAGAGCAAGACAAGGTGTGGGCCGAAACACAAGCCTCACCAGAGTTTCAAGCCCTGAAGAAGAAGTTTCGCGGATTTGCATTTCCGCTGACTGCAGCCTTCTTGGTTTGGTATTTCCTATATGTTGCCCTCACGGCATTTGCGCGTGACTGGGTCAGCACCCCGGTGATCGGAAACATCAACATCGCCTTTGTTCTTGGCGTGTTGCAGTTCGTCACCACCTTCCTAATCATGTGGCTCTACGAACGCCACTCATCACACTCGCTAGATGGCCCTTCGGACGCCCTGCGCGAAAAGGTTGACAAGGAGTTGGCTAAGTAATGGATTCAACAACGCTAAGCGCGATTCTGTTTGTCGCATTCGTAGTATTCACACTGGTTTTGGTTTTCCGTGCCGGCCGTTCAAACAAGAAGTCGTCAGACTTCTATGACGGCGGTGGAGGCTTCTCGGGTTTTCAAAACGGTCTAGCGATTGCTGGCGACTACATGTCGGCCGCGTCATTCCTCGGAATCGCCGGAACAATCGCACTGTTCGGCTATGACGGCTTCCTTTACTCAATCGGCTTCCTAGTTGCTTGGCTGGTGGCGCTTCTTCTAGTCGCTGAGCCTCTTCGCAACTCGGGTCGATTCACCATGGGTGACGTTCTGGCATTCCGCATGAAGCAGCGCCCAGTGCGCGGCGCGGCAGCCACTTCGACTCTCGTAGTTTCGATCTTCTATCTGATGGCTCAGATGGTGGGTGCAGGTGCCCTCGTTTCACTTCTATTAGGCATTAGCGACCCGAGCGCCAAGAACTGGATCATCGCCGGTGTTGGCGTTTTGATGATTGTTTATGTAACCGTCGGAGGCATGAAGGGCACCACATACGTGCAGATCGTCAAGGCGTTCCTGCTCATGACCGGTGCCATCCTGCTAACCTTCATGGTTCTTTGGCAGTTCGGCTTCAACATTTCTGATCTTCTCGGCGCCGCTCGCGACGCCTCTGGCAAAGAGCACTTCCTTGAGCCAGGTTTGAAGTTCGGTAAAGAGATTCTCGATGCCAACGGCGCTGTCGATGCAACCAAGACCCTGATGAGCAAGCTCGACCTAATTTCTTTGGGTATGGCGCTTGTTCTAGGAACTGCAGGTTTGCCTCACATTCTGATTCGCTTCTACACCGTGCCAACCGCAAAGGCTGCCCGCAAGTCGGTCAACTGGGCGATCGGCAACATCGGTGCTTTCTACCTAATGACCATCGCTCTAGGTTTTGGTGCAGCTGCTCTAGTTAGCCGCACCACCCTGTTCCGTGGTTACAAGGCTGATGCCACCGGATGTTTGGTTGACGCAAAAGGTGCTCCAATCGTCGACGGCGATGTGGCGTGTACCAACCTTGATAACCTCGCCAACCTATCGGCTGATGCAAAGAAGCTTTTGGTTCCGGTTGACCCATCAGGTAACGTTGCTGCTCCTCAGCTTGCCCAGTTCCTTGGTGGCGGCGAAGGCACCACCGGCGGCGCAATCATGTTGGCTGTAATTGGCGCTATCGCCTTTGCAACCATCTTGGCTGTGGTGGCTGGTCTAACCTTGGCTAGCTCTTCATCATTTGCACACGACCTGTATGCAAACGTGATCAAGCGTGGCAAGGCAACCCCAGAGCAAGAAGTTCGCGTTGCGAAGATCTCTGCCATCGTGATCGGTGCGATTTCGATCGTGCTTGCCATCGGTGCCCAGGGTCTAAACGTGGCCTTCCTAGTTGCCATCGCATTCGCGATTGCAGCGTCTGGAAACCTGCCAGCAGTGCTTTACTCGCTGTTCTGGAAGCGCTTCAACACTCGCGGTGCGGTTTGGGCAATCTATGGTGGTCTGTTCTCAGCCATCATTCTGCTGATCTTCTCACCAAACGTATCGGGTCTGGCTACCAGCTTTATCCCTTACGTTGAGGGCGGTTTGCGCTTCGACTACTTCCCACTTGCAAACCCAGGCATCGTTTCGATTCCACTCGGATTCATTTTCGGCTGGCTCGGAACCATCACTTCGAACGAGAGCAACACTGCAAAGTATGCAGAGCTCGAGGTGCGTTCGATGACCGGCGCTGCAATCGGTAAGGCAGTTCAGCACTAAAACCGATTCAAGAGAAACCCCGGTCGCTCGCGGCCGGGGTTTCTTTTTTGCGGAACATGCCAGACTGCTTTTTGGTTGCAAACTTCGCAAACGAAATTGATTGAGGACCATTGCCAAATAACGCACTACAAGAGGCGCTGTCAAAGCGCTTCAGAAGGTTACTTTCTGGCGATCCCCATGGCGTTCCGCCCTGGCTCGAGGTAATTGCAGCTGGCGATGAACCAGGCCTCTTTTTGCCAACCGATGCACCCTGGGTGGTGCATGCCGATTTCGGAACTCTGGTTGGTGGCATCCGAGCACTTTTGATGCAGGCACTGCATCCGGGTTCGCTAACCGGTGTAGCCAATCACTCGCGCTATGAGCAAGACGCATTAGGACGTTTGGCCGGCACAATTCGTTGGCTGACGGTCACAACATTTGGTTCGCACACTGCGGTGGCCAACGAGTCTGGTCGAGTAAATCGAATGCACACTCGAGTCACGGGTGAATATCAAACTGCTTCCGGCGAACAGAAGCACTACAGGGCTGCCGACCCCGACCTTTTGCTGTGGGTTCACATCGCCTTCATGGACTCATTTTTGAGGTGCCACCAAATGTATGCCTGGCGCGATATTCCAGGCGGTGCAGATTCTTACGTCTCACTTTGGTCAAAGTCGGTTGAGCCGTTGGGTTTGACGAGCGCCCCGATGAACGAGGCTGAATTGATTGACGAAATCGAGCGGCAAAAGCCAATGCTGATTGCAAACGAGAAAACCCTCGATGTCGTTAAGTTCATTCGCTTCCCGCCGCTGCCCAGGTTGGCAAGGCCAACATACAGGTTGCTTTTTGAAGCTGCAGTGCTGTCGCTGCCGATTGAGTTTAGATCGATGCTCGGCCTTAAGGCCAAGCCTCGCTGGTTGATTCAGCCTCTCACGCGCGGTGTGCTGAGATTCATTCGTTTAGCGATTGGCCCCGAAAGCCCGATTGAAGACGGCGCGATTGAACGCTTGAAGCGCATCGGGGTTTTGTCAAAACACTAAACTTGGCATGTTGTCTTTTGGCAGCCCGCCACCCTAGCTCAGTTGGTAGAGCAGCTCCCTCGTAAAGAGCAGGTCAGGAGTTCGATTCTCCTGGGTGGCTCGATTGCGGTTAATCCATACAGGAGTATGCTTTTGGGTGGCTCTGAAAGGGGTTCAACAATGTCTAGCCGC
>JACCDK010570199.1_pt1 | contig 12314 bp, 13 predicted proteins | sample 7445871 | NCBI WGS metagenome assembly JACCDK01 (sample SAMN15323436, study PRJNA562643) | freshwater metagenome | isolation source: river surface water | place: USA:Blue River Watershed | collected 2017-08-15
ACATTAAAAGGTTCAGGATTTGTATTTGGAAGTTCCTTAAATTTTGGAGTTACTAAAGGCTTTAAACTGTCTTTAAATCTAGATTATACAACTGGAAAATGGAATGAGGTTGAATGGGGAGGAACAACTTATAAAGTAACTTCTAACAATAGTATAAGTTCTTTTGTAATGGGAGCAGGTTTGAGATATAATTTTTAATAAATAGGAAAGCTGAAAACTAATTAGAGTAAGCATAAATTAAAAAACAATTAGATTATGAAAAAATTAAACTATTTTTTATTGATGATTCCTTTTTTACTTTTATCATGTTCAAAAGATTCGGGTTCTACTTCATCTCCTACACCTTCATATAGTATTCAAGGGTTATGGAAAACTACATCAGCAGTTTTAAATGGAGTTGAAAAATTTGGAGGTACAAATACGGTTAAGAGTGAATTAAATTATTTTAATGCTGATGGGAGTTTTAGTACTCAATCATATACTGATACAAATTATACTACATTATATATATATTCAACAGGAACATATACTCTTCCATCGTCTTCAATGGTTAATATTTCTTCTAATGTATATAATGCAGCGGGTACTTTTTTAACATCATCAAGTGTTTCATGTGAAATTCAATCAATAAATTCGACACAACTGCAAATTAAAGTTTTAAATTATCCAGCAGCTAATGATGTTTACATAAAAAAGTTTATTAGATAATCATTATTTAAAGTTAATAAAAATAATGTTTAAGAACCGCAATTAATTTGCGGTTCTTTATTTATATCTACATTCCAATCCGTACCTTTGGATTTCTATTATTAACAATTCATGCGGTTTATTTATATTTTTCTTTTTAGTTTCCTGATTTTGACTCTGGTGGGGTGTAAAACTGCCGAAATGGCCAATTACAAATCAAACCGGGTGTTGAAAAACAACTACATTAACGGGAACTCTATTGCAATGTATGAAGGTATTAGTGATACTACTTTTGTGAAACTAACCGATTTTGGTTCTGATTTTGTTTTGGATATGAAATATGCCACCAATGATAATTTCATGAAACAAAAAGTATACGATTGTGCCGATTGTTATTTGAGATTGAAAACCATTAAATATTTAAAAGCAGCCAATGCCGAATTTATGCAAAAAGGCTACCGCATCAAACTCTTTGATTGTTATCGTCCTTTAGATATTCAAAAGAAAATGTGGCAATTGGTTCAAAATGCCGATTATGTTGCCGACCCCAACAAAGGTTCGGTTCACAATAGAGGTGGCGCCTTAGATCTTACTCTAGTAGATGAAAACGGAAGAGAAGTAGATATGGGAACACCATTTGACTTTTTTGGACCAGAGGCAAGTCATAATTACCAAGCTTTGCCAAGAAGAATACTTAAAAACAGAGCTTACCTAAAAGAAGTAATGCTCAAACACAACTTTAAATCGTTCTCCTCTGAGTGGTGGCATTATAATTTATCGGAAAGTATTAAGGATAAATTATCCAATTTTAAATGGAATTGCAACTAAGGTTTCTTTTTTTTGTGGGCTTTTAGAAAGTTCCAAATCTTTGGATCCATTCGGCCATAGAAGTTTTCAGTGCTGATTTCAATTATGATAATGCTTTTGTTTTCATTGCCCTCGGTGATTTTTTCATAAATCTCTTTGGCGCTCAATTCGCTTGAAACGATCCAATTATCTGAAAAATATTTTACCCATTCTCCCAACAATTTTATTTTATTTTCAAACAGTTGGTTGTCGAACGAACGATACTGAATTAAATATACCTTTTTCATTTTATACGAGTTTTATTTGATATTGGGATTTGAATTCGGCTAATCTTGATTTCCATATTCCAGACCATTCTATTTCAACTTTAAAAGTCACCAAACTGTGATTTTGAGAATACAATCCAAAAGTTGCAAGCCAAGTGCCGTTATTTTTATCAATGTGATTGGTAATCCCTCCAATCATAATTTTAGAGGGGCTCGTTACGGTACTTGAGTCGGGTTTGGATATTTTTTCAGGTACAGAAATAAATACAATATCAATCAATCGTTTTACACCTGCAGGCAAAACCATGGTAGTTGATTCGGAGCCATTCCAGGGCAATGATTTTCCGTAACATTCTATTTCCTGAATAATAGTGGAGTCTTTGGCTTTAAATTCTAGTTTTTCAATTAGCAGTTCGGTATTAATTGACGAAATATTTCCAATGTTTTGTATTTCAATTCTTGAAATGTATTTGTTGGCTACCAAAGCCCTGTTGGTTATCTCGGTTTCGTGATCATCAAATCCTTCGATCGTTATTTGAGTCGGCTCACTTAATATGAGTCGGGGTCGTTTCCAATATTCTCTTAAATCATCTTTAAATAAAGCAACTAACACTGCACAAAAGGTTATGAATGCAGAAATTATGGAAACGATAAACCGGTAGTATTCAGATTTGTTCAATACATCGGTTTCGGGGTAATTGGGTTTGATTATTTCAAGCGGGAAATAATTTCCAATGCCATAAACCAAAATAATAATACAGGTTAAAACCAAAAACTTAAAGTACTTTTTTTGCATTTGTTACTATTTACTGAGTTATCAATTACAATCAACAGTAAACTAGTAGGCTAAGTAAAAGTAGGGCGGGGTATATTAAATATAATGATTTATTTTTAATTGGCCACAAGATTTTGATTAAATTTGTTTTTGATTAAACACCTAACTACTATGAATATTAAAAATTTAGCTTGCTTACTTTTTGCTACTACAGTAATTGCTCAATCCTTACCAAAAGTAGCAGGAGGGACAGTTGAACGAATAGAAAATTTCCAATCTAAATACGTTACTTCAAGAAATATTGATGTTTGGTTGCCTGAAAATTATTCGGCATCCAAAAAATATTCAGTTTTGTACATGCACGATGGACAAATGCTTTATGATCCGGAGACTACTTGGAATAAACAAGCTTGGGAAGTAGATGATGTTCTAGGTAAATTAATGCAAGAATCTAAAATTCAAGATGTAATTGTTGTGGGCATGTTTAATGGAGGTAGTACGCGTCATATTGATTATTTCCCTCAAAAACCTTTTGAAAGTTTAACCAAGAAACAGCAAGATTCCATTTATAAAGCTAATAGAACTAACGGGCAAAGTGTTTTTAATAATGGAAAAGTGAACTCTGATAATTATTTAAAATTTATTGTCAAAGAGCTGAAGCCATTAATTGATACTAAATATTCCGTTTACACCGATAAAGCCCATACTTTTGTAGCAGGAAGTAGTATGGGAGGGTTAATTTCGATGTATGCTATTTGTGAATACCCAAAAGTTTTTGGTGGTGCAGCTTGTTTATCAACCCATTGGCCAGGAATTTTTGGTATAGAAGGCAATCCAATTCCAAAGGCATTTTTCGATTATTTAAAGGAAAAATTACCTAATCCAAAAGACCATAAAATCTATTTTGATCATGGAACTGCTACTTTAGATGCGATGTACGAAACACTTCAACCTCAAGTAGATGCAATAATGATCTCTAAAGGATTTGACAATTCAAATTGGATTACCAAAAAATTCGAAGGAGCTGATCATAGTGAAAAAGCTTGGAACAGTCGATTTACAATTCCAATGGAATTTTTGCTTGGTAAACAGAACTAAACCAACTTGTAGTAACGAGCACCAAGTAACACTGGATTTTCTTTTTCTATGTAATCCAAAACAAATTCGTTTTTAGGAGCAACTACCGATTGTTTTTGCTCTTTTTTGTGTAATGCAATGTAGGTGCCAAAATCTATTTCGGTGCTGTTGTTCAATTTTTCAAATAAACCAATTTTTTCTACAATTGCTTTCCATTGTGGTTGGATTTCGGCTTCAAATACTTTTGATTTTGATCCACTTCCGTAGGCAATGAATCCCATTTTCTTTTCAGAAATTTCCGATTCATTTTGCAAATGATATTCTAAAGTAGATATTAAACCTAAGAAAATAGAACCCGTGTACATATTTCCAATTTGACCTGAAGCAATTTCAGATGGAAAAATAGCTTTGTTTACAAAATCAAGATAGGCTTCACTTTTGGCTATGACTTTATTTTCATCCGTAAGTTGGTTTTCTTTAGCATAAATCTCTACAAAAGTTCTACGCGCCTGAAAACAGTAGGGAAGGTGCATCAATACATTTTCCCAATTTTCATACATAGCCCCAGTTTGATTTGTTAATTCCTTATAGTGAAAATAGGCTTCACTAGTTCTATTGATATAGCATTCGTTGGAGTATTGTCCGTCAAAAACTGGTTGTTCTTTGTAGAAAGAAACTTCGTTTTCAAGAATACCAAACCACTCCGGATTATCCGTAGTATTTAAAATTTCATTTTTTGAAAAACTTCGTCTTGGTTTGAAAAAATCAAAAACACCATCTGCAGAGATACCTACTTCATTTGAAAAAGCCAATAATCGAGGATTGGCTGTAATTAACATGGCAATTGCTCCGGCTCCTTGCGTGTATTCACCAGTAGAATTTAAATCGTATTTCGCATTATCTGTAGCTACAACAATTGCTTTTTTTGTGGGGTTTAACCTTATGAAATCGAGTGTAGTTTGTAGGGCATCTACAGCTCCAATGCAAGCAAAAGTCATGTCTAAGGTATCACATTTTCTAAATGTCCCTGTTCCATAATGTTGCTCTAAAAGTGAAGTAATGTAGGACGCAATTGGTTTTGAAGAATCTACAGCACTTTCAGTTCCTACATAAATGCGAGCAATTTCTGCTGGATTAATTTGTTCTTGTTGTAGTAATTTGAAAACCGCATTTGCAGCAAAAGTAACCACATCATTATGAACATCGGGGAAACTCATTTTTTGCAAACCCAAACCTTTAATTAGTTTATCAGGTTCAATATTTCTATTCAATGCCAAGGTTTGTATTGGCAAATGTATTTTAGGGATGTCAATTGAAATGCTATCAATTCCTACTTTCATGGTCTCTTAATTTTGGGCAAATTTATTAATTGATAACGCAAAAAAGCCTCAACAAATTATAATTTTGTTAAATTAAAATACGATTTATGAATGTGATAATATTCACCCTTTTTTAGACCTATTTTTTTTGTTTTTCTTATTTTTTCAATCAGATACTAAAAGATATTAATGATACTTGGAGATAAAAAACAGTCTGCTTTAGTTTCCTTTTTATAATCTAAAAAAATAGTACATTTGTGTAGTTAAAATAAATCAATACAATTGTGATTGCTACCAATAAACTAAAGATTTTCAACGACCCAATTTATGGGTTTATTAGTATACCAAATTCCCTAATTTACGATTTAATTCAGCATCCTTATTTTCAACGTTTGAGAAGGATTTCACAAATGGGATTGTCTTATTTGGTTTATCCTGGTGCACATCACACCCGTTTTCATCATGCTTTGGGTTGTATGCACATCATGCAAAAAGCAGTTCAAACGCTTCGTTTTAAAGGAGTTTCTATTTCCAATGATGAGGAAAATGCCTTATATATTGCTATATTGTTACACGACATTGGCCATGGTCCCTTTAGTCACGCTATGGAACACAGTATCGTAGAAGAAGTGCATCATGAGGAAATTTCGCTTAAATTTATGAATGCCCTAAATGTGGAATTTGAAGGTAAATTGGATTTGGCAATTCAAATTTTTAAAGGAGAATACCACCGAAAATTCATGCTTCAATTGATTTCAAGTCAGTTGGATATGGATCGAATGGATTATTTAAAACGTGATAGTTTTTACAGTGGTGTTGCGGAAGGAAATATCAACAGCGATCGTTTGATTCAAATGATGAATGTTCAAGACGAGGTCCTTGTTATTGAAGATAAAGGCATTTACTCAGTAGAGAAATTTTTGGTTGCAAGACGATTAATGTATTGGCAAGCTTATCTTCATAAGACTTCTGTTGTTGCCGAAATTACATTGACTAAAATATTAAAAAGAGCCAAAGAACTTACTCAAAAAGGCGAACAATTGGAGTGTAGTAAACCACTATCTTTTTTTCTGAATAATAAAATATCTAGCGCTCAATTTGATTTAGAGGAACTGATTACCTTTTCTCAATTGGATGATTATGATGTTCTTGGAGCGATAAAAGCATGGCAATTTCATGATGATTTTGTTTTGAGTTCCTTAAGCAAGATGATAATCAATCGGGATTTATTAAAAATCATTGTATTGGATGAAAAAGTAGATAAAGAAAAATTAGGCCAACACAAGAGCAAATTATTGAATTTGTATTCAATTACCGAAAAGGAGGCTGATTATTTTGTTTTTAAAGGAAAATTAAAAAACCAAGCCTACAACAAAGAAAGCGAACCCATACGAATTTTGAAAAAAGATGGAAGTATAGAAAACTTAGTTGATTCCTCTGATCAGCTGCAAATAAAAGCTCTTTCAAAATCGGTTACTAAATATTACATCTGTTTTCCAAAAGTGCTATTAGATATCTAGTGTTTAAATATAATTTCTTATTTTTGCAACTATTCATGTTCTATCTATTAAGACGGAATATAATTTTGATTCAATGAAATTCACAGCAGAACAAATTGCAGGCATATTAAATGGCGATGTAGTAGGCAACCCCAATGCTGAAGTAAATAAATTGGCTAAAATAGAGGAGGGGATTCCAGGTTCACTGACCTTTTTATCCAATCCAAAATATCAAAATTATATTTATTCCACTCAAGCAACAATTACAATTGTAAATAAAAACTTTGATCCAGAGCATCCCATTACTACAACCTTAATAAAAGTGGATGATCCGTACCAATCGTTCTCCAAACTTTTAGAATACTACAATCAAGTTAAATTAATGAAATCTGGAATTGAGCAGCCTTCGGTTATTTCGGAAGGGGTTACTTATGGTGAAGATTTATATTTAGGTAGCTTTTGTTATGTAGGAAAGAATGTGAAAATTGGAAAGAATGTAAAAATATATCCAAATACTTTTATTGGCGATAATGTAATCATTGGTGACAACTGTGTGTTTTTTGCAGGTGTTCGCGTATATTCTGAAACCGAAATCGGAAATAATTGTGTAATTCATTCGGGCGTAATTGTAGGCTCGGATGGATTTGGTTTTGCCCCACATGACGATGGAACTTACAGTAAAATACCTCAAATAGGTAATGTTATTCTGGAAGATGATGTAGAGATTGGCGCTTGCACAACGGTTGATAGAGCTACTATGGGTTCGACAATTATTAGAAAAGGAGTCAAGCTTGATAATCAAATTCAGATTGCGCATAATGTAGAAATTGGTGAAAACACTGTAATTGCTGCGCAAACCGGAATTGCAGGATCTACCAAAATAGGAAAAAACTGCATGATTGGTGGGCAAGTAGGTGTTGCCGGACATATTACCATTGGAGATAATGTGCGTATTCAAGCACAATCGGGAATAGGAAAATCATTAAAAGATGGTGAAGTAGTGCAAGGATCTCCTGCATTTACTTATGGTGATTTTAGCAAATCGTATGTTCATTTCAGAAATTTACCAAAAATTGTGACTGAAATTGAAGAAATAAAAAAGAAATTAGAATAAAATTATATACAAATTAGATTTATATTATGGTAAAGCAAAAAACCATTAAAAGTGAAATTTCACTTACTGGCGTTGGATTACATACTGGAAAAGAAGTAAAAATGACTTTTAAGCCAGCACCAATAGATAATGGATTCACTTTTGTGAGAGTTGATCTGGAAGGAAGCCCTGTTATTGAAGCCGATGCTAACTATGTTGTAAACACACAACGCGGAACCAATTTAGAGAAACTTGGAGTAAAAATTCAAACATCTGAACATGTATTAGCTGCTTTTGTAGGATTAGATGTAGATAATGTTATTATTGAATTGAATGAATCAGAACCACCAATTATGGATGGTTCCTCTAAATATTTTGTTGAAGCAATTGAGAAAGTTGGGGTAGTTGAGCAAGATGCAGAACGTAAATATTATGTAGTTAAAGAAGTAATTTCATTTGTAGATGAAACTACCGGAAGTGAAATAATAGTTATGCCTTCTGATGAGTATCAAATTACAACAATGGTAGATTTTGGCACTAAAGTATTGGGAACTCAAAATGCTACGTTGAAGAATATAGCTGATTTTAAATCGGAAATTTCTGATGCGCGAACTTTTAGTTTTTTACATGAATTAGAAAATCTACTAAATGATGGTTTAATTAAAGGTGGAGATTTAAATAATGCTATTGTTTATGTAGATAAAGAAATATCTACTCAAACAATGGAAAGTCTTAAAAAAGCATTTGGTAAAGATCACATTTCTGTAAAAGAAAACGGAATATTAGATAATCTTACATTGCATTATCCTAATGAAGCGGCACGTCATAAATTACTTGATGTGATTGGTGATTTGGCTTTAATAGGAATGCGCATTAAAGGTAAAGTTATTGCAAACAAACCAGGCCATTTCGTAAACACTCAGTTTGCAAAGAAAATGGCTAAAATGATAAAGATTGAGCAAAAAAATCAAGTTCCTGCTTACGATTTAAATTTACCACCATTAATGGATATTCATCAAATTATGAATATTCTTCCACACCGACCACCTTTCTTATTAATTGATCGAATTATTGAAATGTCGGCAACCCATGTGGTAGGTATGAAAAATGTAACGATGAATGAAAATTTTTTTGTTGGTCATTTTCCAGATGCTCCTGTAATGCCGGGAGTATTAATTGTAGAAGCCATGGCACAATCGGGTGGAATATTAGTATTAAGCACCGTTCCAGATCCCGAAAACTATTTGACTTACTTTATGAAAATAGATAATGTGAAGTTCAAGCATAAAGTACTTCCTGGAGATACGCTATTATTTAAATGTGACTTAATCACCCCAATTCGAAGAGGAATTTGTCACATGCAAGCCAATGCTTATGCAAATGGAAAGTTGGTAGCTGAGGCAGAATTAATGGCTCAAATTGCTAAAAAACAATAATATTTAATGGTATTTTTTAACTAATTTCCATAATTAACAAATACCTATTACATTTACAAAAAATTATAAAATATGAATCAACCATTAGCTTATGTTCATCCGGGCGCAAAAATCGCTAAGAATGTTGTAATTGAACCATTTACAACCATTCACAATAATGTAGAAATTGGCGATGGTACTTGGATCGGATCTAATGTAACCATAATGGAAGGTGCCCGAATTGGTAAAAATTGTAATATTTTTCCAGGGGCTGTAATTTCTGCAATTCCTCAAGATTTAAAATTTGGTGGAGAAGATTCTCTTGCTATTATTGGCGACAACACAACCGTTAGAGAGTGTGTTACTATAAATAGAGGAACTATTGCTTCAGGTCAAACCAAAATTGGAAACAATTGTTTGATTATGGCAACTGCACATATCGCTCACGATTGCCATATTGGCGACAATGCCATAATTGTAAATGGTGTTGCTTTAGCCGGACATGTAATTGTTGGAAATTATGCAATAATTGGTGGATTGGCGGCATTGCATCAATTCATACATGTTGGCGATCACGCTATGATTTCAGGTGGATCTTTGGTTCGAAAAGATGTTCCCCCATATACTAAAGCAGCTAAAGAGCCACTTTCTTATGTTGGAATTAACTCGGTTGGATTAAGAAGAAGAGGTTTTACTTCCGAAAAAATTAGAGAAATTCAAGACATCTACCGAATCCTTTATCAAAAAAATTACAATACTTCTCAAGCTGTTGGAATTATTGAAGCCGAAATGGCAGCTTCTCCAGAGCGTGATGAAATATTAGATTTCATTAGAAACTCATCTCGTGGAATCATGAAAGGATATTCAGGAGGATATTAATTTTCAATTATCAGAAAAAAACAAATAAACATTAAACTATAACAATAAATAAATATTAAAAATGGCATCTACTTCAGATATTAGAAACGGATTATGCATTAAATACAATCACGATATTTATAAAATTATCGAATTTTTACATGTTAAACCTGGAAAAGGTCCAGCGTTTGTAAGAACTAAATTAAAAAGTTTAACTAATGGAAAAGTATTAGAAAACACTTTTTCTGCAGGTCATAAAATTGATGATATCCGTGTAGAAACACAAACATTTCAGTTTTTATACAACGAAGGGGATCAATATCACTTCATGAATACGGAGTCTTACGAGCAAATTACTCTTGAAAAAAAGATATTAGATGCACCAGAATTATTAAAAGAAGGGACTTTAGTAATGGTTCAAATTAATACCGAAACGGACATGCCGCTTTCTGTTGATATGCCAGCTTCAATTGTATTAGAAGTAACTTATGCAGAACCTGGAGTAAAAGGAAATACAGCTACAAACGCTACTAAACCTGCAAAAGTTGAAACTGGAGCTTCAGTAAATGTACCATTATTCATTAACGAAGGAGATAAAATTAAAATTGATACTGCTACAGGTTCTTACATGGAGCGTGTAAAAGAATAAATTTCTTTTGAATGAAATTTACTAAACCACAAACTCTTAAAGATATTGCTGAAATAATTGGATGTTCTTATGTTGGAGCATCCGATTTTCCAGTTTATGGCATGAATGAAATTCATGTAGTAACAGAAGGTGATATTGTTTTTGTGGATCATCCTAAATATTATGATAAAGCGCTACAATCGGCAGCTACAATTGTTTTAATAAACAAAGAAGTAGAATGTCCAGAAGGTAAAGCGCTATTGATTTCTGATGATCCATTTAGGGATTTCAATAAACTTACCAATCATTTTAAACCGTTTACTGCTGCCAATGTTTCCATTTCTGAATCGGCAACAATAGGAGAGGGAACCATTATTCAACCGAATTGCTTTATTGGAAATAATGTTACTATTGGTAAAAATTGTATTCTGCATGCCAATGTTTCAGTATATGACAATTGCATCATTGGTGACAATGTTATTATTCAAGCAGGTACAATTTTAGGTGCGGATGCCTTTTATTATAAAAAGAGAGAAACAGGTTTTGATCAATTACTTTCTGGTGGAAGAGTTGTAATAGAAAATAATGTCGGTATTGGTGCGCTGTGCACTATTGATAAGGGAGTGACTGGAGATACAACTATAGGTGAAGGAACAAAAATAGACAATCAGGTTCATGTTGGTCATGATACTGTAATTGGTAAAAAATGTTTGATTGCAGCTCAAACAGGTATTGCAGGTTGTGTTGTAATAGAAGAAGAAGTGACTTTGTGGGGACAAGTAGGAACTACCAGCGGAATTACAATAGGTACGAAAGCAGTTGTTTTAGGTCAAACCGGAGTAACTAAATCGGTTGAAGGAGGCAAAACTTATTTTGGCACTCCAATTGAAGAGTCCAGAGAAAAATTAAAACAGTTAGCCAATATTAAACGCATACCTGAACTTCTAAAAAAATCATAAGTTATGACACCAAAAGAATTGGTTTTAGATTTTTATAAAAATGATTTAATATTAAATCAGTCGGAGGTAAAAGAATTTTTGCACCCCGAATTGATTATCGAATGGAATAGCAGCAAGGGATTTGTTCAAATGGATTTTGATGATGTATTACGATTGACTTCAGATTTAAGCAAAGCCTATGTGCGCTCTAAAATGAGAATTACTCACGTTATTGCAGAAGGACAAATGGTTTCTGTTCGATATTCCCATTTTGTAAAAACATTTGAAAATCCTAGAGAGGAAATGCTATTAGCGCATTTTTTTGTTATTTGGGAAATCAAAGACAATAAATTGTATAGAGGTTATCAAATGAGTCAATTCAATTAATCAACATATATAGAAATTTAGCAAGATTTATAAAAAAACTAATTACTAATTACTAAATACTAATTACTATTTTATACTTTTGCATCACAAAAAATAAACACAATATAATAAATATATCATGAGCGTTTTAGTTAACAAAGATTCAAAAATAATTGTACAAGGTTTTACTGGAAGTGAAGGAACTTTTCACGCACAGCAAATGATTGAATACGGAACCAATGTAGTTGGTGGAGTTACTCCAGGAAAAGGTGGTTCAACACATTTAGACCGTCCTGTATTTAATACAGTAAAAGATGCAGTTGATAAAGCAGGTGCAGACACTACTATTATTTTTGTTCCTCCAGCATTTGCTGCTGATGCAATTATGGAAGCTGCAGATGCAGGTATCAAAGTAATTATTTGTATTACTGAAGGTATTCCGGTTGCTGATATGATTAAAGCTTATGATTACATTAAAGGAAGAAATTGCCGATTAATTGGTCCAAACTGTCCAGGAGTTATTACTCCAAGTGAAGCTAAAGTTGGTATTATGCCAGGTTTTGTTTTCAAAAAAGGATCTGTTGGA
>JACCDK011766226.1_pt1 | contig 12310 bp, 12 predicted proteins | sample 7445871 | NCBI WGS metagenome assembly JACCDK01 (sample SAMN15323436, study PRJNA562643) | freshwater metagenome | isolation source: river surface water | place: USA:Blue River Watershed | collected 2017-08-15
AAGTTAACCGCTAAGTCTTTGTTGTTAAGTAAATTTTGTTCCATATGATTAGTTATATTTTAAAAAAATTGGGGGAGCGAATGTGAGTGAAATTTTGTAATGAAAAACAAATAATTGAATAAATTTATTAAGGTGTGCGTAAGTATTTGAGGTGACTTTTTTTTACTAACAATAACAAGCATTAGTCAATTTTGCAAGTTGTTAAATAGCAGCCTACTACCCATATCTATAATAAAGCAATTGTATTGGTTTGAAAACCAATGGTTGGTAATTTGTAAAAAATATGATTTTAACTGCTTCCATAATAAAAGGTTTTAGTAGGTGGGGGAAGCAAAGCAAAGTGAACTTTCTCTAGCCTATTGATAAAATGAATACGAGGGGAAAATTTTCTAAATATTATTTATAATTCTTATATTTACCTATCCTTCCTCCTTTCCTATCATATTAAAATCCATTAGATGCCTGTAGTAAAAGAAGCACGTTTAAGAGAAAGGGTAATTGACGCTATTCTTCGCAATCGAAACAGGATGTACAATGCCCTGGAGATAAAAAACGAGGTAAATAGACGGCTTGGGATAGACATTAGTATTGCAACTGTATACAAGGATTTGGAGCATCTCAAAAATGAATATGGGGCTATTATTGTCAAAAATGGTAATGGGAAGTTGATGTATGAAGAAGAAGATTTTTCAATTTTCAAGGCGCCCTTAGACGAAGAAGACAAGTTGCTATTAGACATGGCTACCACAATTTTTAGGGTATTTTCAAATTCACCAATATTTGGGAAATTTGAAAAAACTATCAATAAGATCTTAACAGGTGATAGTATTAGTAAAATTGAGAGGAATAAATTGGATTGTATTCAGCCTGAATTTCACAATAGCGTGGTTGGAATTCAATATATAGAACCAATTTTAAGCGCCATATTAGAGCATAATGCAATAGAGATTGAATATCAAAAGGAAGGCCAAGATCCAGAAACAAAAGTAATCTCACCTTATGTATTGAAACAGGTAAATTCATGGTATATGGTGGGTTTTGACCATTTAAAAACAGGTTTGTTTAAAAACTATTCCTTAGATAAGATTCTGTCTATAAAGGTTTCTAAAGAGCCTTATCATTTCGATGATGTTTTTGATGCTAGCCAATTTTTCAAGTACTCATTTGGTATATTCCACTCGTATTATAGTAAGCCGCAAAAAATTAAGCTTGAATTTAAGGACCCTTATATTAATACCATTATTAACTACCCCTTGAGCCCTTTTCAGACTTATTCCCTATGTAAGGATGGTAAAACGCTTACTGTTAATTTAGAATTATACGAATCCTATGAAATAGTCTCTGAGATACTTAAATATGGAGCAAGCGTGAAGGTGCTGGCTCCTAGTAGTTTAGCAAAGAAGATAAAGGGGATAGCGGAGGAGATTGTTAAGGGATATAAATAATGAAATGAAAACTAATTAAAAATATAAATATGTTTCAAAAAATATTAAAAAACTATACAATTGATCCTTTTTTTCAACTAGGAGAATTAGATTTATTATATCACTATGCTATTAATCAAAAGGTTGAGATGTCTCATCAACTACTAAAGAAATTTTTTTTATTTAGTGAATCAGACCAATGTATAGCTGCATATTATCCATCTTCTGGAGAAGATACATCTGATATTAAATTTTTTAATCAAATAGATTATGCTTTTAGTGTCAGAAAACCGAATTTATTTATTCATACTGATTCATTTATTTCACATGAAAAAATAAATAATCTATACCTTCTTGAGCAAAATAATAATATCAAAAATGGTATTCGATTACTATATAATACAGAGACAGAAAATGAAATCTGTTACATACTAGAAATAGAAAATGAAAAAAACAATGATTGGTTAGTTCTATTTTCTGGGAAGATTAATGAGCCTATGATTAAAGAAATAGTTAAAAGTAAATTCAAAATACCATTTTTATATTCAAAGTGTGATGGCATATTAAGTGGTATGGGTGGAATTGGTATAGAACATCCGTTAGGTGTAGCATTTTATATATATTTATATGAACTTTTCGGGACCAAATATCATATAACAGAATTTAACAAAAACTGGTTTAATAATTTTATCAAAAATGATAATAGAGCTCACAATCAAGAATTACTTGCAAAAAGAATGTATAAAAAACTATCAGGTATCAACTGGGATAATCAATTAACTTTAGACATTATGCTTGATAATATTGTTGAGCATAATCACAATGTTGAAAATCAAAATAATCTTACCATTTTCAAAATTAATAATTAAATGGATAACTCTCCGGAAGATCTAAAAGTATTCGCCTACTTGGCGCCACACCCACTTGATGACGACTCGATAATTGAAGGAGATTGTTTAACCTGGATACCCGGCTTTTTAAATGAAGAAGACGAGGAAGAAGGACTACCTGCAACATACAGGGAATGTAATATTAAAATCTATGACGAAATTGAGGCACTAACTGAATTTCATTTTAAGAACAGCATAAAGAACATGTGGCCTCTTCTTTCAAAAATACAATTTCAATCATTACAGATTGCGATAGATATTTCTGGAATAATTAATAATCAAAAAAATACTTCTGCAAGTTATTTGCATAACAAATCTAGTCAAATTGAAGGGATATATACATTCAGCCTAGATCGTAATTTATTACACTCCTATTTACAAGCAAAAGCGAATAATACAGTACTAGATAATTATGACCTTAGTGTTTGGGAACATGAGTTGATTCATTTGTTAGATCATGAAGAAATTTTAAAAGGCACTTTATATGGATTATCAGATGCCCCTTCAGAAAATTTCAAATACTTTTTTCTTAAATTTAGGCAAGAAGGTATTGCCCATTTGCATTATGTCCTCAATGGTAATCTCAAAATTAAAAATTTAGATACAGCTATCAAAGATTTCATCGTATTTGCTACTGAAAAAAAGGCAAAATTAGATTTTTCCAAACCAACCAACCAAGCAATCGTTGAGGAGCTATTAAGCGGCTTTGAATATTACAATATTGGACCATGGATTATATTAGACCTTTTAAGAGATCAATGGGAGAATATACATTATGAAATGTTGAATGATTGTATCGCAAATCTGAAAAGCAATCAGCCTATTGAAAAAGAAACCATCCTAGAAATAATAAAACTTGGCCTTCAATTAGATTCAATAACGTATCTTAAAATGACTGAGAAGTACTTTGATAAAGGGTTTATGCCATTATAAAAATCTTTTAATTAATTAAAAAGTATTATTTTAAATTATGTCATCTATTAAATTAACTAGAAAATTCAAATCCTCCACCCTTCCTGAATCTCTTTCTATTCGCCTTCATAGAGCAATCTCATGGCTTAAGAGTGCAGAAAAACAAGAAGGAAATTTGGATATGAAATTCATTTCTCTTTGGATATCTTTTAACGCATGTTATGCAGTTGATATTAATGGCTTAAATTCTAAACCAGAGAAGGCAAAATTGAGAGAATTTACTTCAAGCTTGGTTCAGTTTGATAAAACAAGACTTTATAACCTGTTTTGGGAAAAATTTAGTGGGCCAGTCAAAGTTTTAATTGAAAATAAGTTTGTTTTTGAAAAATTCTGGGAATATACCCGTGGCGAGTCTGATGATTACCAAGTTGCCTTTGATAAGTCAATTACACATGCTACAAATTGCCTATCAAAACAAAACATTGAAGGATTAATTGAAGTTGTTTTAGAAAGACTTTATACACTTCGTAACCAACTTATTCATGGAGGGGCTACATATAATTCCAAGCTAAACCGTTCTCAATTAAGAGACGCATGTAACATTATGCAACTTCTTGTTCCAATAATTATTGATATCATGCTTGAGAATGGAGAACATGATTGGGGGGAAATTGCATATCCTGTAATTCATTAATTAGTTTCTGAATTAATTATCATATTAACTTCTAATTTTTCGCAAAGTTTGTTTTTCATTATTTCTTTTCTTTCAGAATAAAAATGAATGAAATCTTGTAGTTCTAAAGAAGTTTCAAAATCAATCATATTGAAAATTTTGTACTCAGATTGCTGACTAGTTGGTATAACATTATTTATATATTGCTTTAAAGAATTTGCCATTTTTTCTTTTCTATTATCTCTTGGAGTCAAAAATCCTAAATTTGGAATCGTATCTTTTAAAGATTCTGCAATTATGAAATCGTCATTAAGAAAAGCCTTCTTTTTAAACTTAGATCTTGGATGTAAATGATCTTGATCATAGCTAGTCATATCATGATTTAGAGGAGGATAAATAAGTGATAGGACCAACCAGCCTTCGTCACCTTTTTCGATTTTTAAAAAATCTTCGATATCATCTAAAGTAATATCGTATAATTTTCTTTTTTCTTTTTCAGTAATTGAATTTACAAGATTTTTAAAATTAAAACTTTCTCCAGGGTTTTGAATAACACCATTACGTAATTTAGAAAGCAAAGTATCTCCATGAGATCCAAAAACCTTTTTTAGTAAAGATATGTATATGTATTTTTGAATTTCTCTTAAAGTTTCGTCAGAGTCAATTTCTCCACCTTTGTAAATATGATAAATCAATGGTATTAAAACATTTTTAGATTTTAATGTTTTATCCGCAATTCCTAAATCTGATTTCAAAAAATTAAACGCTTTCAATACTGCTTTTCTTATATCAATGTCGTCTCCATCTTTTTCAAATTGATTGATAATTTTGAAAACTACCTCTGGTTTAAAATTTTCCACTTTAAATAAAATATCACTCTCTGTAAGGTATAAACAAGTTCGCATTAAGAAATCTGTATCTATTTCATACCCTAATTGCTTTATATCTTTAATTAGTTGGTGAATTTTATCTCTTCCTTCTTCCCAACTTGATATTACTGTTGAAAATAATAAATCAGATTTTGATAATTTCGTGCCGCCTGAATTTATTCTAATAAATATCTCTGCTACTTCATCAAGCTTTGTTTTAGAATTAATTAAGTAATAGCTAATTATCTTTTCTTCATGCAGTCTTTTCTTAAATTTAAGTATATGTTTTAATAAGATTCTAAATTCAGAGTCATTTCGATCTATCAAAGTATTAATATAGCTACTATCAAGGTTTGTTAAATAATCTAATAATACTTGATCTTCCTCCTCAACTTTATCTTCTAAATCTCCCCATATTGAATTATCTATAAAATCTTTTGCAATTACCCAATATGAAAATGGCGAGTTCTTCTCATTTTCTTTAACCAATTCCTGCTCAGACATCATTTTAAATAAATTCAAATTTTCTAAATCTTGGTCTGGATTACCAGTTTTAAATCCAAGTAGATTAAAATATAAATGTCTCTTAATATATGCTGCAGGATTATTAATATGCCCACCTGGTTTCTTGGTTGTGTATGAACCCTGAAGTGCAATAAACAACGCAGTCATTCTTTGTTGACCGTCCAAGGCTGCTTCTATTTCTTTTGCTAAAGAAGGAGAGGGAGCAGCTTCATTGAAGGTTCTATCTTTTTCATGATAATCTCTTAATAAGTAGTAAAATTTATACGCATTTACATCTTCTTTTTTTACATTCCATATTAAGAAAGTCCCAATGGGATACCCCTGATATATAGAATCAAATAATTTTTCAATTTGCATAGGTCCCCATACAAATTGCCTTTGAATTGATGGTAAGCAAATGACATTTGTTCTTGCTTTGTCCATAATTTCATAAATCGTTGTAGTATCGTAACTCATATAATTATTTTTAATTTTTATTTTTATTAATTCCATCCATCTTCCCCCCGCTTACATAGGGTACTTTACCACTTGGTACTACCTTAGATGCTGGTTCAAGATGTGCTTCTTGATCATCAAAAAAGATATGTGCACCAAATGTAGTCAAAATTTTATCTTTTGATAATCCTCCTAAAAAATGTACTTCATCAATGTAAACACCCCATTCTCTTAAAGTATTAATAACCCTTAAATGACTTGGTGCACTTCGGGCAGTAATAATAGCCAATCTTAATGGAGACATTTCTACACCCATTGGTAGATTTTCTTGTATTTTGGATAGCTTGATAAGTAATTTTGCAAAAGGGCCTTCTTTTAAGGCATTTTTCTCATTCTCTTTTTCATACTTTTGAAATGCAGCTAGACCTTCTGTCTTATATCTAAATTCAGAGTCATCAGAGAATAGAACTGCATCTGCATCAAAAGCTATTTTAACACTGCTTGTCTCAGAGTTAAATTCACTTGGAGGAGCATAAATTAAAGCTGCAGCACTTGAACCGCTGTCAATCACTTTTTGAACATCATCTGCGTCTTTTGATAAAAATAAATCTACATCATAACCTGCAATATATCCATATAAAGACGCCCCGCCTGTAAATGCTAATCTATTAATATCTAATTTATGTGACTTTATGCTATTCATTACCCGTATACCTGTCTCTGGACTATTACGAGACATTACAACAACTTCTACAATAGGCTTACTTGCTTGTTTATTTAACTCTAATAAGCTTTTAACCAAATAGAAAGCGGTACCTGGTTGAAGCAGTTCGTTTTCATGCTCATATTGGTATTTCCTAAATTCCAATAATCCCTTCTCGTTAAAGATGGTATTTTCTTCTTCTAAATTAAAAAGCGCTCTAGAAGATACTCCAATGACTAATATTTGAGAAAGATCTACTGGCATAAAAATTTATTTAATCATTTGATGGCATTTCCAAATTATCAAATTTTGCTTTCATAGTTGGATTATTCTTTGTGAGTTTTTTAATATTTAATCCTTCTAGCTTCGAATTTGCTAATCTCAAATTATCGTCTGAAGATAGTAAAGACTTTTTAGTCGCTTCTAAATGAGCAATCGATTTATCGATTGAAGCTATAGCTTCTTCAAATCTCCTTCTAGCCAAATCCGTATTTTTTGAAAACTGGCCTTTAAACTCATTCAAATCAGATTCAAAATTAGTGATATCTATATTTTGATTTTTTACTAAGGCCAATTGAGATTTGTATTGCAATGTATTCATTGCAGCATTGCGAAGTAAAGTTATAATTGGAATAAAAAATTGAGGTCGAACTACATACATCTTTTCAAATCGATGTGACATATCAACAATACCTGTATTATAAAGTTCATTATCTGACTCTAAAACTGATACTAGGACAGCATATTCACATTTCTTTTCAAATCTATCCTTATCTAATTTTATCAAGAAATCTTCATTTTTTTTCTTTTTTTCTGTCTCATCACCCTCGTTCTTCATCTCAAACATAATAGATATAATCTCATTACCTGCATCATCCATTTCTTTATAAATATAGTCCCCTTTAGTACCCGATGTTGAATCGTTATCTTTTTCAAAATAAGCTTTCGGGAAAGCTGTGGCTCTTAATTTATTAAATTCAATTTCACAATGTTGTTCCAAAGATTCACCTAACATTTTGGTTGAAAGCTTAAGCTTCATATCTTTTCTAAATGCAATTTCATCGTCTTTGGCTTTGATCATTTCATTTTTTAAATTTAACTCCGCAGCGTGCTTTTCATTCAATGATTTTTCCAATAATTGCTTCTCCAAATCCTTACCCTTAATACTATTTGCCAATTCATCTCTTTCTTTTTCAATCTTACTAACAGCTTCTCTGACTGATAATTGTTTTTCCAAATCGGCTTTTTCTAATTGTGCCTTTACTTCTGCTAATTCTTGGTCTTTCTTTGAAAGAGTTTCTTGTAAAACTGTTTTCGCATTTGCCTCTGCTAATTTTAATTGACTTTCTTTTGCCTGATCTGCTAGTTTTAACCTTGCATTCAATTCTTCTTCAAATTGTCCATCACGAACTTGCTTTAGAATTTCAGCAAAACCAGTTTCGTCAACTTTAAAGGGCACATGACAATTAGGACAAATGATTTCATTCATAAATTTAATTTTTTATATTTTATATTTTCTCTGCCCAATGCTGCCATATACAAGCCATGCTGAGCGTATCTAGTTTACAATATTTTTTAAGTGCAGCTTCATAAAGTGCCTTGATTTCTTGGTTATCTTTATTCATTCCATAAAGCATATCTCTATATGCTGACATCGCCCCTCCTCCTTCTCTAACAACGATCTTATCCCCTCCTATTTCAATTTCAGCAGTTGGAAGAAGTTTATAAGGATTAATCACTATGCCATTTTCGTCTTTAGCGTATAAACCTTCATTATCTAACCAAGTTTCAATGACTTTTGATTGAGTTGCATTCAATACTGCAGGAAGTGCAACTTTAATACTTGTCCTACCTCCCATAATTGGATGAAAATAGTATTTTTTAGCTAATTCATGCATGTCTAATAACTTAGTTACATCATCATCGTGAAACTTAACAACCCTAAACAACCAGTTTTTAAGTGCTTCAAAATTAGGATTGTTCAAGCCTTCTAAATATTCGTGTATCGATTTAAGTTGTGTATTCTCATAAGGACTCCAAGTTAAAAATGTTCCGTTTAAACCTAAATAGGCTTTTAAACTTTCGGCAAAAGCAATGTTAGGAAATCTATCTGCTGTATTTAACCATTCTTTATGTATCGGTTCTGCTCCTGGATGTGTAATTGTATGACAGGACCACTGAAACATAATATTTTCATATGGTCTCATTTTTTCATGCAAAGGAATACACATATTACTTGTTTCAAAATCAATAAAATGGAGAGGGTATTCAGCCATATCCATTTCGATTTTTAAATTTGGAAGGATTAATTCAGACTTTTGGGTTAACTGATACAAAGGACGATCGTTATAAAACTGCTTGCCATCAGTTGATGTCACTAATTCAACAGGAATATCACTTAATGCCACCTTCTTGTTTTGAATTAACTCATCTATACATCCCAATTCTCCTGCCGCACGTCTTGTATTACTTAATGTTTTCTTATTTACATTGCCTAATTGGCCTAAGCTTAAAATATGCGGTTCCACATTTGCAAGCTCGCCCCAGCACTCCTCAAAACCACTTTTTGGAAATCGATCATCTGTTACATTAAATTCACAACTTTTACAAATACAAGAAATAGGTGTTTCGATTTTAAAATCATTCACAACTGAATTAACAAATATGCTTGCAGCATGAGCTACTTCATTCATAACAACTTCTACTTGTTCATTAACAGGAATTAATTTTACAAATAAGTTATCAGAATTATATGCAGATCTTACATCTTCTAATAATTGATTACTGCCTGTAAAAATTACATCCACATTTCTATATCTTGAATTTGGCGTAGGGGGTATATTAATAATTGCAAACTGATTGATTAAATCGTCAAATTGAGAAACAACAGAAGTATCAGGCATCATCAAATAGCTATTCACTAGAGCAGTTGGATATTTCTCGCGAACAACTTTTGTTTGATAAGCAATATCTTCGATATAAGGTTTCATATCAGTTTTAAACCAATAGTTTTTTTCGTTCATCGTATTTGAATCAAACGATTTTGATTTAACCTCTATTACCTTAATTTCATTTCCAATTTTCTGAAGCACATCCACTCTCACCAATTGATTATTAAAACTAATTGCAGGTTCAAATAATACAATGTTTGTATTATTTGCAAGTAAGGACTCGGTCAAAGCAATTGCCTCAGGCATAGAACCTGTCACTTCAATTCCTTCTGGGAATAACAACATTGCAAGCTTACCAAACATAAATCCGCCATCTGCTAGCATTTTCATGTATTCATTCTGATCATTACTTGTTGGATATCCCTTTTTTTTATACCATAATTTTGTAGCACAAGAGTGTGCTACCTTAAAATCAGACTTAGATAGATGTGCCATATAATAATTTTAAACGGGGGATATACAAGTTACGATTTTATTTAATACTTTTTCTATGCAGTAATTCTTTAATTGAGTCCTAAAAAAGATCTTCTTTTTTTGCGTATTTGGGGCTAAATAGAGCTGCAAATTAGTTATATAATTCTAGTCTATTAAGAATTGATAAAAGAGTAGAAAAAACTTAATCTGGCTATATAATCCTGTTCTTAATAGACTAGAAAATACCCCTTTAAATTGCCCCAAAATTGATTTAAATGGATAGATTTTTCGTTGGATTCTTCCTTATTAGCTTCATTTTGTTATGCATTTATAAGTTTATTGAGGGCTTATTTCAAGCAATCAATGGACCTAGTCTAAAACTTAATTGTACTTACCCAAGACTGGTGCAAGAAGTCGTACACTATTGTGGGCCGACCTTAAAAGCGCAAAACATTAGATTTTATCCGAAATATGGGGTCTCTTATTATAAAAGTAAGAAAAGACTAGGCTGTTATTACCCAGGACAAAAAAAGATTGTTATTTATATTAACAGTCATGATGGATCCGAATCAACAAAAATCAGAGATATAATTCATACCACACTCCACGAAATGAAACATAATATTCAGCACCTAAAAGATCCTGGCTTTAAAAATTATGACATGTATAGTAAGAAACTGACTTATCAAAAAAATCCCTTTGAAATTGATAGTAATGCTTTTGCGGATAAGGAACTTGATAGCTGCATACAATATTTAAAGACAAAAGGAATCCTTTCATAAATAAAATGAATCAATTGAAAAACTATTATAAAATACTTGAGATTAAGCCATCTGCCACTTTGGATGAAATAAAAAAAGCGTATCGTACGCTTTCTAAACGTTATCATCCAGACATGAATAAGAATGGAGTTGAACAATTTAAATCCATCAATGAAGCAAATAGCGTGTTATCTGACCCTGCGAAGCGTAAAGTGTATGATGCGCAATACAGTGTGCATTTCAAGCCAAAAAATTCACACCAATCCACACCTTCAAAATCAACTCAGAAAACTTCAAATTCTTCTACTTCAACCAAAGTAACTACACAGGGGAAATCCTCAAGCTCAAGCTCTAGTAAAATAACTGTAAATGGGGTTAAAATAAATGTATCTGGCAATAATACAACAACCAATATTCAAGTCGTAAATGGCAAAGTAATTATAGAGACATGTTAATTATTTTATGTAGTACAAAGTAATACTATCAAACCAATCCTTATTAGTCGAAAATCTAATTATACAGTACTCTTTTTTATCTTCATCATATCCATTAAAACTTTGATAATAATTTTTAGACATTTGCCCATACTCTAATTTGTAATCATAGTAAGCATAAGAGGTAGACTTTAAATATGCGCGCTGGGTAAATTGAATAGTTTGCTCAGGATTTACTTTGATACATTTTGAAGTATCAACTCCTGCATCTTTCAATACAGAATCAAGCAGCATCTTGCCGTTATCATTTAAAACTTTAGCAAATTGATGACTTGGATGATTCCAACTGTAGGACATAAGCTTGATAGCTATTGCTTGAGCATTTGAATTTTTAGCCATAATGGCAAGTAAAAAGAATAAAATATATTTCATAGTAAAGTATTTAAAGTTGTTAATTTATTGCCCTATGTATAATCGATCATGATTATACTTTGTAATTGGACATTTATTAATCCATTTGCCGTATTCGTTGCTCACATGTTCATATATCTCAATTGCTGACTTATCTGCCACATTGCCCACTAAATCACAAAAATATTTGAATTGCGCATCCACTGCATCTTGTGATTGATTATGAACACCCATGATTTCTGCTTCCAGTAATTCCGAGATGAACATTCCCGAGCAAAAACCTTTTAAACCATGTGCTTTAACAAAATCAGATGCATAACACCAGATATAAATATTATTATCCTTTTTTGATAATTCTTTAGCGATACGTTCATCCACTACATAAAATGATGAGTAATAACTTGTAAACTTCCCTATGGACATTAATCCATTGGGAGTACCATGCCCTAATATAATCACTCGATCATGCTCTACAATCATTTGATGCACTTCCTCTACAGAAATACCCCCAGTGATTACAGTTAGGTTATTTAAGCCTGCATAAACTGATTTTAAAGGATCTGTGCTACGATCGTCTGGATGAATTACTAGCGTTTTCATATAATTTGCATTTATTTACTAATAAAGAGATGCAAATATGATTTAATGAATTCTAGTCTAATAAGAATTATTTCAGAAAGAATAAAAAACCTCTAATATAAATTGATAATGAAATCTTTGAAATCTTTAATACTATTGAATTTTTTATTAATAAGAGTAAATGTTGGGTAATCTTTATTCTTATTAAGCATACTACACCAAGTATGGCTTTCAATCATATAAACCCCGTCCCAAAATTCAAAACTACCGTCATCATATTTATTTATTTCTATTGCAGATGCTACTGAATTTAAATACATTCCATTTGA
>JACCDK010802423.1_pt1 | contig 12308 bp, 8 predicted proteins | sample 7445871 | NCBI WGS metagenome assembly JACCDK01 (sample SAMN15323436, study PRJNA562643) | freshwater metagenome | isolation source: river surface water | place: USA:Blue River Watershed | collected 2017-08-15
CCGCTGACCACGGCACAGGCCCTGTCATCTCGGGCTCTCTTCAACCCGAATTGCGCGCCGATTTGAGAGCAGAAGTGAGCGCCACGGTGGTCAAGGTTCACAAAGAAAATGGTGAACCTGTTCGCAAGGGCGATTTACTGGTCACATTGGACAGCAGCGTTTTGCGTGACAACCTCAGCTCTGCAGAAGAGTCATTGCGTGCTGCCGCCCAATCATTGGACAGCGCTGAGCGTCAATACCAACGTATGAAATCCCTGCAAGCACAAGGCATGGTGTCCGTGCAAGGTCTAGAAGAATCAGAGATCAAACGCAATGCTGCGCAAAGCGAGCACGTGGCCAGCAAAGCACGAGTGGCTGCTGCCAAACAACAACTTGAGCGAACCGAAGTTCGTGCACCCTTTACGGGCGTCGTGAGCGCACGTAAAGCCTCAGCAGGCGACACTGCGCAAATTGGCAAAGAACTGATTCAAGTGATTGACCCCAGCAGCATGCGCTTTGAAGGCCAAGTGTCTGCCGATCAAATGAGCGTTCTCAAAGTGGGACAACGTGTGAATTTCCGCATCAATGGTGTGGCCCAGAATGGCGATCAATTGGCCAGTCGCGGCACTGTCAAACGCATTGATGGTGCGGCCAGCCCCATCACTCGACAAGTGTCGGTGATTGTGGAGATCAACAGCAAAGACCGCCCTCCGGTGGTGGGTCTTTATGCAGAGGGTGTGGTAGAGACACTCACCAAACCCGCCGTGATGATTTCAGAAAGCAGTTTGCGCCGCGAAGGTGACAAAGTGTTTGCTTGGGTGATAGATGGCAACAAAATTGTGAAACGTGCCATTCAATTGGGCGACCGTGACACACGCCTGGGCCAGTGGGTGGTAACTTCGGGCTTGACCGCGGGCGACAAAGTCTTGCGCAACAACGGCAGCTCCCTAAAAGACGGACAAGTCTTCACATTGCGCGCCGACACAGTTGTCAAAGTGGGCCCATAAACCATGTTTTTGTCCAACTTCAGCGTTAAGAAGCCGGTCGTCACGATCGTCATTTTGCTCATGCTCATGGCCGTCGGGCTCATGGCATTGAAAAAACTCAAAGTCAATCAAATTCCAGATGTTGACATGCCCTTGCTGGTGATCGACATCAACTACCCAGGTGCATCACCCGACACGGTCGAACGAGAAGTTCTGAACCGCGTGGAAAAGGCCTTGCAATCAGTCAATGGCATCAAAGACCTGCGCGGTACTGCCAATGAGGGCAATGCCAACATGTTGGTGTTCTTTGAGTTCAAAAAGAACATGGTGGAAGCCACGGATGAAGTTCGCAACGCCATTGGCAAAGTGCGTTACAAATTGCCCACCGAAATTCGAGAACCAGTCATCTTGCGCATCGACCCTGCTGCGCAGCCCATCATGCAGCTGGCTTTGTCTTCCTCTAGTCAAAGTCATGCTGAAATTTCTCGCATTGCAGAGGATCAAGTCGCCGACAAGTTTCGCGGAATTCCAGGCGTTGCACAGGTCACGGTGAATGGCGCTCTTAAACGCGAGCTCAGCGTCTTGTTGCATGCGCAAAAATTACGCGAGGTGAATTTATCGGTCACCGAAGTGGTCAATGCGCTTCGATCGCAAAACGCTGCAGCGCCTGTTGGAAAAATTCGGGGGGCTCTAGAAGATCAAAGCATTCGACTTTTGGGTCGCATAGAAACGCCTGCAGAGTTCAACCAAATTGTGATCAAACGCAACGGCAATGATCTGATTCGCTTAGGTCAAGTGGCCACCGTCACCGATGGCTTTGCCGACCTCACCACATTGAGTGTACGAAGTGGCAAACCCAACGTTGGATTGTCGATCACCCGCTCGCGTGATGCATCGACCGTGGGCGTTGCAAACAAAATTCGCAGTACAGTGGCTGAGATCAACAAAACCTTGCCACAAGGTACACAAATTGAAGTGACGCAAGATGGCGGCGTCGAGGCGCAAAACAGTTTAAACAACGTGGTGGACGCCCTCATCTTCGGCGCCGGCCTCACCATTTTTGTGGTGTACGTGTTCTTGAACTCTTGGCGCTCCACCCTGATCACTGCTTTGTCTTTGCCCACATCTGTCATTACGGCCTTCATAGCGGTATGGCTCTGCGGTTTCACACTCAACTTTATGAGTTTGTTGGGCTTGTCCTTGGCCATCGGGGTCTTGATTGACGATGCCATTGTGGTGCGAGAAAACATTGTGCGGCACATGGAACGCGGCTCGGACCGGCGCACTGCGGCATTGAATGGCACCGCTGAAATTGGCATGGCCGTGGCAGGAACCACCTTCTCTATTGTTGCTGTGTTCATTCCGGTTGGTTTCATGCCAGGTGTTTCGGGCGAATGGTTCAGACCTTTCGGCCTGACCGTGGTCGCCTCGGTGTTGGTCAGTTTGTTGATCTCTTTCACCCTCGATCCCATGTTGTCCGCTTATTGGGGTGACCCACCTGGTGAACACCTGAAGCCTAAAAAAGGCATCAGTTTGAAACTGAAACAGTTCAACGATTGGTTTGACCATCAAGCTGATCGTTATGGCAATGTGATCGCTTGGGCATTGCATCACCGTCGATGGATGATTGCCTTTGCTGTCATCAGTTTCTTTGGCGCCATCTTTTTGCAAGTTCAATTTGGTGGCTCTAGCTTCTTGCCCAAAACAGATGGCAAAACTTTGGCCATTGATGTGCGCTCGCCTGCCAGCAGCAATTTGGAATATTCACGCATGAAGCTTGAAGCCGCTGCCATCATGGCGCGCACCATGCCCGAGACCAAGGCGACCAACAGTTACGTCAATCCAACTGGCGGTCGCATTTATGTCGACATTGGCAAGAGCACAGAACGCAAGCGCACAGCCCAAGAAATTGCCATCGAATTGCGCAAGCGCACTTCGCAATTGGTTGGCGCTGAGTACACCGTGCTCGATGATCTTTCAAATGGCGCAGCCAAGCCCGTACAAATCCGTTTCAGCGGCACCGATTCGCGCAAACTGTTAGCCATCACCAGCGATTTCATGGAGAAGTTGCGTCAAGTGCCTGGTGCTGTCGATGTGGGCTTGTCGCAGCAAGATCCACAAAATGAATTGCAAATTGAATTGGACCGCGGCTTGGCCAATTCATTGGGCATTTCCGTGACCGATACTGCCAACGCATTGCGCGTGGCATTTGCCGGCATTGAAGTTGGCGATTGGGTTGACCCCACAGGCGAGTCGCGTGATGTGGCCATTCGCTTGGCCCCCGAAGACCGCATGAGTGTGTCCAACATTGAACGCTTGCCCATTACGGTCAGCGGTATGAACACCGTGGTGCCCTTGGCGCAAATAGCCAAAGTGTCCATGGGCAAAGCACCCTCCAAAATTGAACACTCCGATGGCAAACGCACCATTGGTGTGTCGGCCAACGTACAAGGCCGCTCATCAGGCGAAGTGACCGCCGATGCCTTGAAACTGGCCAAGAGCATCAACTTCCCTGAAGGCTATGGTATTGAACTCGACGGTGCCTCTAAAGATCAGCAAGAAGTTTTTGCGGAGATGGGCATTGCACTGATTTCCGGTATTGGTTTGATGTACTTCATTTTGGTCATGCAATTTGGCTCGTTCTCTGCACCTTTGGCAGTCATGTTCTCCTTGCCTTTGTCTTTGATTGGCGTGGTGTTGGCCTTGCTCATGACGGGAGGCACTTTGAATCTGATGAGCCTGATTGGCGTGATCATGCTGATGGGCTTGGTGGCCAAAAACGCCATTCTGTTGCTTGATGCCGCACGCCGCCTTGAAGCAGAAGGTGTGGACCGCGAAGAAGCCCTCATGACAGCGGGTCGCAAACGCTTGCGCCCTATCATCATGACCACTTTTGCTTTGATTGCAGGCATGCTGCCCGTGGCCATTGGCATTGGCGAAGGCAGTGAGTTTTACAGGCCCATGGCCACTGCCATTATTGGGGGCACCATCACCTCCACCATTCTCACGTTGCTCGTCATTCCCAGTTTCTACGACAGCATCGAATTGTCACGTGAAGCTTGGGGCAGACGCTTTCAAGCGCTGGGTCGTCGCTTGAAGTTGTAAAGCATCAACGCTGCATCACCGTCGGCTTAGACGGTGATGTAGCTTGAATCCTTAACCTCTTCCATCACCACATAGCTGTGCGACTGAGACGGCACAGGAATTTGATTCAGGATGTTGCTTAGCAACTCACGGTATTGCGTCATGGCACTCAACCGTGCCTTGACCAAGTAATCAAAACTGCCCGACACCAAATGGCACTCCATCACCTCAGGCATGTTGGCTATTTGATTGCGCACCTTGTCAAACACCTCGCCAGATTTAGTGCTTAGGGTGATTTCCACAAACACCAGCAATGGCTTCTCTAATGCTTTAGGGTCAATGCGCGCGTGATAGCCCGTGATCACACCTTGACGCTCCATGCGCTTCACCCGCTCTGCGCAGGGAGATGTTGAAAGGCCAATTTGCTCGCCCAATTCCGTCATGGAAATACGCCCTTGACGTTGCAGTATGTCGAGGATTTTTCGGTCGATTCGGTCTAGTTCAGTCATTTTTTCTGCGCCAACAGGCTTGCATGTGAATTTTTAGCAAATTTAACTTAATAACCATTTAAATTCAAAAAAATCTACTGCAAAACTATCAATAAACTCGTTTTCATCGCGCAATATAGGAAAAGCTCATGAAAACCATCGTTTTGGGAAGTGGCGTGATCGGCGTCACCACTGCTTATTACTTGGCCCGAGCAGGGGTGGACGTCACTGTCATCGACCGTCAAGCCCAAGCCGCAGAAGAGACCAGTTTTGCCAATGCAGGACAAATCTCTCCCGGCTACGCCACACCTTGGGCTGCTCCTGGCATTCCCCTCAAAGCGCTGAAATGGTTGTTTGAAAAACATGCGCCCCTGGCCATTCGGCCAGATGGCACATTGTTTCAAGCACAGTGGATGATGCAAATGCTGCGCAACTGCACAGCAGCGCGTTACACCGTCAACAAAGAACGCATGATGCGTTTGTCTGAATACAGCCGCGATTGCCTCCGCCAACTGCGCGCAGATACCGGCATCGCTTATGAACACCGCACTGGCGGCACACTTCAAGTCTTCCGCAAACAATCTCAACTGGATGCCGTAACACGTGACATCGAAGTCTTAAAAGAATGCGGTGTGCCTTATGAACTGCTAGACCGAGAAGGCTTGCTTAATGTAGAACCTGGATTGCGTCAAGCATGTGCGCCTCATGGGGGCCGTTTATTGGGAGGACTGCACTTACCGAATGACGAAACCGGTGATTGCCGTTTGTTCACTTTGCAATTGGCAGATATGGCCAAAGCCCTAGGCGTTAAATTCAGATATGGCGTCACCATCGAGGGTCTGTTGACGGATGGCCAGTCAATGCAAGGCATTCAATTAGCGGGTCCAGACAAAGAACTACTGCGCGCAGACCAATACGTGTTGGCTTTGGGAAGCTACAGCCGTCAGATGATGAAGTGCTTGCAAATCGATATTCCGGTCTACCCAGTCAAAGGTTATTCGCTCACCATTCCGATGGTGAACGAAACCTTCGCACCTGTGTCGACTGTACTAGACGAGACCTACAAAATTGCCATCACACGGTTTGACCAACGCATTCGCGTGGGAGGCATGGCTGAATTAAGTGGTTTTGATTTGAGCTTGAATCCCAACCGCCGCGCAACTTTAGAAATGGTGGCGCAAGATCTGTTTCCTGGTGGCGATATGGCACAAGCGCAATTTTGGACAGGTCTGCGGCCCATGACGCCTGATGGCACGCCCATTGTGGGCGGTACAGCATTGCGTAACTTGTATTTGAATACGGGACATGGCACCTTGGGTTGGACCATGTCGTGCGGTTCGGGTCAATACTTGACCGACGTGATGCTGGGTCGTCAACCCGAGATTAGCACGGAGGGTTTGAGCCTTGCACGTTACTCAAAAAGTCAACGAGTGTTCACTTCCCCCGAAAAACCGGCTTACGCCTTTCAGCAAAAGCAGTGCGTCCTTCCGCAAAATCTTCGCTAAGACTGGTGAGATCGACACGCGCACGCAGTGTGGCCTCTTGGGCCAAGTCCGTGGCAATTTCGTTGATCGATTTTTTGGTTTCTTCGGTCGCCAAAGGTGCAAGAGAAAGTACATCTTGCGTCAGATCATGCAAGCATGTGTGCCAATTCTCGGACGCAACAAAGTCTTCAAACAAACCCAACTTATCAAGTTGAGCCGATGTAAAGGGTCTCGCCGTCAGAAACGCCCGCTTGGTGGCCGCTAAACCCATGCGCTGTATATACCGCGACAAGCCACTGGGGTAGTAATGCAAACCAATGGCGGTGGCAGGCATGCGCCACTCGAGGCCTTGCAAACCAATGCGCAAGTCACACGCCAACACGATGTCAGTAGCACCGCCATACACACTGCCATTCAAAGCGCAAATGGTGATGGGGCGAAGCACCGCCAATGCCTCGGGCACCTTTTCAAAAGACGTTGCGCCCTGCCCCTCCTGGTCAAAACCTCCAATGTCATAGCCTGCACAAAATACAGGTTTAGGCTGACCCTGTGTGTTGGCTGTGAGCACCACCACACGCACCGCATGATCCGCATTCACTTTTTGAAAATGCGCCAACAAGGTTTGCAGATCTTCGTTCTCAAGACGATTGCGCTGAGCGGGTCTGTTGAGGGTGATAGTAGCGATACCCTCTGCAATGTGAAGGATGGGCACACTGGATGTACTGGATGAATGCGACATATGCAATTTGTTCGTGAATGCCAAATTCTAGGTGGCTTTGAGGACTAAGCGATAATCCAACATTGCATCAACGTCCTCCAAGGGCGCTTGCCCCTCTAGGATCTTCTGATGAAAAAAAACTTTCCCCTTCAAATTGAAGGTAAAAACCCAGACCGCGTGCTTGAAGCTGTGAAGCACGAGATTCGCAAATACTTCAAACGTGAACGCAATCGTGCACTGCCCAAGGAGGTTGATTTTTGGGACTTTGACTGCAAAGTGGGCTTAACGGCCGACACAGCCGAAGTGGTCAAGGTGAGTGCCGTGATTGAAAATGTAGATGCTTTAGCCAAAGCAAGTGCCACGTCTGTCTATGTCGAAATATTGAGCAAGCACGGCGTACGTGTGATCAACCCCGAAAACGATCCAGTCATCATTGAGCGGGTTGACGACGCTGGTTTTGCCAACCAATAAACAAGCCAGCGCCAATCACAATTGCACACCCCAACAGCATGGGCATGTCCAGTTGCTCGCCAAAGACCACCACGCCAATTGAGATACCAAACAGCAAGCGTGAATATCGATAAGGCGTTACGGCCCCAATTGAGCCTGTGCGCATTGCAATCATGAGTGCTGTATAGCCAAAGATACCTGTTACCAAGGCTGCGCCAATCATCAGGGCCTGTGTCAGCGCCAGTGCGACAAAAGCTTTGCCGTCCCACAGCGCAAAACTAGCACCCGCAATCATCATGGTGATGAAACCATAAAAACCCAGAACCTCTTTGGTTAAAGCAGGCGGCGCAGTGCGTGAAAACAAATCACGTCCCACAAAACCCAAAGTGCCAACCACGGCCAACAAAGACAAAGCAGAAAAATCATCGGCTGAGGGACGCAAAATAATCAGAACACCCAACAGTCCGACCAAGATGGCCACCCAGGTTTTGCCATCTACTTTTTCGCGTAAGAAAATTCGGGCACCGATGACCACAAACAAGGGAGCTGCCTGCAAGATGGCCGTAGCAGAAGACATTGGCGTTAGCGCAATGGCCAAAATATAGAACAAGCGCCCAAAGAATTCAAACACTGCCCTGTAAAGCATGCGCTGCGTAAATGCTTGTGGATGAAACAATTGCGCGCCAGTACGTCGCGCCATGATTGCGAAGATGCAAAGGCCAACGGCACCAAATATCATCAACACTTGCCCTACAGGCACTTGCTTGGTGACGGTCTTTAGAAACGCATCCTCAATGGCAAAACCTGCCATAGAGGCAATCATCCAACCAATACCAATGAGGTTTGTTTTTTGTGCGTTGGCCAGTGATTGCATTCATTGAGTTTACAGCCTGTCAAGGTATTGGGCTTAAAGCTGGACCGCTTTAGCAAGTGCCGCCCAAGCCTTTAGCGTTGTAGGGTGCGTCAAACCAGCAGCAGCAACAGGGTGAGACGCCAACTTCACCACCACCATTTCAGCCTTTGGATTGATGTGAACCATCTGCCCATGAATGCCAGAAGCCTCGTAGGCGCCATCGGCATTGTGCAAAATCCACCACTGATTGCGATAGCTGTACCCAGCCCTGAAGGCCATGCCGCTGGCTTTGAATTTTTCTGGATCACCGCCTTTTACAAAAGTATCGTCAAGCACTTCTTTTGCAAAGATCCTTTGCCCCTTCAATTCGCCACCACATCGAAGCATTTCGCCAAAGCGTGCCAAATCTCGTGCAGATGCATTCAACCCGCCACCTTGCAAGGGCGTGCCTACTGAATCCACAATGACATGTGCGTCTTCTTCCATACCTAACTTCTGCCAGATGGTGTCACTCAGATGATCGGCCCAGTTTTTTTGAGTGACGCGAGTGACAATCCAGCCAAGTACCTCCGAGTGAACGGTGCGGTAGACAAACCCTGCGCCATGGTCACCCTCTTTTTGCAAGGTTTGCAGAAAATCATAAATGTTGGATTGCCCCTGATAACCAGCCGGCCTTGGCATCAAGCCACTGGCCCAGCTGTATCCAAATATTTCAGCAGTCACATCGGTGTAATCTTCACGATAACGAACCGCACCTGTCATGTCCATGACTTCTCGCACGCGCATGTCAGACCAAGCACTGCCAGACAATTCGGGGACGTAATGAGTGACCCACGCATTGGGATCAATTTTTCCCTCATGCGCCAATTGAGCCGCCATCAAACCTGTGAACGATTTGGTCACAGAGAACAACAAATGAGATGACGACGGCTTCATTTGATTCTCATACCGTTCAAACACTATGTTGCCTTTGTGAAGCACCACAAGTGCATCAAGGTAATTTTGGGTGAACCATTCATCTACACTGGTTAGTTGCTCTAAAGCATCTTGAAAGGTAAAACTCCCAATGGGCTTGAGCGCCACATGCAAATCCGTCACCTGAGCATTGCCTCGGCGAATATTGCGCGTTGGGTACAACTCGCGCATGTGCTGAACAGCCCAACGCATCTGTGGATATTTGAATGAATTTGTCAGGTCGACACGCTGATTTTCTAGAGGCGGAAATGTGCTCATTAAACCGAGTCTGTCCAAGGCAACCGTCTCGGGGTTTGGCAATGTTGGGGTTTCTAGATTGGATGACATTGAATGAACTCCAGCGTTGACAGCAACTTCTTGAATTCATTGTCCTCAACAGACTGCTTTAACGAATAGGGGAAAACCTTTGAAGTGTCGCAAACGCAACCCGCTAGGGTCAATTGATCCGCTCAGACTGCGTGTAAGCGAACCCACATGGCTGCTTGATAAAAACAAAAGCTCACCAACCATGCCACACACAATGGCCAAACCACAGAAAGCGCTGTAAATGACCAGCTTTTGGTTTCATTGCGAATGGTCGCAATGGTCGACACGCAGGGTGTGTAAATCAATGCAAACAACATGAAGCTGTATGCACTGATCCAATCCATGTTTTGAACGATGGCGTCAATCAAGGCCTGACCTTCTTGACCGTAGATAACGGCCAAGGCCCCAATGACCACCTCTTTGGCGACAAAACCAAACACCAATGCGATGGTCAACTGTTCGTTGATGCCCAAAGGTTGCAACAGTGGAGACATCCAATGACTCAACTGTCCCGCCCAAGTGTCAACGCTGCCTGCAGCAGCGCCCTCCGGGAAGTTGGTCAACACCCAAATCAGCAACACGCCCAACATGATGAAGCGTGTTGTTCTTAGCAAAAAGTGCCTGACTTCTTGCCACCCTTTCAATACCATTTGACGCAAGGTTGGCATCCGATAGGGTGGCATCTCCAACACAAATGCATCCATGTTGACGTAGTGCTTTTTAAACAGCACAGAAGTGAGCATGGCCATCGAAATGCTAACCAGGTACAAAGAGAACAATACCCAAGGTGCTTGCGCTGTGGTGAACAGGGCAGCAATGAACAGAACAAACACCTGCAGGCGCGCTGAACACAAGGAAAAAGGAATGGTCAGCATGGTGAGATACCGCAGGCCTTTAGACCGAATAACCCGAGTTCCCAAGAGCGCTGGCACATTGCAACCAAAGCCCATGAGCAACATTACAAAACTACGGCCGTCTAAGCCAAACTTAGACATGAGCGCATCCATCAGAAACGCTGCACGCGATAAGTAGCCTGTGTCTTCCACGATGCCCAAGAATAAGAAAAACAAAATGATGAGCGGCACAAAACTGGCAACAGTACTGATGCCGTTGTACAAACCATCCAACAACAAGCCTTTCGCCATGCTTGGCAGCACACTCAGCAAAGGCTCTAAGGCTTCAGTTCTTAAACTTGTGAACAGCCAACTCATGGCATCTTGCATAGGCTTGCCTAATGCAAAAACACCCTCAAACAAAAGCAGCATCACAGCAAAAAAGATTGGCAAGCCCAACCATGGATGAAGCAACACTTGATCGATTCGTGTTGTAAGCCGATGCGACGCTTGCGCAGGCACCATCACACTGGATTTGAATGCAGCTTCTACTTCAAGGGGTGACAAAGCTTTGGCGGGTAAGGCCTTCAGACCCTCTCGCATGCGTTGGTGTAATTGCGCTGTCCCTTGACCATACTTGGCAGACAGCAAGCAAATAGGAAAGCCCAAATTTTGGCTCAACATGTCTACATCGATGGTGATGCCCAGAGCACTGGCTTCATCGGCCATGTTCATGACCATCACCACTGGAATTCCTTGGGTTGTTACTTGCGACAACAAGTTCCATTGGCGTTCCACCTGAGAGGCGTTCATCATGAATAAGATGAGATCTGGCTTTTGCGTTTCTAAATAGCGGGTAACCACTCTTTCGTCTTCAGAGTAACCCGTTAAATCGTAGATACCAGGCAAGTCAATCAGCTGCGCCATCTGATCACCTACCAACAAACGCGCTGACAGCAAAGACACTGTGAGTCCAGGCCAGTTGCCCACTTTGGCATGCGCGCCCGTCAGGCGATTGAGCAAGGTGGATTTGCCCGTATTGGGCATGCCGATCAGGACGATTTTTTTCATGAGATCAAGGTCTTGCGACTGTGCCGCATTCAGTTGGGCAGTGGCATGACCACAATTCGATTTGCTTCATTCAGACGCATGATCACCTCGGTGGTGCCCACACGCACTTGAACGGGCCCTCCCAAACTTGCCTTGCGCAGCACACTGACAGTACAGCCCTCCCTCAACCCCAGTGCCGCCATGCGTTGTTTGAGATCGACGTCAGCATGAATGGCCGTGATTTTTGTTGGCTCGCCAAGTTGACAGCGGTCGAGTGTGAGCGCACCCCTTGCCAAAGCAGGGAATTGTGCGCCATGAGCAGTTTGGGCGGGGATGTGAAGCAATTTTCCAAATGAGAATTATTCTTATTTAGATTCTACAGCCAATCATTCAAACGCCATACACGACCTTCACAAAGCTTGAGATATCTCAAGAAAATGGTGCATCTTTCGGAAAAGCCCCTTTATAGTGGTCCATCCCTTCATTCAGAAACAAGGCACATGAAGCTCATTTGCATCCATGACCTCTCCGCTCAGGACATACGCGCTATTTGGCAACTGGCAGCCAAACCCTTGAACGCCTTGCAAGGGAATGTGGCTTGGTCTTTTGAAGGCAATGGCATACGCACGCGAACCACATTTGTCCAGGCCTTTCGCGAACTGAACCTGAGCTATGTCGAACTGCCCAATTTTCTGAAAACCACCGAGCGCCCATGTGACCTTGCAGGCTATCTCGATCCGTTTTATGACATCTACGTCATCCGCGATGGCAATCAAGATCGCCTCAATGAATTTGCCCAGGCCTCGCAGCGCCCGGTGATCAACGCCATGACTGCTTTGGGGCATCCTTGTGAAGTACTAACCGATGCCTATTCGATTGAAAAAAACATCGGCTGTTTGGCCAACACCCACATCACGCTTTGGGGTCCAACGACCAATGTGTTCCGGTCATGGCATGAACTGGCACAGGTGCTGGGCTTTGACGTTGTGCATGTTTGTGATGCACGGTTCCATGAAAGCAAAGACCGAGTTCACTTTGTAGAGACCTTTAAAGGCGCCACCGATGTGGTCATCACGGACAGTTGGCCAACAGGTTTTGCACA
>JACCDK010454104.1_pt1 | contig 12303 bp, 8 predicted proteins | sample 7445871 | NCBI WGS metagenome assembly JACCDK01 (sample SAMN15323436, study PRJNA562643) | freshwater metagenome | isolation source: river surface water | place: USA:Blue River Watershed | collected 2017-08-15
CAACGTTTCTCAGTCTATCTAATGTTTAGAGCGTTGTTTGCCCCGTGCATCCTATAAAGTAACTGCCATGTCAGAACAATCACGCCGCACCGCTTTGGTAGCCGAAGACGAGTCGATCATTCGAATGGACATCGTTGAAACCCTCAAGGAATACGGCTTTGATGTCGTTGCCGAGGCGGGCGATGGTGAAGCCGCTGTCGCATTGGCCACCGAGCACAAACCAGACGTGATTGTCATGGACATCAAGATGCCGAAGATGGATGGCATTGAGGCCGCTGAGATGATTTCGGCGTTGAAAATTCCGGTCGTTCTACTCACAGCCTTCAGTCAGAAGGAGCTAGTTGAGCGCGCATCTGAGGCTGGCGCCATGGCCTATGTGGTCAAGCCGTTCTCGCCGAACGACCTTTTACCCGCCATCGAAATCGCCCTCAGTAGACATGCACAAATCGGTGCTCTAGAGGCGGAGATCGCAGACCTCGGCGAAAGACTCGAAACGAGAAAACTTGTCGACCGCGCCAAGGGGCTGCTTATTTCGAAAAACTTGGTCAAAGACGAACCAGACGCCTTCAGATGGATTCAGAAGAGTTCGATGGACAGAAGGCTTACGATGGCGCAGGTTGCCAAAACCGTCATCGAGCAGCTCCAGGACAAGCCAAAAGAGGGCGAGTAGCCGGCCTAAGCTTCGCGTTTGTCTCTGAGCAGGTTCGTGATTCTCACCGTAGACAACCGCTCACCGAGTTCGTTCTCGATAATGATCTCGTGGAGGGTTATCGTTCGCCCTAGGCTGATGGCTTTGCAGGTTGCCGTCACTAGCCCCTCTCTCGCAGATTTTGAGTGAGAAGCATTGATGTCGATACCTACCGCGTATTTGTCGGCTTCGCTAGCCCAAACATTGGCAGCAAAAGAGCCAAGCGTTTCAGCGATAACTACGTAGGCACCGCCGTGCAGCAGCCCCAATGGCTGCCGATTACCTTCGACCGGCATTGTTGCTACCGCTTTCTCTGCGCTCAGCTCAAGAAGTTTGATTCCCATACGTTCGGCGAGTTCGCCTAGGCCTCGCTGGCGCATCAAGATTGCTGCTTGAGGTGACAACTTTGGAATGTTCTCGGTCAACGCTGCTCCAGAGTTAGAGGGTCATCGGCGGTTAGGCTTGCGTTATGAACGCTGTTGCCAAGCCTACCCTGCTGCTCATAGACGGGCACTCGCTTGCCTTCCGCGCTTTTTATGCCCTGAGTCCAGACTCTTTCAAGACCACGAGTGGTCAGCACACAAACGCCGTCCACGGTTTCATTTCGATGATGCTAAACATCTTGCAAGCGGAGCAACCGACCCACATGGCCGTGGCTTTCGATCTCTCACGCTCCTCGTTCAGAACTGAAGAGTATCCCGCCTACAAGGGCACCCGTGGCGAAACGCCGCCAGAGTTCAACGGTCAAACCGAACTTCTAACTGAAGCACTCGTTGCTATGAACATAACTACCATCACCAAAGAGAACTACGAGGCCGATGACGTAATCGCGACCCTATCCAAAATGGGCGATGACGCCGGTTACAGGGTCTATATCGTCTCGGGCGACCGCGACACTTTTCAACTGATTTCAGAAAACACCACGATTCTGTATCCGGTCAAAGGTGTAATGAATCTCGCGCGCATGGATGACGACGCGGTCTATGCAAAATACGGAGTGCACGCAAATCAGTATTCTGACCTAGCAGCATTGGTGGGCGAAACCTCCGACAACCTACCTGGCATTCCAGGCGTAGGTCCAAAGACGGCCGCAAAGTGGTTGCAAGAGCACGAGTCTCTCGAGGCGATCCTCGCCTCTGCAGACTCAATAGGCGGCAAAGTAGGCGAGAGTCTTCGAGAACATCGTGAAGAGGCCGTCAGAAACCGTCGGTTGAACCGGCTGGTTCGCGACTTAGAACTTCCGGTGACGCTAGACGGTTTGGCGATCAAGGGCGTCAACGAGTCTGAGGTGAAACGGGTTTTCGCATCGCTTCAGTTTCGAACTCTTACCGAGCGAGTACTTCGGTTGCGCGGGGTTCAAGCAGGAACCGAGAGCCCTAGCTTGGTTGAAGCAGGCACTCAAAACACAGTTCTGGAATCGACTCCAGCTGCGCCACTCTTCGACGTGCCAGATCAACCTGATTCACTGGTTGTTTCGCTGGTTCAATTCATTGAATTCGCGGCATCAAATGAGGTTGCCCTGGCCTTCGAGTTCGGTGAAGATGTTTTAGTTGGAATCGGTGCTGCCTCTCGTAGTGAGAGACGCTATGTCTCGCTATCTAGCCAAGACCAGCCCACAGCAGTTCAATGGCTCAACAGTCGCAGCGATATCACTACATTCCAAGGCAAGGATGCTCTTCGGCGGTTTCTCCAGATTGGGGTGTCTATCGAAGCGTTGGTTGATGACCCACTGCTCAAGGCTTATCTGGTTGATCCGGTACGACGAGGCTACTCAATTGATGATCTGGCCATGGAGTACCTCGGTATCGCTGTAAAACGAGGCGATGCGAATCAATTGATTCCCGAAAATACAGTCGACTGCTCGCTCGACGCCTGGCTCACCATCCTGCTCAACGAACGCCTCACACAGTTGATTGAGGAGCAAGGGCAGACGGAGGTCTACGAACAGGTAGAGAGACCTTCAAGTGCAGTACTAGCTCGCATGGAGGCCACGGGAGTGCAGGTGAACAAATCTTCACTAACCGTTCTTCTAGATCGCCTCGCGGTCGAAATCAGAGACGCTGAACTAGCCTGCTTCGCCCTAATCGGCAAAGAAATCAATCTTGCTTCGCCCAAGCAACTTCAAACCGTACTGTTTGAAGACTTAGGCATGGTTGGCAGCAAGAAGGTGAAGACCGGATTTTCTACCAACGCCGAAAGCCTGAACGCCCTCTTTGAAGAGACCGAACATCCATTCCTAGAGGCTCTTCTGAAGCACCGCGAGGTTACCAAGATTCGCCAAATGGTTGATGTTCTGCACAAATCTATTGCGCCGGATGGCCGCATCCACACTAGCTATGTTCAAACCGGAACTTCGACCGGACGACTGTCGAGCGAGGCTCCGAACCTTCAAAACATTCCGATCAAAACAGAGCGCGGTCGAGAGATTCGCGATGCATTTGAGGTTGGAGAAGGGTTTGAAACCCTTCTCACGGCTGACTATTCACAGATTGAAATGCGCATTATGGCCCACCTAAGCGAAGACGAGGGTCTCATCGAGGCATTCAAAACCGGCGAAGACCTGCACAGGTTCGTCGGCGCGCGCATTTTTGGCGTCAAACCCGAAGAAGTCACAAGTGCCATGAGGTCAAAGGTCAAGGCCATGTCATACGGGTTGGTCTACGGTCTAAGCGAGTACGGCCTCGCAAAGCAGCTGCGAATCAGTAACGGCGAGGCCAAGGAGTTGATGTCAGACTACTTCGCGAGGTTTGGGGGAGTGAGACGCTATTTGGCTTCGGTTGTCGACCACGCGAAGCTGAATGGCTATACCGTTACTACGTTTGGTCGCCGCAGACCATTTGATGACCTAAAGAGCCCAATCTTTCAGCTGCGTGAAAACGCAAGACGTGCAGCGCTCAATGCCCCGATTCAGGGTACCGCTGCCGACATTATGAAATTGGCCATGATTCGTATTGACGCCGCCATCAGAGATGCTTCACTCAAAAGTCGCATGCTGCTTCAGGTTCACGACGAGCTAGTTTTCGAAGTTGCTCCGGGAGAGCTTGAGCAGCTGAAGGTTCTGGTGGTAGACAGTTTGACCAATGTGGTCAAGTTGAACGTGCCACTAGAAGTGCACGTTGGCGTCGGAAAAACTTGGGATAGCGCTGGGCATTAGCGCTAGCATCCACGCCTTTTAGCCGCTAGGCTTAGAGGGCACAGTTTGTGTAAAAACCAATCCACTGTCGCAAAGAATCTCACTAACGTTGTGGGGCTTCGTTGCGACCTGAGTATGTCCATAGAAGAGCAAAACAAAATATGACAAACCAAACCGAAAAGGCCACCAAGCAGGTTGCCATCAATGACATTGGAACTGCTGAAGAATTCCTGGCCGCGGTAGAGGCAACTCTAAAATTCTTCAACGACGGCGACCTCATCGAAGGCATCGTTGTTAAGATCGACCGAGACGAAGTACTACTTGACGTCGGTTACAAGACCGAAGGTGTAATTCCTTCCCGTGAACTTTCAATCCGCCACGACGCAGATCCATCAGAGATCGTTACCGTAGGCGACACCGTAGAGGCTCTAGTTCTTCAGAAAGAAGACAAAGAAGGCCGTCTAATCCTGTCGAAGAAGCGCGCACAGTACGAGCGCGCGTGGGGCGACGTCGAAAAGATCCGCGAAGCAGACGGCACCGTTACCGGTACCATCATCGAAGTGGTCAAGGGCGGTCTCATCGTTGACATCGGCCTTCGTGGATTCTTGCCAGCTTCGCTCATTGAACTTCGCCGCGTGCGCGACCTTGCGCCGTACCTGGGTCAGAAGGTTGAAGCCAAGATTCTCGAACTAGACAAGAACCGCAACAACGTTGTGCTTTCGCGCCGTGCGCTTCTAGAAGAGAGCCAGTCGGCAAACCGCAGCACCTTCCTCGCCGACCTAGCGAAGGGCCAAATCCGTACAGGTGTTGTTTCGTCGATCGTCAACTTTGGTGCATTCATCGATCTTGGCGGCGTAGATGGTCTCGTTCACGTATCTGAGCTTTCATGGAAGCACATCGAGCACGCGTCTGAAGTCGTTGAAATCGGCCAAGAAGTAACCGTTGAGGTTCTTGAAGTTGACCAAGACCGTGAACGCGTTTCGCTTTCACTCAAGGCAACTCAAGAAGACCCATGGGCCGTGTTCGCACGTACCCACGCAATCGGCCAGTACGCACCCGGAAAGGTCACCAAGCTGGTTCCTTTCGGTGCGTTCGTGCGCGTTGCAGACGGCATCGAGGGTCTCGTTCACATCAGTGAACTTTCAAGCAAGCACATCGAGCTCGCAGAGCAGGTTGTTTCGGTTAACCAAGACGTATTCGTCAAGGTCATCGACATCGACCTCGAGCGCCGCCGCATTTCGCTGTCACTCAAGCAGGCAAACGAAGAAGTCGACCCAGAGGGAACCGACTTCAACCCAGCCCTCTACGGTATGGCAGCAGATTACGACAACGCCGGTAACTACAAGTACCCAGAAGGCTTCGATCCAGCCACTAACGAGTGGAAGGCCGGCTTTGAAGAGGCACGTGCCAAGTGGGAGAAGGAGTACGCCGAGGCTCACGCCCGTTGGGAAGAGCACAAGCGCCAGGTAGCCGCAGCCAACGAGGCCGCAGCTAAGCTTCCAGATGCCCCTGCAGCTGCTCCAGCAGCGGCTTCGACCTCGGCATCGTACTCAAGCGAGTCGACCGAGACCGGAACCCTCGCAGCCGACGAGTCACTTGCTGCTCTTCGCGACAAGCTAAAGAGCGCCGAGTAGTTAAAACTAAGAAGAACGAGGGGCCACCGCCGTGTGGCTCCTCGTTTTTTTATGCGGTTAGGCTTAATGCGTGTATCTAGTTGGGCTCACCGGTGGCATCGCGTCAGGCAAATCGTCTGTCGCGAAACACTGGGTTGAACTTGGTGGCATAGAGATCGACGCCGATGTCTTAGCCCGCAAGGCTCTAGAACCCGGTTCGGAAGGCCTAGAGCAGGTGATAGCGGCTTTTGGAGAGCATTTGCGGGGTAATGACGGTGCACTCAACCGAGAAGCCCTTGCGCAGCTGGTTTTCAATGATCCGGATACCCGCGCAAAACTTGAGGCGATTGTGCACCCCATTGTTCGCAAGCTGGCTTCCGAGGCGATTTCGAAACTGCCTGATGACAGTATTGTCATCTACACCGTTCCGCTGCTCGTGGAGGCAAACGTGGATCTACCCTTTGATCTAGTTGTCACAGTAGAAGCGCCGCAAGAAAAACAAATCGAACGGATGGTCAAGCACCGTGGTATGTCGATTGAAGATGCAAAGGCTCGCATCCAAGCTCAGGCAAGTTCCGCTCAACGAGCTAACCGTGCTGACGTTATTTTGAACTCGAATCAGTCATACGGCCGCTTGCTTGACGATGCTGAAACGCTTTGGCGAACCATTGAATCGAAGGCGCAGCAGAAGTAATGGAACCGACGAGATCTTTTGCGCCTTTCAAAGTAGTCAGCGATTACACCCCGAGTGGAGACCAGCCGACCGCGATTGCAGAGCTAACCGAACGCATAAATAACGGCGAACGCGACATAGTGCTTCTTGGCGCAACTGGAACCGGAAAGTCGGCGACCACAGGCTGGTTAATTGAAGCTGTTCAGCGCCCCACTCTGGTTCTCGCACACAACAAGACACTGGCCGCGCAACTGGTAAACGAGCTTCGCGAAATGTTCCCAAATAACGCGGTTGAGTACTTCGTTTCGTACTACGACTACTATCAGCCAGAGGCCTACGTACCTCAGACAGATACCTTTATTGAAAAAGACTCAAGTATCAACTCTGAGGTTGAGCGTCTACGTTACAAAGCCACTATGAGTCTTCTATCTAGACGTGACGTAATCGTTGTAAGCACGGTGTCTTGTATCTACGGTCTCGGTGCACCTGCCGAATACCTGAATCAGAGCATCGCGATTCAGGTGGGTGACCAGCTTGACCGCGACGCCCTAATTCGAAAGTTTGTCGATCTTCAATACAAGAGAAACGACATTGACTTTTCGCGCGGAAATTTCAGGGTCAAGGGCGACACCATCGAGATCATTCCGGTCTACGACGAAAACGCTACTCGAATTGAATTCTTTGGCGACGAAGTTGAGGCCATCTACTCACTCAATCCGCTTACCGGTGATGTGATTGCGAAAGAAGCTGCAGTAGCGATTTTTCCAGCGAGTTATTACGTAACAGCGCCGGAGCGCATGGGTATGGCTCTCGAAGAAATTGAAAACGAATTGGCGGTCAGGGTAAAAGAATTCGAGCAGCAGGGCAAACTTCTGGAGGCTCAAAGAATAAAGATGCGCACAACTTTTGACCTCGAGATGATTCGAGAGATTGGTTTCTGTTCAGGCATCGAGAACTACTCGCGACTGCTGGATGGTCGAGCCCCTGGCAGTGCGCCGAGTTGTTTGCTCGATTACTTTCCCGACGATTTCTTGACTGTGATCGATGAGTCACACGTGACTGTGCCCCAGATTGGCGCCATGTACGAAGGTGACGCCAGCCGCAAGCGCACGCTGGTCGAGCATGGTTTCAGGTTGCCATCAGCGATGGATAACCGACCGCTCCGTTGGGACGAGTTCCAAGAACGAGTTGGGCAGACCATTTACCTCTCTGCCACTCCTGGTCGCTACGAAATGTCGCGCTGCGATGGTGTGGTGGAGCAGATCATCAGGCCGACCGGATTGATCGACCCTCAAATTGTCATCAAGCCGACCAAGGGACAGATCGACGATCTACTAGAAGAGATCAAGGTCAGAGCCGATCGCGAAGAGCGGGTTTTGGTCACAACGTTGACCAAGAAGATGTCAGAGGAGCTCACCGACTATTTGACCGAGGCAGGTGTGCGCGTTCGATACATGCACTCGGATGTTGACACCCTGAGGCGTGTCGAATTGCTGCGCGAACTTCGGCTGGGTGTGTATGACGTTCTCGTGGGAATTAACCTTCTTCGCGAAGGCCTCGATCTTCCAGAGGTTTCTTTGGTGGCCATTCTTGACGCAGATAAGCAGGGCTTCTTGCGCTCGGCTACTGCGCTGATTCAAACGATTGGTCGCGCAGCACGAAATGTTACGGGTGAGGTTCACATGTATGCCGATCAAATCACCGATGCCATGAAGCAAGCCATCGATGAAACCGATCGTCGCCGCGCAAAGCAGGTCGCGTACAACCTAGAAAGAGGTGTAGACCCGCAACCACTTCGCAAAAAGATTGCAGACATCACAGATCAGATATTGCGAGAAGAAGAAGATACTGCGAGGTTGCTGGAGAGTGCGTCGGGTAAAAAACGAGGTGGCTCGAACGCGCCACTAAAAGGTCGTAAGAGTGTCGCCGGAGCGGGCTATGAGGAACTACTCAAGATTGTTCTTGAACTAGATGAGCAAATGAAGAACGCAGCCGCCGAGCTCAACTTCGAACTAGCTGCCAGGCTAAGAGACGAAATTTCGGAATTGAAATACGAGATGCGTCAAATGGAGAAGGCTGGGCACGCTTAAACTTGAGCGGTGTATAACTCTCTCGAAAAACTCATAGTTCGTGGTGCTCGCGTTCATAACCTCAAGAATCTGAACCTTGAGATTCCGAGAAACGCTCTAGTCGTTTTTACCGGACTATCCGGTTCAGGAAAATCATCTCTCGCATTTGACACGATTTTCGCAGAGGGGCAACGTCGGTATGTCGAATCGCTAAGCGCATACGCGAGACAGTTTCTCGGTCAGGTTGATCGTCCAGACGTTGACTTTATAGAGGGGCTCTCACCTGCAGTTTCAATCGATCAAAAGTCGACTAACAGAAACCCTCGTTCCACAGTCGGAACAATTACCGAAATTCACGATTACCTCAGATTGCTGTGGGCCAGAATCGGAGTTCCTTTCTGCGCCGACTGTGGCGAGAAGATAGTCAAGCAAACACCGCAGCAAATCGTTGACCAGATTTTAGAACTACCTCATGGCACTCGCTTTCAGTTATTGGCTCAGGTTGTTGACCAGAAAAAGGGAGAGTTCGCTGACCTCTTTCGCGAACTTAGCTCGCAAGGCTTTGCGCGCGCGGTTGTCGATGGCGAAACGGTAACTCTCGCCGAAGCTGCACCTCTCAAGAAGACCTTCAAGCACGACATCTCGGTCGTCGTCGACCGACTGGTTAGCAAGCCAGATATTGCTGGTCGTTTGGCTGACTCTGTCGAGACTGCTCTGAAACTCGCCGGTGGTCGAATAATCGTTGAACTAGTTGACACTAAAGAACTCCGAATATTCAGTGAAAAGATGTCGTGCCCAAACGAACACCCGCTTACGCTGACAGAGATTGAACCTAGAACCTTCTCGTTCAACGCACCGTTCGGTGCCTGCCCAAACTGCTCTGGCCTAGGTACCAAGATGCAGGTCGACGCGAGTCTAGTTATCGGTGACCCTGGCGCGAGCATCCAAGGAGGGGCAATTCTCCCATGGTCTCAGGCCGGCAAAGGCTTGTTTCCCTACTACCAGCGCATGGTTCAAGGGCTCGCCGAGGAGCTCGGCTTCTCGCTTGACACACCTTGGCAAGAGCTAGACGAAGAGATTCGGGATGCGATTTTGTTCGGCAATAACTTCGACGTAAAGGTCAAGTGGAAGAACCGTTACGGTCGCGAACTTCGTTACACATCTGGTTTCGAAGGAGTTCTCGCTTACGTCGAGAGAAAGCACCTTGAAACAGAAAGCGATTGGAGCCGTGATCGCTGGGCTGGTTACCTAAGAGAGATTCCTTGCCCAGATTGCAATGGTGCTCGATTGAAGCCCGAAGTTTTGGCCGTGAAGGTTTACAACAAATCGATAGCGGATGTCGCAGCCATGAGCTTGCTCGAGGCTGTGAAGTTCTTCGACACCATAGAGCTCGATGATCGAGACGCCAAGATTGCTGCCCAGGTGCTTCGTGAGATCAAGGCGAGACTTGATTTCTTGTTAGCCGTCGGCCTCGACTATCTAACTCTGGAGAGAGCGGCGGGTTCGCTGTCAGGTGGTGAAGCCCAGCGCATCCGGTTGGCTACGCAGATTGGCTCTGGTCTAACCGGGGTGCTCTACGTGCTCGACGAACCGAGCATTGGTCTACATCAGCGTGACAATCGCCGCTTGATCGAAACCCTGGTGAAGCTGAGGGATCTGGGTAACACACTCATCGTTGTCGAGCACGATGAAGACACCATTAGGGCTTCTGACTGGGTGGTCGACATCGGCCCGCGAGCCGGTATTCACGGCGGTGAAGTTGTTCACAGCGGAAGCTACGAAGAGCTTCTCAAGAACACCAAATCGATAACCGGTGACTTTATGTCGGGCCGCGAGAGAATCGAGTTACCCGCCAAGCGCAGAGCAATCGACAAAGCTCGAATAGTGAAGGTAGTAGGCGCCCGAGAAAATAACCTAAAGAACGTGGATGTCGAGTTTCCGCTCGGCGTGTTCACCGCGGTCACGGGTGTCTCTGGTTCAGGAAAATCGTCGCTGGTAAACGACGTTCTGTATGAAGTTCTGGCCAACGCTCTAAATGGTGCCAAGGGTGTTCCCGGCAGGCACACTCGAATTGAAGGTCTAGACCTTCTAGACAAGGTTATTCACGTAGACCAAAACCCGATTGGTCGCACGCCACGATCGAACCCCGCAACGTACACGGGTGTGTTCGACCACATCCGCAAGCTCTTTTCAGAAACGGGCGAGTCAAAGGCCCGCGGCTACCAACAGGGTCGATTCTCATTCAACGTAAAGGGCGGCAGGTGCGAGGCTTGTTCGGGTGACGGCACCTTGCGTATCGAAATGAATTTCTTGCCAGATGTTTAGGGGGCCTGTGAAGTGTGTCACGGTGCGCGTTACAACCGGGAAACTCTTCAAGTGCTCTACAAGGGCAAAAACATCGCCGAGGTTCTCGAAATGCCTATTGCAGAGGCGGCTGAGTTTTTTGCCCCCATCTCTGCAATTGCCAGATATCTCACCACTCTGGTCGAGGTTGGGCTTGGATACGTGCGCCTGGGACAGTCTGCAACCACACTCTCGGGTGGTGAAGCGCAGCGAGTCAAGTTGGCTACAGAACTGCAACGACGCAGCTACGGCCGTTCGATCTATGTGCTAGACGAGCCAACAACTGGGCTTCATTTCGAGGACGTTCGCAAGTTGCTTCTGGTTCTCAATGGTCTGGTAGACAAAGGCAATACCGTGATCGTCATCGAACACAACCTTGACGTAATCAAGTGTGCCGACCACGTTATCGATCTCGGCCCCGAGGGTGGGTTTCGCGGTGGAGAAATCATCGCAACCGGAACACCCGAGGCCGTTTCAAAGGTGAAGGGCTCTTTCACCGGCCAATACTTAGCAGAGCTACTCGAAGCCAAGTAAAGTGACCAAGCATCTCGACTGGAGACCCAAAACCGGAGACATACCAACGTCACCAGGGGTTTATCGCTGGTTCGACGAACGTGGCAGGGTTATTTATGTTGGCAAGGCTAAAAACCTAAGGGCGAGGCTGACTAGCTATTTCGCCGATCCGCGCACACTGCATCCACGCACCGCACGAATGGTCACAACTGCTCGTGACCTGCAGTGGGTTATGGTCAAGACCGAATTTGAAGCACTGCAGCTTGAATTCACCTGGATCAAAGAGTTTAATCCCCAATTCAACGTGCAATTTAAAGACGATAAGTCTTACCCCTACCTGGCAATCACGGTTGAGGGCGACGTGCCCAGGGTATTCGTCACAAGAAATCGTGACATCAAAGGGGCGAAGTACTTCGGGCCATACACGAAGGCTTGGGCGGTAAGAGAAACGGTCGACATTCTGTTGAAGGTTTTTCCGGTTAGAAGCTGTTCTACGGGGGTTTACGATCGGGCCGTAGCCACCAAGAGACCGTGTTTGCTCGGTGACATAGGTAAATGCGTGGCGCCGTGTGTTGGCCGAATTTCGATAGACGAGCACCGGGGAATCGCCAAGAATTTCGCAGCCTTTATGTCTGGGCAAGATGCAGACTTTATCGCCGAACTGCAGGCACGGATGCGCGCAGCTAGCGAAGCACAGAACTATGAACTTGCTGCAAAACTACGCGACCAAGTTGTCGCACTCGAAACAGTGATGGCGCGAAGTGCCGTTGTATTCACAGATCAAACCGATGCCGACGTTTTCGGTTTCGCAGACGATGAATTGGCCGCAGCAGTGAGCCTTTTCAAGGTGCGCGGTGGTCGTATTCGCGGGGTTCAAGGTTGGGTCATCGATAAGGAGTTGGATCGATCCCTGCCAGAAATTGTCGAATATGCGCTGCAGAACAGTTACATCGGAGCGGCGAAAGAGGATGTTCCAAAACAGGTTCTAGTCTCAACCCTGCCCGACGAAGCCGATTCGTTGTTGAAATGGTTATCGAGCCTTCGCGGCAGCAAAGTTAGCCTAAGAACTCCTCAGCGTGGCGACATGGCATCGCTTGCTCAAACGGCAGATACCAACGCCCGTCACGCACTTGAGCTCTATAAAACAAAGCGCTCGACCGACTTTACGGCGAGATCCGAAGCGCTAAGTGGAATTCAAAACGCACTGTCGCTTGACCAACCACCGCTACGTATCGAGTGTTTCGATGTTTCGCATTTGCAAGGGACCGATG
>JACCDK010151672.1_pt1 | contig 12299 bp, 9 predicted proteins | sample 7445871 | NCBI WGS metagenome assembly JACCDK01 (sample SAMN15323436, study PRJNA562643) | freshwater metagenome | isolation source: river surface water | place: USA:Blue River Watershed | collected 2017-08-15
AAACAGACGTTTTTGCTGAAAATAAGCTATTTGCTACGGTAGATTCCACGGTCCGTAAGGTAGTTTGGGAAGGCATTCCTTTCTTATTAACAGATACCGTAGGTTTCATCCGCAAGCTCCCTACCCTCTTGATCGAATCCTTTAAATCGACTTTAGATGAGGTTCGAGAAGCTGATGTGTTATTACACGTGGTAGACATTTCCCATCCGAACTTTGAGGAGCAAATCGAAGTAGTTCAAGGCATTCTTAATGAAATGGGCGTAGGAGATAAACCCACCATCCTCGTTTTCAATAAAATTGACCTCTTCCCTGTCGAGGACATTTTCTTCGAAGGATCTGAAGTGGGCATCGATGGCGAAGTGGAATTAAGTAAAATGGACCGTGTGACTGCCTTTTTAAAGCGCACTCACTGGCAAACCAATACCCCAAAAACCGTTTTCATCTCTGCAGAACAACGCAGCAACTTAGCCGAACTTCGCGAGACGATCATGGGACAATTAAAAGACAAGCACATGCAGATTTTCCCGAACTGGCTGGAGGGAAATCACTTGATGGGGCATAGTGATGGGTATATGCCTGAAGGAGAGTAGAGAGTATAGAGTAGAGAGTATAGAGTGGAGATTATAGAGTAGAGAGTAGAGATATTGGCGCTGTAGTTCAACGGATAGAATAGGCGTTTCCTAAAGGAACTACCTATTTTGGGATATTTGAATTATAGAAATGTAGAACTGGATTGAGTTTTAGAGGTTTGGGATTTTGTGAAAATGAAAAGTGTGTAGCAAAAGTGTGTAGCAAATTGGTATTTTTGAAATCGGTGGTAATCCTACAAAGTGGGAACGAGCGTTTCCTAAACGTGAGTTCCATTAAAAGGAATGATTTTTATTGAAACGTAGAACTAGTGGGGATTTTGAAAATCAGGTTTAATGAAAATTGTGAAAGTGTGTAGCAAAAGTGTGTAGCAGGATAGTATATTTTAATGAATACTAGCGACCCATAGTTTAATGGATAAAATAAGAATTTCCTAAATTCCAGATGCAAGTTCGATTCTTGCTGGGTCGACATTAAAAACCCTTGCAAAACTGCAGGGGTTTTACTTTTATATTACTTTCGGGATTATTCCCTTTAATTATCCAAAATTTTAATTGTAGTCAAAATTAAAGATACTTGTGTACCAAACCCTAACGTGGACATATTTGTTTATACCGTTATTTGAAAATTGGTAGACGAACTTGAAGTATTAATAGAATTGATTTAACAAGTGTATCATTTCAGACGAATGTATTGGTAAAGCATAAGCCAACTAAATTTACCAGTAACAAATAAGTACCCAGAAATAGGACAGAAATTTACTCTATCTTTGAATTTGAAAAATTTACTAGACTCCGGCAAAGACAATCTATTGTTTTAGTAAACTGTGAATTATGAATTCATCAGATTTAGAAATAAAGTTAAATCAAAAAGGCATTAACCCTACGGCAATGCGTTTGTTGGTATTGGAAAAACTTTGCCAACAAAAATTTGCTATTAGTCATAAAGAACTTATTGCACTTTTTGACAGAGCAGATAATACTACCTTGTATAGAACACTTAAAACATTTTTAAAGCATAAGCTAATTCATACCATAGAAGATGGAACAGGGCTTATTAAATATGCATTATGTCAAGAAGGTTGCACTTGTAGCCCTGAAGATTTGCACAGTCATTTTCATTGTACACTATGTAAACAAACTTTTTGCCTTACTGATACTGCAATCCCTGTTGTTAGTTTACCGCAAAACTTTCATTTACGAGAAATTAATTTAGTGCTAAAAGGTATTTGCGATACTTGTGCCTAAACTTTGCAATTGTATTGCACCTATTATATATTAACTTTGAATTAATGAAAGTTTTTATATTTTTAATGGCAATTAACATTTTGGTACTATCCCTAGTGCCTTGTGGGGATATCCACAGTGATTGCAGCGATATAACTGCAAAAACTGAACTTTCTCAAATTCACGACCATCAGCAAGATACGGGCGATAATTGCAGTATTTTTTGCACCTGTTCTTGCTGTAGTGCTTCTATAGTTACTTTAGACTTTAAACAAGTTCAATTAAAAAAACCAACGGAGTTCTCCTTTTCGCAAAAACTTTCTATCAGTGATTTTTCTTTAGTTTCTAATTTCTATGGAAACATTTGGCAACCGCCAAAGATTGCTTGTTAACCAATTTTAATTAGTGATATATGTGTTATTCCCTTTGCCAGTACATTTAGGTAAATGGATAATCCACTTTGTAGCATTAATTAAATCTCTTTAAGTACATTTTGCTTATTGCAAATTGCGAATTAGCCATTTTTTCATCGAAAATTAATTATTAAAAATAGTGTTAGATAACATCATAAAATTCAGTATAAAAAATAAACTCATTATTGGTGTAATGACTTTGTTATTAATTATTTGGGGCATTTGGAGTGCTACCAAACTATCTATTGATGCTGTTCCTGATATAACCAATAATCAGATTCAAATTATAACAGTATGCCCCACATTGGCAGGGCAAGAAGTAGAGCAGTTAGTTACTTTTCCAATAGAACAATCCTTAGCCAATATTCCTAATATTGAAGAAACCAGAAGCATTTCAAGGTTTGGACTTTCGGTTATTACAGTTGTTTTTAAAGATGAGGTAGATATTTATTTTGCTCGTCAGCTTGTCAATGAAAAACTAAAAGAAGCCACCGAAAAAATACCAAAAGGAATTGGGACACCCGAATTAGCGCCAGTAAGCACAGGGCTTGGGGAAGTGTATCAGTACATTATTCACCCCAAAAAAGGAAGTGAAGCTAAATACAATCCAAAAGATTTGCGTACGATGCAAGATTGGATAGTAGCAAGGCAACTCAATGGCACACCAGGTATTGCGGAAGTAAACAGCTTTGGTGGCGAACTAAAACAATATGAAGTAGCCGTAAATCCTAATCGCTTAAAAGCAATGGGTGTTAGTATTCCTGATATTTTTAATGCCCTTGAAGCCAATAATCAAAATACAGGTGGTGCATATATTGATAAAAAACCAAATGCTTATTTTATTCGTGGAATTGGTTTAGTTACTTCCATTGAAGATGTTCAAAATATTGCTGTTAAAAACACAGGGAGTATTCCCATATTTATTAAAGATGTAGCAGATGTTCGTTTTGGATATGCCGTTCGATATGGTGCTATGACTTTTAACGGAGAAATAGATGCAGTAGGCGGTGTGGTAATGATGCTAAAAGGAGAAAATAGCAATGATGTTGTCAATCGCATCAAAGAAAAATTACCAACTATTCAAAAGTCGCTACCTGATGATATAATCATTGAACCTTATTTAGACCGAACAGATTTGGTAGGCAGGGCAATGAGTACCGTAGAAAAGAATTTAATTGAAGGTGCTTTAATTGTCATTTTTGTATTGGTATTATTTTTAGGCAATTTTAGGGCAGGTCTTATAGTGGCTTCTGCCATTCCATTGTCTATGCTGTTTGCTTTGGGTTTGATGAATGTGTTTGGTGTAAGTGCCAACTTAATGAGTTTAGGAGCTATTGATTTTGGTTTAATAGTCGACGGTGCTGTAATTATAGTAGAAGCTACTTTACACCATTTAGGTTTACGAAAATCCATAAGCAAACTCACTCAAAACGAAATGGATGATGAAGTATTTCTTTCGGCTTCCAAAATCAGAAGCAGTGCTGCTTTTGGCGAAATCATTATTCTAATTGTTTATTTACCTATCCTTACATTGATAGGTATTGAAGGCAAAATGTTTCGCCCTATGGCTCAAACAGTTGGCTTTGCTATTTTAGGCGCATTGATACTTTCGCTAACATACATACCTATGATGTGTGCATTGTTTCTATCCAAAAACACACAACATAAACACAATTTTTCCGACAAGATGATGGATTTTTTCCAGTCCTTGTATCAACCAGCCTTACAAAAAGCAATAAAATTAAAGTATTGGTTAGTGAGTGCAACCGTAGCTTTATTTGCCATTTGCCTATTTCTATTTAGCCGAATGGGTGGCGAGTTTATACCTACACTTACCGAAGGCAATTTTGCATTTCATTGTATTTTACCACAAGGCAGTTCATTAAGTCAAAGTATTGAAACCTCAATGCAAGCCAGCAGAATTATCAAAAAATTTGATGAAGTGAAAATGGTAGTGGGCAAAACAGGAAGCGCCGAAGTACCTACAGACCCAATGCCACCTGAAGCTACCGATATGATGATAATTCTTAAACCTAAAAGTGAGTGGAAAAATGAAAAATCATACAATGAGTTGGCAGATGAAATTAGCGAAAAATTGGAAGCCATACCGGGCGTATTTTTTGAAAAAAATCAACCCATTCAAATGCGATTTAATGAACTAATGACAGGCATTAGGCAAGATGTAGCCGTAAAAATATTTGGCGAAAATATAGATAGTTTATTGCTTTATGCAAATCAAGTGAATAAAGTAGTGCAAAATGTAAATGGAGCAACTGACCCACAAGTAGAACGTATAAGCGGATTACCCCAAATTAATATAGAATATGACCGAACCAGAATTGCAAATTATGGTTTAACTATTGAAAATGTAAACGATATTGTGAGTACAGCATTTGCAGGTAAAAGCACAGGGGTTGTTTATGAAAATGAAAGGAAATTTGATTTAGTAGTACGTTTAGATAGTACTTATCGTAGAAATATTGATGATGTAAATAATCTGATGATTCCTACCAGTTCGGGTAATCAAATTCCTTTATCACAAATAGCGAATGTTAAATATAAATTGGGTCCTGCACAAATAAGCCGTGAAGCAGGAAAGCGAAGAATTGTAATTGGCTTTAATGTAAAAGACAGAGATGTGCAAAGTGTAGTGGAAGAAATTCAAACCAAATTAAGTACACAAGTGCGTTTGCCAAGTGGTTATTACTTTACATATGGTGGTACTTTTGAAAACTTAAAAAAAGCCAGTAAACGATTAATGATTGCAATACCTTTATCCTTGCTTCTCATTTTTATGCTACTTTATTTCACATTCAAAAGTTTCAAACAAGCAGGCTTAATATTCACAGCTATTCCTATGAGTGCCATTGGTGGTGTATTTTCATTACTACTTCGTGGCATGCCCTTTAGCATAAGTGCAGGTATTGGCTTTATTGCCTTATTTGGTGTAGCAGTTTTAAATGGAATTGTTTTGATAGGAACTTTCAACCAATTAGAAAAAGAAGGTTGGACAGATGTTATAAAACGAGTAATAGAAGGTACAAAAATTAGACTACGACCAGTTCTAATGACTGCCACAGTAGCCAGTCTTGGTTTTTTACCAATGGCATTAAGTAGTAGTGCAGGTGCAGAAGTTCAAAAACCCTTAGCCACAGTTGTTATAGGTGGTTTAATTACAGCTACATTCTTAACCTTATTTGTATTGCCATTACTCTATATCATTTTTAATTCAAAACTTAATTTAAAAAGAATACCAAAAATGAAACCCATTACTACAGCCATCATTGTAATGTTTTTATTTTCAGCCATCAATACAAACGCACAAACAAAAAACATTTCTGTTGATGAAGCTATAGACATTGCGCTCCAAAACAACTATCTAATAAAAGCAAAAGGATTGGATATAAAAGCATCAGAAAGTTTAAAGAAAACAGCAAATGAATTACCCAAATTAGATTTTAACTCACAGTTGGGGCAATACAATAGCATAAAGTTCGACAATGCTTTTCAGCTATCTCAAAACATTCCTTTCCCTACTTTATTTGGCGCGAAAAAGGCATTAAATCAAGCCGAAATCAAAGGCAAAGTATGGGAAAAAGAAATCAGTATTAATGAGTTGAAAAGCCAAGTACGAAGCTATTTTTATCAAATAGAATATCTGCAATACAACAAAACCAAATTACAATATTTAGATAGTTTGTATAATGAGTTTATACGAGTAGCAGCACTTCGTTACAAAACAGGCGACACCAAAAAAATTGAAATTAGCACAGCCGAAACAAAGAAAGGTGAAATCAATTTACTATTACAGCAAAACGAAGCCTATTTACAAAATGCGTATCAAATTTTACAATTGATTGTAAATACAAATGAAAAATTAAGTATTGCTAAAAACGACAGCTATGTGCCACTACAAGTAAATACCTTGTTGGATAGTTCATCCGTAGCCCAAAATCCTACCATACAAGCATTGTATCAAAATATGCAAATTATTGAACAAAGCAAAAAAGTAGAAAAAGCATTTGGTATGCCCGATTTTAAAATTGGATATAGCAATCAATCCTTAATCGGATTTCAAACCATTGATGGACAGGAAAAGTATTTTGGAGCAGGTAATCGGTTTAATATAGTAAATATTGGTGTAGCCATACCAATTTTTAGTGCTACTAAAGCCAAAATAAAAGCATTAGACTATCAAAAGCAAAGTGCCCAAGCCACAGCTCAATATCAAAAAACACTTTTAAATACACAATTGCAAAATGCGTTGGCTCAATACCAGCAAAATGTACAACAATACAATTATTATCAAACCCAAGCATTACCCAATGCAAATGAAATAGTAAAAGCGGCACAATTGGGTTATAAAACAGGCGATATTAGTTATGTAGAATACTTATTTGCCCTACAAACAGCTACCGATATTGAACTGAAGAATCTACAAGCTATTCAGCAAATCAATCAAACAGTAGTAAGTATTAATTCAATTATTAATCAATAAATTTTCAAAAATGAAATTCAATATAAAAAATAAAATAAAATTCGACTATTTACCTTTTGTCATTTGCCTCTTGCTAACTGCAAGTTGCACCAACCATAAAGAGGATGATGAGCATAATCTCGGTACACAAGAAAAAACAACAGAAAATAAAACGGAAACAGTACAGGAAGAAGTACCGCTAACTATAGCAACACTTACTGCCGAACAAATAAAGTCAGTTGGTATAACCTATGGCATAATAGAAATGAAAGAACTAACAGCTACCATAAAAGCCAATGGAAATTTAAAAGTACCCAATAACAGTAAGGCAAATGCAAGTTCACTATATGGCGGTGTAATTAAAACACTAAATGTGCAGATAGGCAGTTATGTAAAAAAAGGACAAGTAATAGCCACTATTGCCAATCCTCAATTTATACAGTTGCAAGAAGAATATTTAACCACAGGCAGTAAAATTACCTTTGCACAACAGGAATTAGCAAGGCAAAAGGAACTAAACGATGGCAATGCAGGAGCAAAAAAGAATTTACAAAATGCACAAGCCGAGTTAAATGCATTGCAAACTCGTAGAGCCTCCTTACAACAGCAAATTCTACTAATGGGTATCAATCCAAATAGTGTGTCTAATTCAAACTTAAAATCTGCTTTAGTAGTTAAAAGCCCATTGAATGGTACGATAAGTAATGTTTATGCAAAAATTGGTTCTTATGTAGATGTGTCTTCACCAGTTGCCGAAATCGTTAATAACGGAGCTTTGCATTTAGACCTAGATGTTTTTGAAAAAGATTTACCCTTTTTGAAGGTAGGTCAAACCATACATTTTACATTAACCAACAATCCTGCAAATGAGTATGATGCACAAGTGTATAGTATAGGCACTGCATTTGAAAATGAAAGTAAAACCATACCTATACATTGCACCGTAAAAGGCAATAAAACAGGCTTAATTGATGGTATGAATATTACAGCAATCGTCAGTCTCAACAATGCAAAAATGCCTGCAGTCTCCACTGACGCTATTGTAGAAGCAGATGGCAAATTCTATATTTTTATAGTTACTAGAAAACAACCCGAAAATCATAACTACGAAAAAGAGGCGGTTAAAGACGCAGAAGATACAAAAGGTACTACCAATTTTAAGAAAATAGAAGTAGTAAAGGGTGTTAGCAATATGGGCTTCACAGCAATTACCGCAGTTTCAGAAATTCCGCAAGGTTCTAAAATTGTAACCAAAGGAGCATTCTTCATCAATGCTAAACTAAGTAACACAAGCGAACACGAACATTAAAATATTTATCAAAATGGAACAATTCCTTAAATATTATTTGCCTATCTACGTTTTATTGTACTTAGCTATTGCTTTTATTATTCCCACCTATCGCACATATAAAAAAACAGGCTTAAACCCAATAACATTTGGCAAAGAAGATACAGTACACGATTATATTGGATTGGTAATGAAAATACTTATAGCACTTTTGTTTATAAGTGTTCTTTTCTATTCATTCGGCTCTATTTATTACAAATTTCTTGTACCGATTACCTACTTGGAGAATCAAACTTTAAAAATAGTTGGAATTATCTTGATACACTTATCATTACTTTGGATTTATATTGCTCAATATCAGATGAGCAACAATTGGCGAATTGGAATTGATGAAGAAAATAACACAGAGTTAGTCACAATAGGTATTTTTTCAATTTCCCGAAATCCTATTTTTTTTGGAATGATAATAAGTGTATTTGGATTGTTTTTGATTATTCCAAATACCCTAACCTTTTTCCTAGCACTTTCTACTTACTTAATTATTCAAATACAAATTCGATTAGAAGAAGAGTTTCTAGAAAAAAAACACACTACTCATTATTTAAATTACAAATTAAGAACTAAAAGATTGTTTTAATATGGGACATAAACATACATATGATGAACAAGGCAAACAGATTTGTTGTACTCAAACAGAAAAAATTTACACTAATGCAGTTACAGGCTCTCTAGTTAAACAGCATTCCAAAAACGATGGACATAATCACGATAAACATTCAGATGAAGATAGGCATAGCCATTCAGGCGGTTTTAACATCAACTTGAAAATGTTTTTAACTGCAATAATTTCTCTATTTTTATTGCTTATAGCCGTAGCATTAGACAATTATTTCACACAAACTTGGTTTATAGGTTGGGTAAGAATTGGTTGGTATATTTTATCCTATATTCCAGTTGGTTTCCCAGTAATAAAAGAAGCGATTATTGCCATTAGTAAAGGTGATATATTCTCAGAGTTTTTACTAATGAGCATTGCTACCATTGGGGCATTTTCAATAGGCGAATATCCCGAAGGTGTGGCAGTAATGTTGTTTTATGCCATAGGCGAAGTGTTTCAAACCTTAGCGGTGAAAAGAGCAAAAGCCAATATCAAAACTTTGCTTGACCAACGACCAGACGAAGTAACTGTTTTTCAAAATAATGAAGCCAAAGTAGTAAAATCAGAAAATGTAAGAATTGGTGATATTATTCATCTAAAACCAGGCGAAAAATTAGGTCTTGATGGAGAATTAATATCTAAAAATGCTTCGTTTAATACAGCAGCACTTACAGGCGAAAGCAAACCTGATACCAAAGCAGAAGGCGATGTTGTATTAGCAGGAATGATAAATTTGAATACAGTTGCCCAAGTAAAAGTAACAACAGCATACACAGATAGCAAGTTGAGCAAAATCTTGGAATTAGTACAAAATGCCACATCACAAAAAGCACCAACTGAACTTTTTATTAGAAAATTTGCCAATATTTATACCCCAATTGTAGTGTTATTAGCCATTTTAATAACAGCTCTACCTTACTTTTTTATTGAAAATTATTCATTCAGCCAATGGTTATATCGAGCATTGGTGTTTTTGGTTATCTCTTGTCCTTGTGCTTTGGTTATCAGTATACCTTTAGGGTATTTTGGTGGTATTGGTGCAGCCAGTAAAAATGGCATTTTATTCAAAGGGAGTAACTTTTTAGACCTAATTGCCAACATTCAAAATGTAGTGATGGACAAAACAGGCACGATGACCGAAGGTGTTTTCCAAGTACAAGAGGTAGTATTAATACCTGAATGTGACCGTGATGAAATTTTGCAAATGGTAAATGCCTTGGAAAGCCAAAGTACACACCCTGTTGCAACAGCCATTCATAATTTTGTAGGTAAAATAGATAGCAATATTAAATTAGAAAATGTAGAAGAAATATCTGGTCACGGTCTGAAAGCTACAATCAATAATAAAGAATTATTAGTCGGCAATTTTAAATTGATGAACAAATTTTCTATCAAATATGATATTGACCCTACGACCATTGTTTATACGTTAATTGCTGTTGCATACGACAAACAGTTTGTAGGTTATTTAACCATTGCCGACAGCATAAAAGAAGACTCACAAATTACTATAGAAAAATTAAAAGCATTAGGTGTCAAAACTACAATGCTCAGTGGCGACAAAAATACAGTGGTGCAATTTGTAGCACAAAAATTAGGTATTACAAATGCTTTTGGCGATTTATTACCCGAAGACAAAGTAAACAAAGTAAAAGAAATCATTGCTAAAAATGAAACAGTTGCTTTTGTAGGAGATGGTGTAAATGATGCACCAGTAGTGGCGTTAAGTAACGTAGGAATTGCAATGGGTGGCCTTGGTAGCGATGCTACTATTGAAACAGCCGACGTCGTAATTCAAGACGATAAACCGAGCAAAATATCAATGGCAATAAATATTGGTAAACAGACAAAGAAAATCGTTTGGCAAAATATTGTAATGGCATTTGTTGTAAAAGGGATTGTTCTTATTTTAGGCGCAGGTGGTTTAGCAACAATGTGGGAAGCAGTTTTTGCAGATGTTGGTGTAGCACTTTTAGCTATTTTAAATGCTGTAAGAATACAAAGGATAAGATTTTAACCACCAAAAAATTGATAATAGACGACCTAGTGCTTTGCCAACACACAAACTAAACGTATCTAAACACTCTATAATATCTCAGTCAGTTTATAAGTAATATTTTTTGTGGATATGCTGCTCAAGTATTTGGCTTTTTGTCTGTTCCGCTTTGCACTATGGCCAAAAAGCCAAGTCAAAATACAGCATTCCAACATAAAAACAACGCCTAACCAATCTGATAAGAAGTGCAGAAAAAAATAAAGTATGTTTTAATAATTAAAATTAGGTGGCAATTAATCAAATAGTTTCACTACCAATAAGCCTTTTAACAATCTCAGGCGAAAATTGACATCCTCTTCTAGTCAGATATCCATTTTGATTGAGCTCCCTCGATATTTCAGTCAAAGATGTATAACCATTTTTCATTTGAAAGTGTTCAATAAATGTCTTTGCGCGTTTCCAATTCTCGTTCTCAATTCGATTTCGAATAATTGATTCAACACCTTTCTTTTTCGCTTCACTAGTCAAATTAGATGGAGTTCCAAGGGTACGAGTCTTTGAGAGTTCTTTTAGCCCCCTTTTTGTTCTACTAGAAATGAGCTCTCGCTCCCATTGTGCGACACTCCCAAAAATGCCTAAGGTCAAAGTGTTTAGTTCGGGTAAGTCGATACACTTAAGTTTAATACCCTTATTACGTAAAGTGAAGAGGAACTCGACTTCTCGGCTAAGTCTATCAAGTTTTGTAAACAATAATGTGTATCCATTTTTATCGCACAAATTCAAGGCTTTATTTAATTTCTCTCGATTATTATTTTTTCCTGTCTCTTGTTCTGAAATAATCTCAATAAGTTCTCCTGAAGTTGTTTCGATAAATTGGTTTATCCTTGATTTTTGTTCTTCAAGTCCAAGAACTTGTCGACCTGTGGAAGTACGAATATACCCTATGTATTTTTCCATAAAATGTTGTTTATGCTAATGTACAGCGCATATTCACAAATGCCTAACGTTCGTTTAAGATTTGTGAAATTTGATTTTTAACTAGCAAAACAAACAATTCGTTCACTTTTTGAAACCCTTAATGAAATTATCCCAACTCATCGTCATACACTTCAGGATTTGAGTCAGGGTCAAATTCTGTGGTATCACCTTCAATGAGTTCAACCTTAACCTCAAAAATTGTTTGGTACTCTATAAGTCCAGCAATGAAGCAACTAACGTCCTCAATATCTCCACCTATGCCAACTTTGGGTACATCCATTCCATACTTTGACATCATGTTCTTTAATACAGTGTAAACGAATTGATAACTCTCGGAGTTTTGAAGATAATCATTGATTTGACTTCCACGTGCAAGTGTGAATACCGCTATATCTTTAGATTTATTTTCCATTGGGTTGTGAATTGATTAAGTATGTCTTGGTTATTTTTTCTTGTTCCATTAGTGAAACCACTTTGCTTGCAAGTGTTCGGAATTGCTGCTCGCTGATAATAATCTTAATAGGTCGTCTTGTTTCTTTCTGAATAAGGTCTTTGAATTTCATAGTTATCTTCTTTTAATATAAATATCCAATTCGTACAACAAAGTCTTCCAGATTGTCTGCAATTGCAAAATAAAAGGGTTGTTTCACGAAAGGGTCAGTATTTCACACTTCA
>JACCDK011188934.1_pt1 | contig 12298 bp, 10 predicted proteins | sample 7445871 | NCBI WGS metagenome assembly JACCDK01 (sample SAMN15323436, study PRJNA562643) | freshwater metagenome | isolation source: river surface water | place: USA:Blue River Watershed | collected 2017-08-15
ACATTTGTTAGCAGGCGGTTGGAGAGTACATCCAGCTCGAACGGAGATCTAAATGGCAATAATTGTGGCCATGGATGGTCCAAGTGGTGCTGGTAAGTCTTCGACATCTAGAGCGATTGCCAAACGAGCTGGTTGGAGTTATTTAGATACCGGTGCGCTTTACAGAGGTGCAACTTGGTTGGCAATAAAAGAAGGGTTAACCACTTCTGACCAATTAATTGCAGCTCTAAAGAATAATGAACTTGTCTTTAATCCTGACCCGGATAAACCAACTCTTAGATGTGGCAAGCTAGATATAACTTCAGAGATTCGATCTGAACAAGTTACCGAAAATGTATCAACATTTGCTGCGATGCCGCAGATCAGAGAATTATTAGTTACATTGCAAAGAAGGATCATTTCGGAAGCTCCAAAAGGCATCGTCGTTGAGGGGCGCGATATCGGCACGGTGGTGGCTAAAAACGCTCATCTAAAGGTCTATTTGACTGCTAATTTAATAGCTCGCGCCAAACGTAGGGAAGCAGAGCTAAATACCGATAAAGACTTAAGTACCGCGTTGGATCAGCGTGATCAAAAAGACTCCAACCGACCCGTTTCGCCTTTGGAGAGAGCAATCGATGCGATCGAAATTGATTCAACTGAGATTTCCTTGGAGGAGACGGTTGACCAAATTTGGGAATTATTAAAGGAGCGACAATTACTAGGCCTGCCGATTGTGGCGATTCTTGGTAGACCCAATGTCGGCAAATCAAGTCTGATCAATCGTTTCATTGGTAAGCGCGAAGCAATCGTAGAAGATGTACCAGGAGTAACTAGAGACCGAGTCCGTTACGAATGTGAATGGAATTCAAGAGAGTTTATTCTGATGGATACCGGTGGCTGGGAAGCTAAGCCAGATGGCATCTCGATCGGTGTTAGCGCAGGCGCTGAGATTGCAATTCAAGAAGCCGATGTAATCTTATTTGTAGTAGATGCCCAAGTGGGCGCACAAAGCGAAGATGAGGTGATGGTAGACGCACTTCGAAAGTCAGGTAAAAAGATATTTTTAGTTGCAAATAAAGTAGATTCACCAAACGAGGAGTCAGAGGCACATTCTTTATGGAACCTTGGACTTGGTGAACCGCACTTTGTAACTGCGTTGCACGGAAAAGGCAGCGCTGATTTATTGGATTTAGTGGTTGCAGAGCTACCTGAAGTTGGCAGCGCATCAGTAAAAGATAATTACCGTAAAGTGGCTTTAATTGGAAAACCTAATGTTGGTAAATCTAGTTTGCTAAACACTATCGCTGGTGATCAATTATCCTTAGTCGATGAGAAAGCTGGTACTACCCGTGATCCAGTTGATTCGATAATTGAATTCGGCGGGACGACATGGAGATTTGTCGACACTGCGGGTATAAAGAAGCGGGCAAATCAAGCTAGTGGAAGCGATTACTACGCCGTGCTCAGAACTCAGGTAGCTCTAGAACGAGCTGAAGTAGTGGCTTTAGTATTGGATGCTTCAGAACCACTTGCGGAACAGGATTTAAAGATTATTAGCCTGGTTGAAGAGGCCGGGAAAGCCCTAGTTCTGGTGATGAACAAATGGGATCTGGTGGATGAGGATCGCCGAATCGCGCTTGAGAAAGAGTTGGATCGCCATTTAACTCATATCACTTGGGCACAGCGCGTAAATGTGGCAGCTAAAACTGGTTGGCATAAAGATCGATTAGCTCCAGCGCTTCGCACCGCGCTTCAAAGCTGGGAGACTCGAGTTCCGACTGGAAAACTAAACTCTTTCTTAGGGGCGCTTATTGGAGCAACGCCTCCGCCGGTAAGGGGTGGGAAGCAACCCAAAATTTTTTATGCCACTCAGGCAGGCATCGCACCACCTAAGTTTGTGGTTTTCACCAACGATTGGATCGAGCCTCCGTATAGAAGATTTATCGAACGTAAGCTACGAGAAGAGTTTGGTTTTGAAGGTTCGCCGGTCCAAGTCTCAGTAAAGATTAGAGAGCGTGATTAATGTTTACGATTCCAAATCTGCTCTCACTACTGAGGTTACTTCTAATCGCCCCATTTATTTTGCTTGCCAAGGATGGAAATGATTGGCCGGCTCTAATTGTCCTTGCGCTTGCCAGCATCACCGATTATCTAGATGGCAAGGCAGCCAGAATGCTAAAACAGGAGTCGAAGTTAGGGGCAATGTTAGATCCGGCCATCGACCGCCTCTTTATCGCAGCTTCGATCTATGTGCTCTGGGAGCGCGAAATATTTCCACTATGGCTTGTAGCTGCGCTGATACTTAGAGATTTTGCGCTACTTATTTTAAATATAGCCTTGAGAGGTAGGGGCCTTGAACTTCTTACCGTTAATTTCATTGGTAAGGCAGCCACCTTTAACCTGTTGTATGCCTTTCCGATGCTCTTTCTATCTCAGCGCGATGGGTTCCTGGGTTATCTGGGATACCTGTTGGGGTGGGCCTTTAGCGCATGGGGTATCTCGCTCTACCTCTTAACCGGAATTTGGTACTTACGAGATGGAATCCGCGACTTAACAAATTCCAAGAAAGACACTAGATTTCGAAACTAGCAAGGCCGTAATTGCAGTATCGAGATTTAATTCTTACTCTTCCAGGAGGCTCTAAATGTCCAACGTCCCGTCAAATCTCCAATATTCAAAAGAGCATGAATGGGTGGAAGGTATTGGCGGAGCTAAGGTGAAGGTCGGAATTACCGATTATGCCCAAGGAGCTTTGGGCGACATTGTTTATGTCCAATTACCAAAGGTCGGGGAGAGCGTCACCGAAGGAAAAGTCTGTGGCGAAGTTGAATCGACAAAGAGCGTCTCTGAAATATTCTCACCAGTTTCCGGAACCATTACTGCGGTAAATTCAAACTTGGATAGCGCACCAGAAACTTTAAATAGCGACCCATATGGCTCAGGTTGGATCTTCGAAGTGGAGATTTCATCCCCTTCGACAGAATTGATGGATGCTGCGGCCTATAGCGCTTTGATTGGATAGTTGCGCTTACATTTTGGGCCTAAAAGCTCCACTTGACCGTGACCCAACTATTTAAGTAGGTTCAGCCTCAACTTGAAGTTGAGAGGAAGTCGAAATGGCTGAGATTGAGTACGAGGTCACCTCGACAATCAATCTCGGATTACGATCAGTGGATTCAGAAGATGCTTTGGAGCAATTAACTGAGTCCGAAAGAAATCTAATATCTCAATTAAATCCGGAATCTGCGATGTTGATTATTCATCGTGGACCAAATCGCGGTGAACGTTTCTTAATAAATTCCCCAGAGACCACGATCGGTCGCTCAAGCGATAACGATGTGGTTCTTGATGATGTCACCGTTTCGCGTAAACATGCCAATATCCGTCGCGCTAGCGAGAGATTCGAATTGATTGATCTAGGAAGTCTTAACGGGACTTATGTCAATAACAATTCAATTGCAAGAGCCACACTTAACAGTGGCGACGAGATTCAATTTGGCAAGTTCCATATGCTCTTTGTCCAGAATATTAAGAAAAACTAATTTTGAAATCGTTCCGTAGCGATTTCATGAAAGACATGAAAGAAGAGGGATGAACTCCAGATGATGTCTGTTCCTGCTCGTGCATACTTAAGTATTGGGGAAGTACTTGGTCGTCTTCGTGGCGAATTTCCCGACGTAACTATTTCAAAGATTCGCTTTCTCGAATCTGAAGGTTTGATCGAACCGCAAAGAACCCCATCTGGCTATCGCAAGTTCACGGCCACTGATTTGGATCGTTTGCGCTATGTGCTACTAGCGCAGCGAGATCAATATTTGCCATTAAAAGTCATCAAAGAGAATTTAGATGCGATGGATCGTGGTTTAACGCCAGGCAACGGGGTAGTAGCTCCAGCGCCAAGACTTGGCGTGATTTCGAAGGAATCTGATATCTCCGCAGCTTCTTTTGCCGAGTCCTCGGAATTGCGCTTATCTCGTGAAGAGCTCTTGAAAGCCTCAGGGCTTAAAGAGGAGCAATTGGTAGAGATCGAAAGTTATGGTCTGATCTCATTGCAAGGCCGCTACTATGATTCAGATGCGTTAGCAGTTGCGAAGGTAGTGACAGAACTTTCTTCTTTTGGAATCGAAGCTCGCCACCTGCGTTCATTCAAATCAGCATCCGATCGCGAAGTTGGATTGATCGAACAGGTGATTACGCCACTTAATCGCCAGAAGAGTATTGAAGCTAAGGCCAGAGCCGAAGAGGTTCAGCGTGAATTGGCATCGCTCTCGGTTAAATTGCATGCTGCGTTAGTCCGTTCGGGACTAAATCGCCTTCGCTAATCGTTTTACCATCACAATGATTCCAGTAGAGGTAGTAGGCGTTCGCATAGAGATGCCTTCAAATCAACCGATAGTTCTCTTAAAGGAGATCTCTGGTAATCGTTACTTACCAATCTGGGTAGGCACCGCCGAAGCTACCGCTATCGCTTTTAGCCAGCAGGGGTTAACGCCTCAACGCCCACTTACCCACGATCTACTCGTTAACATCCTAGAGGCGGAGAAGATCAAATTACGTTCGGTCCATTTAACCGAACTTAGAGATGGCATCTTCTACAGTGACTTGGTCTTGGTTGATGAAAGTGGCCAGGAGCAAAAGGTCTCATCTCGCCCTTCTGATGCCGTGGCGCTAGCGGTTCGAGTAGAGGCCCCAATCTTGGCCCGCAGCGAACTCTTTGATCAGGCTGGAATCGCAATCCCTGAACAGGGCGAGGATGAGATTGAGAAGTTCAAGGAGTTCCTAGATGAGATCTCACCAGAGGACTTCGCTTAAAAGTTTAAACCTATACTTGAGGTTTTAAGCGTGTCGCTCCTTGAGTCCAAAGATATGCAGGCGTAAATTTCTCCTACTGCCAATATCTATCCCTGTCACTAGAGCCTTACGCTATATAGGAACGCTAGATAGCCACTCTAGAAAACCAAAGTAGAGAGAGACCCTTCCCCGATGAATGAAGAGATCGGATACCGCGGAGCCACCGCTTGCTCTGCTGCCGGGATTACCTACCGACAATTAGATTACTGGGCGCGCACAGGTTTACTTGAGCCAAGCGTGCGCACCGCCGCAGGTTCAGGTAGCGCCAGACTTTATGGGTTTCGAGATATTTTGGTCTTAAAGATAATCAAAAGACTTTTAGATGCAGGAGTCTCTCTACAAAACATCAGAACCGCAGTGGAGCATTTAAGATCTCGCGGAATTCATGATCTGGAGAAGATGACCTTGATGTCGGATGGCGCATCAATCTACGAATGCTCATCGCCCGATGAGATTATCGATCTACTTCAAGGTGGCCAAGGGGTATTTGGAATAGCTGTGGGAAAGGTTGCCTCTGAAGTCGAAGGTTCCTTGAGTACTTTGCAGGGAGAGATCGATGGGCAGATTATTGGTGGCGAAGGTAACGATGAGCTGGCCCTTCGCCGAAAGGCGCGTGGCGCTTAAATTGAATTAACCTATCCCATGCCCATCAACGATAGGGCAAAAGGGGAGCGGCGAAATGACCTTCGCATCTAGACATATAGGTCCGACTAATTCCGATGTGCAATTTATGTTGCAAGCGCTCGGTTATGAGAATTTAGATAAGTTTGTTGCGGATGTAGTTCCAGCAAGCATTGCCATGCGCGAAAAATTGGTCGATAAACTTCCGGCTGCGCTCTCTGAAACCGAAGCCATAATTGCTCTTAGGAAGAAAGCTTCACAGAATAAAGTTTTCCGAAGCTTAATCGGCATGGGTTACTACGGAACTATTACGCCAGCGGTAGTGCTACGTAATGTGATGGAGAACCCAGCTTGGTATACCGCATATACGCCTTATCAACCTGAGATTTCTCAAGGACGTCTTGAAGCGCTCTTTGCTTTTCAAACTGCGATAACCGACCTTACTGGTTTGGATATTGCTAATGCTTCCATGCTGGATGAATCCACCTCGGCAGCAGAAGCGATGACATTGGCGCATCGCAACTATAAAGGAAGCGACGATGCGATCTTCTTGGTTGATAAGAATGTACATCCGCAAACGCTGGCAGTTATAGAGACTAGAGCCAATCCACTAGGACTAGTGGTAAAAACTTTTGATGTCACCAAGTTCGCTGAAGTTATTGAAAGCACCCAAGAGGTTTTTGGGGTATTGGTGCAATATCCAAATACTTATGGCGCGGTGATTGATAATCATGATCTGGCCAATTGGGCGCATGCTAAAAACGCTACAGTTATTGCAGCTACCGATCTACTTGCACTAACCATGATCAAACCGCCAGGGGAGTGGGGAGCGGATGTTGCAGTTGGTTCATCGCAACGCTTTGGCGTACCAATGGGATTTGGCGGACCACACGCGGGATTTATGGCGGTACGAAATGGTCTAGAACGCTCGATGCCTGGGCGATTAGTTGGTCAATCAATCGATGTTCATGGCGCGCCAGCGTTTAGATTGGCGTTGCAAACCCGTGAACAACACATTCGTCGCGAAAAGGCCACCAGCAATATTTGTACTGCACAGGTGCTGCTTGCAGTAATGGCCGCGTTCTACACGATGTGGCATGGACCAAAAGGTTTGAAAGATATCGCATCGCGAGTGCATGCGATTGCAGCGCGTTGGGCAGCTAGCGCACCTAATTCTAATAACGCGTTCTTCGATACGGTGACATTCGATGGAAACGCAACCCAAGTTAAAGCTGCAATCGATATGGGTATCAACGTTAGGGTAGTAGATGCAAATCGCGTGAGCGTATCTTTCGATGAATTAAGTGATGATCAATTACTACAAGACCTAGCGAAGGCCTTTGGGGTCGCATTGGTAGATAAAGGGACTAGTTCGATCCCAGAACATTTGCACCGTCAGAGTTCCTTTTTAACAAATCCAATTTTTAATACTCTGCATAACGAAACCGCAATGATGCGATACATGCGTAATCTTGCTGATCGGGATTTAGCGCTCGATCGCACCATGATCCCACTTGGTTCTTGCACAATGAAATTAAATGCGGCAACTGAGATGGAAGCGGTTACTTGGCCAGAATTTGGCGCAATTCACCCGTTTGCGCCGGCGGATCAGAATCAAGGTAGCCGCGAATTGATCAAGGAACTCTCAGATTGGTTGGTTGCAATCACTGGTTATGATGCAGTTTCATTACAACCAAATGCTGGCTCGCAGGGCGAATTTGCGGGGCTATTGGCTATTCGTAAGTATCTAGATGCAAACGGCGGTAAAGAGCGCAATATCTGCTTGATTCCTTCATCTGCACATGGAACAAATGCCGCCTCTGCGGTGATGGCGGGCATGAAAGTAGTTGTGGTGGCATGCGATGACCATGGCAACGTCTCAATCGAAGATATAAAGGCGAAGATTTCAGAACATGGCCAGAATTTGGCAGCGCTAATGGTTACCTACCCGTCGACGCATGGAGTTTTTGAATCGGCAATCTCAGATATCTGCGATCTAGTGCATAACGCAGGGGGACAGGTTTACGTAGATGGCGCAAATCTAAATGCTTTAGTGGGAACTGCGCAGCCCGGAAAATTTGGCGGCGATGTGTCGCATTTGAATTTACATAAAACTTTCTCAATTCCACACGGAGGCGGAGGACCAGGCGTAGGACCGGTAATTGCCCGTTCGCATCTTGCGCCTTACCTTCCAAATCATCCATTGGATCCAACTTGCGGCCCAGCAACTGGACCTGGTCCTATCTCGGCAGCTCCTTTTGGCTCGGCAAGTATCCTGCCTATTTCCTGGTCTTATATAGCAATGATGGGCGGGGATGGTTTAACTCGCGCTACTCAAATTGCGATTCTCTCTGCAAATTACATCGCACATGAATTAAAAGATGATTTTCCAATTCTCTACACTGGAAATAAAAATTTAGTGGCACACGAATGCATCTTGGATCTACGAGAAATCACCAAAGAAACTGGTGTTTCGGTAGATGATGTTGCCAAGCGCTTAATGGATTATGGATTCCATGCGCCCACAATGTCTTTCCCTGTAGCTGGAACTTTGATGGTGGAACCGACCGAATCTGAAGATTTAACTGAGATAAATCGCTTTATCAAGGCGATGAAAGCCATCGCAGCTGAGATTGATCAGGTACGAGATAAATCGGTAGCGATAGAGCAGAGCGCTCTAAGACATGCGCCTCACACCGCTGCAAGTGTCCTTTCAAGCGATTGGAACCGACCTTATAGCCGCGAAACTGCCGCGTTCCCAATCGGCTCTGCTACCGAGCTACAACCCAATCGTGGTCTGATGCTGGGTCAGAAGGGCAAGTACTGGCCGACAGTGGGGCGGATTGATGGGGCCTTTGGCGATCGTAACTTGGTCTGCGCCTGCCCGCCGATCAGCGAGTTCGCCTAAACTTCACTTAATATAATGTAACTGATCGGCGTTGGGTTTAAGTCTAAGCCCGATACCAAGCACGCTTACGCGCCAGATGGCTTCAAAGACTACCTTGAGGCTCATCTTGGATACCCCTGCTTCGCGCTCTATAAATGTAATCGGATGTTCGACAATCTCTTTATTCAAATGTTTTATCGCAAAGGCCATCTCAATTTGGTAGCAATATCCACTTGAAGTGATTTGTTGGAAATCAATCTTCTCTAATGTTTTACGTGGATAAATTCGAAAACCGCCTGTTAAATCATTTATCGGCAGCTTCAATGCCCATCTTGCGTATCTGGTTCCAGCTTTGGATAGAAAGATCCTAAAACCGTTCCAGTTGCGGATCCCGCCTTGCGAAATCCATCTGCTACCTAAGATCAAGCTTGCCTCTGGGTGCTCTTCGATCTTCACTAGCATTTTCATTAGATCCGAAACTTGGTGTGAACCATCTCCATCCATGGAGATGATGAACGAGAAATCCGTGCGATTGGCCAAAGCAGATTCGATAGCTGCTTTGTATGCCGCGCCAAGTCCTTCTTTCTTAGGTCTATGCAGAATCTCAACTGAAGGTATATTCAATTTGGTTACAAGGTCTGCGGTGCCATCTGGCGAATTGTCATCAACTACTAACACTTTAAAATCATTTTTGGTCAATTGTCTAAGTATAACTTCGATAGAATCAACTTCGTTATAGGTTGGGATAATCACCAAACATTTGTTCGGCAGATTCTCTTTGTTTAAATTTTCCATCATAGCCAGATCGCAATTACCAATTCAACGCTGAGATCATTCGTTCTATACTGGCACCTAAATTATATTGCTCTTTTAATTCCATAATTGTGTCCATACTCTTAGGTTTTTTTGGCAAGGATAAATCGATTTTTGGTAGTGGCACATTTGTTGCACAAGAGACCAACTTGGGTGCAAATGAAAGATACTCCTGGCCCTCAATTATTTTTTTACGTAACGCAGGGGTTAAATGCTCGTGATCAGCTAAAGCTCCAGCAATTGCGGATTGGGCATCTTCGTAATGTCTTGCAATGAGCGCAGCCCCTTTTTCACCGATTCCTTTTACTCCTGGCAAACCGTCACTTGGATCACCGCGAAAAGTGGCAAATAACCCGTATCTATCGCCTGGTATTTGATATTTCTTGGAAATCCAATCGAGATTTACCAGGTCATGTTGGGAAATGCCTTTTGCTAGGTAGATAACCTGCACATCTGGTTGGTCGCTTACCAACTGAAACAGATCTCGGTCACCTGTAACGATTCGAATTGGCCCTGGCTCATTGACTGCATATGTTGCCATCACATCATCTGCCTCATAATCATCAACGCCAACTACCGGAATCCCCAAGGCCTCAATGATGTCAAGCAGAATTGGAATCTGCGGCGTTAGTAAATCTGGTTCTTCCTCACCTTCGCCATCTTCTTCAAGTCGATTCGCTTTGTAGTCTGGAAACAGCTCGACTCTCCAAGATGGGCGCCAATCTCCATCTAAGCAAGCAACCAAGCGTTTAGGCCTATACATGGTAATTAGTCGGGCACTCATATCTAAATATCCGCGAATAGCGTTAACCGGAGTGCCATCTGGAGCAGTTAACGTATCGGGCATTCCATAGTAAGCCCGGTACCAGAGCGAACCGCTATCTATCAGCATCAAAGTCATGCAAGTCCACCTAAATACAGAACCACTCCCCGATCAATTTTTTTGATAGCAGATAGTGCCTTGTCGCGAAGGTTTGGTTTAGCTACCGCTATTTGGTTCAGTAAGTCGATTAATTGTTTGATTGCGCGCACAAAATCACCTACCGATAGCTCTGAGTTTCTAAGTATTGAGTTTAAACCATGACCACTTCCCCACCGAAATACCATCCAGCAGAAACCAAAATCTGGCTCTCTCTGACTTTTGATCTGAAATTCACGCTCTAAATTTTCAACCTTTGACCAAATTGAGACAATCTCCGCTAGCGCAGCTTGAACATTGGAGTTCGGAATTTTTGGGGCTTCAGGTTTACGGGACTCGTAAATAAACACCGAAAGCACGCTCGCCATTTCGATATCGCTTAGCCGTTCGAATAATCCTGCATTGAGAGTTTCTGCTATCGACAGATCTGATTCAGCGTAGATTTTTGAAAGCATTTTTCCGTTCTCGGTCACTAAATCACCATCTAGGTAATGGAGTTCATTCAAGATTTCTGTGACCCTATCAAAGGTCTTTGCAATCACATTGGTCCTGGTTTCCACCCTGGCTTGGAGACCTTCGTTTTCTCGAATCAAGCGATCTGCTCGCTCAAAGGTTCGTGCATGTAGTTCTCGTTCATTGCAAGAATGACATGGGTGTGCTTTCAATTCTTTCTTATAGCTGGCAAGTTCCGATTCAAGATGGCTACGTTGACGATTATCCAATCTGCTCTGCTGGCGGCGTTTCGAAAGCAGGGATTCGGTGCTCTTTATGTCCCTTCGGATTTTTGCATATTCAAAGTAGTCTCCAAGGTGGCAATTAACTTGGGACTTAAATTGATTGATGGCTTCTAAGTTTCTTCTGATCTGTCTATCTAGTCCGACGACCGCACGATCTGCTTGAAATTGCGCAAAAGATGATTTCAAAGAATTTCTGGCTCGCTCTCGACCGTATCTTTCTAGCAGATTAATTGACATGTTGTAAGAGGGTGAAAAAGAACTTCTAAGCGGATAAGTTCTAGTTGCCGCGAGCCCAGCTGCGGTTGCTGAGTCAACGTTTGGAGACCAGAGGATTACCGCATTACCCTCAACGTCAATGCCACGACGTCCCGCCCTACCAGTTAGTTGTGTGTACTCACCTGGAGTGATGGGAACATGGTTCTCACCATTCCATTTACTTAACTTTTCTAGGAATACAGTGCGCGCCGGCATATTAATGCCAAGTGCGAGAGTTTCAGTTGCAAATATCGCTTTCAGTAAACCACGTTGAAATAACTCTTCAATACATGATTTAAACACGGGTAAGAGTCCCGCGTGATGGGAAGCCAGACCTCGCTGCAATGCATTTAACCAATCTCGGTATCCAAGAAGTTCTAGATCGTCAGATTGCAAATTTGCCGTATAACGATTCGCGGTTGCAGTTATCTCCTCGCGCTCCTGAACCGAAGTTAGTCGCAAATTCGCAGCCAAGCATTGTTTAACAGCAGCATCACATGCTTGTCTAGAGAAAATGAAGGTAATAACTGGCAACATCTGATGGGAATCTAATTCCTCAATTACTTCAGATCGATTTAAGCGATCATGATCCTCAATTCTTGATTTACGTGCAGCACCGCGAGGGGTGCGAATTCGGCGTAGCGCTTCCCGTTCGCTTCGAAACAGCGCCTGATTAACACTGCCATCGGCATTGAAGAGATCGATTAATTTGTTACCCATCAAGACATGCTGATAAAGCGGCACGGGTCTATTTTCAGAGACCACCACTTCAGTATCTCCTCGTACCTCTTGCAACCACTCACCAAACTCTTCGGCATTAGAAACGGTGGCCGAAAGTGAGACCACCTGCACGCTCTCCATTAAATGAATGAGGACCTCTTCCCAGACAGCACCCCTAAATTTGTCAGCAAGATAATGAACTTCGTCCATAACTACGTAACCGAGATTCTTTAAATTTTGAGAGTTTGTGTACAACATATTACGTAAGACTTCAGTAGTCATAACCAAAATGTCAGCATCGGCATTTATATTATTGTCTCCAGTTAAGAGTCCTACTTGCGCTTCTCCAAACCTTTCCGTAAACTCCTGAAATTTTTGATTTGAAAGCGCCTTGATTGGAGTGGTGTAGAAACACTTTCGTTTTCTAGAAATTGCCAAAAATGCCGCAAACTCCCCCACAATAGTTTTACCTGCACCCGTGGGCGCTGCAACTAATACCCCTTTGCCTTCTTC
>JACCDK011519854.1_pt1 | contig 12298 bp, 11 predicted proteins | sample 7445871 | NCBI WGS metagenome assembly JACCDK01 (sample SAMN15323436, study PRJNA562643) | freshwater metagenome | isolation source: river surface water | place: USA:Blue River Watershed | collected 2017-08-15
CCCAGACTTAATCTTAGGGTTGAGTGACCACACTCCTGGACATGCCACGGTGCTTGGGGCTGTGACTTTGGGCGCGCGAATGATTGAAAAACATTTTACTGATGATGTTAATCGTGTTGGACCTGATCATGCTTTCTCTATGGATGCAAAAGCTTGGCGTGAGATGGTGAATCGAACAAGAGAATTAGAAGCAGCGCTGGGAACAGGTATTAAGAAGGTAGAGGAAAATGAGAGTGAAACGGTCATCCTCCAGCGACGTGCACTTCGGGCAAAAGTAGCTTTGAAAAAAGGACATTTGATTTCAAGTGGAGACTTTCTGCCCCTAAGACCTTGCCCTAAAGATGCATTCCAACCATTTGAGATGCAAAAAATAATCGGCATGACCCTGAGAAGAGATATCGCGGAAGGTGATTATTTAAATATAAAAGATATTGAATAAGCATCCTTTAAATACATGGACGTTTCAATTGTTATTACAGCATATAATTATGCTGACTATCTGGAGCAATGTGTTACGTCATGCTTGCTTCAAAACAATTCATTGTTAGAATATGAGGTATTAATAGTTGATGACGGTAGTACAGATCAAACCCCAGAAGTTTTGAAAAAATTCTCAGATTCAAGGCTGAGAATTTTTAGAATTGATAATGGGGGTATAGAAAAGGCTTCAAATTTTGGGTTTGAGAAATCACGTGGAAAATATATTGTAAGAGTTGACGCCGATGACATAATTTTCTCAAATTATTTGTGTGAAATGCAGCGTCATATACATGACGAATTTGGTTTTTTTTACTCGGATTATTTCGTAATAAATTCAAGCAGTGCAGTGGCGGAGGAAGTTAGTCTTCCCGAATTCAATATTGAGGAAATATTACAACGCGGCGATTTTTTAGCAACAGGCACACTCTATTCTCGAAAATTAATAAGTGATTTTGGTGGTTACTCTACGAGTATTAAAAATAGTGGCTTAGAAAATTATGAATTGATCATACGCCTTATTAAATCTGGAGTGAAGGGAAAGCATATTCCTTGTTGTTTATTTGGATACCGAAGGCACGCGTCAAATATATCCATTGCAAAGAAGACGCAAATTATTAGCAATGGAGTGACGCTGTTTACCAGTATGGGTTTGGGGTCATTTAAGACAAATCAATATCATCCATTTAAATTAAAAGTAGAGTGAGAATGAAAAGAGTGCTCATTATTGTGGCTCACCCTGACGATGAGGTTTTGGGGTGTGGAGGTTTGATTTCCAAATATCAACCCCTTGGGGTTGAGTTTAAAATCATTTTTATAGGAGAAGGTTCTACTTGCAGATTTCTTGAGCCTCAGTGTGAAGCCAGCATGATGGCTATTAAGCAACGTACTGCCTCAGTTACAAAAGCAATGGATGTGCTTCGGATTCTAGATTTTGAGTTCCACAATTTGCCTTGTGGAAGATTGGATCAGGTGCCAATAATTTCAATTAATAAAATTATTGAAAGTGCAATTACGAGCTTCGACCCAGATACAGTATTTACTCATTCCTCGTCTGACGTAAATAATGATCATAAGATTGTATTTAACTCAACCCTAATGGCAACAAGACCGGGGGCTCAAAATCATGTTCGTAGACTATATTCCTTTGAGGTTCTCTCATCAAGTGAGTGGGCTTTTTTTAATACTTTTACGCCAAACTACTTTGAAGAAATTAGCGAGGATAACCTCAACTTAAAATGGGAGGCGTTAGCAGCATATGAATCTGAAGTTAGAAAATATCCATTCCCTAGATCAAAAGAGGGCTTGCGGGCGCTTGCTATGACGAGGGGTATGCAGGCTGGTTTTGCATATGCTGAGGCCTTTCATTTAATTCGGGAATTGAAGCGATGAGAGTGGCTTGTATTGGCTATAGAAGCTGGGCTCTAAATATCTATGATCGCTTAGCAGATGCCTTGGATGATGTCTTTCTAATATTCAGAACTAAAGACCAATACGATGAAGAAGTGCTCAGCGATTTTAGACCTGACTTGGTTCTATTTTATGGGTGGAGCTGGCATGTTGATGAAAAAATAATCAAAGACTATAAATGTCTCATGCTTCATCCATCCCCTCTTCCAAGGTATCGAGGGGGGAGTCCGATACAAAACCAAATAATTAATGGAGAAAAAAATTCAAAGGTATCTATCTTTCTCATGAATACTGAAATAGATGCGGGAGATATCGTTGCGCAAGAAAATATAAGTCTTGAAGGAAGTATTCATGAAATTTTTAGCAGGATAGAGGATGCAGGTCTAAGACTGACCCTAAAGTTGATTGATGTTGGGATAAATCCCGTTCCTCAAAATCACGGGGATGCTACATACTGTAAGCGGCGAAGCCCCGAAGATAGTGAAATTACACTGGAGGAGCTTTCTGTTAAAAATGCTAATTATCTATTCAATAAAATTCGTATGCTTGCAGATCCATACCCAAATGCATTTATTCGTACCGCTGATGGTAAAAGGCTGTTAATTAAGGATGCGGAAATCAGAGACGATTAGAGTTCTCTATAAATTTTTGCAATCTATTTAAAAACCTCAATAATTTCACTAGGCAAAATGGAAATTACAAACCCACTTAGGGTGCTGATTGTGGGATGCGGAAATATCGCAGGGATATTCGATCGTGCAAGGCCATTGACAGATCTTCCATATTCACATGCAGGCGCCTACACGCGAGATAACAGATTTGCATTGACTGCATGCGTTGAGCCAAATGAAAAGCGCCGGAATGAATTCATGGAAATTTGGCGCGTACCTGAGGTCTTTCACTCGTTTGGGCAGGTTCTTAATTCAGAAAGTCGGTTTGATATTGTAAGTATCTGCTCTCCGACTGACTGCCATGCACATGACATAGATATGGCCTTAGAGTTGAGGCCAAGAATGATTTTTTGCGAGAAGCCAGTTACGCCTTCTGCCGAAGAGACCAAAAGAATTGTCGCCAAGTGTGCCCAATTAAACGTCTCGCTTGCGGTTAACTATACGCGTCGCTGGGATCCTAAAATACTAGAACTACAAGCTGATATACAGTCCGGCCATTGGGGGGTGTTGCGTTCAGTAGTTGGGTATTACAACAAAGGTATATTGAATAATGGTTCTCATATGCTTGATCTTTTGTATTTACTAGTTGGACCTATGGATGTTATAAAAGCAGGTAAGCCAATATATGATTTTTTTACTAATGACCCAACGATTCCTGTCTTAATGGAGGGGCCACATGGTGTGCCAGTATGTCTTGTTTGTGGCCACGCCGAGGATTATGCAGTTTTTGACATTCCATTCGTCTTTTCACATGGAGCGGTGGTGCTGGAAGAGGGCGGCATGTTCTGGCGAGAAAGTCGCGTAGTAGACAGCGAGATATTTAAGGGTTATCGTACGCTCACAGAAGGGGTGCGCAAGTCGGGAGGTTATCCGTACGCCATGACTATGGCTCTAGAAAATATACACCGCAATATTTATCAAAATGATCCACTTGCTAGTACGGGTGAGTCTGCGCTCGTCACTCAACTTATTTGCGAAGAAATTAAATCCCAAGCCTGTTCCCAGTAGGCCCTATATCCACAATCAATCAAGTTTAAGGTAAAGGCTAGAGCATGAATTACCCAGAAAAAACAGAAAAGCTGGCATTATTTGGTGGACCCAAGACTATTCAAAGGGGCTTTAAACGGTATAACCCAATTGGTGTAGAGGAAGTTCAAGCCGCTAAAAAGGTAATTGAGGGCGGTGTACTCTCGCAATTTCTAGGCACATGGGGTCCTGACTTCTATGGGGGGCCCAAAGTGCAAGAATTTGAGCGCCAGTGCGAGTCTTACTTTGGTGTAAAGCATGTAGTAACTGTTAATTCATGGACATCAGGGCTGATTGCCGCCGTTGGCGCCATTGGTATAGAGCCTGGCGATGAGATTATTGTTACGCCTTGGACTATGTGCGCAACTGCAACTGCTATTTTGCATTGGAACGCAATTCCAGTGTTTGCTGATATAGACCCTGAGACGTTTACTATTGATCCGATATCAGTTGAAGCGAATATAACTCCTTTTACCAAGGCGATCATGGCGGTGGATATTTTTGGCCATTCTGCGGATATAGATGCGCTAATGGTAATAGCTGCAAAATACAATATAAAACTGATAACCGATACGGCCCAAGCTCCTGGAACTTATTACAAAGGCAAGCTGACGGGGACATTGGCGCATGTTGGCGGCTATAGCCTGAACTACCATAAGCACATTCATACGGGCGAAGGAGGTATTCTAGTTACGAATGACGACGAGATTGCCGAACGTCTTCGTTTAATTCGCAACCATGCAGAGGCAGTGGTTGGTGATATGGGCGTGAAAGATTTGCGTAATATGCTGGGTCATAATTTCCGACTTGGAGAAATAGAGTGTGCCATTGGAATTGAACAACTGAAAAAACTTAAGGGCTTTGTTTCGGGTCGCCAAGCTGTTGCTAGTAGACTTACTCAAAGGCTGAGTGACTTGCCCGGTCTTCGTACTCCCATAGTCAAACCTGATTGTACCCATGCGTATTACATGTATCCGATGGTGTTAGATATTGAAAAGCTTTGTGTTTCACGGGCTCGCATTTTTGAGGCGCTTGAAGCGGAGGGAATAAGTGGCCTTGCAATTGGCTATGCTAATCTCCATTTGTTACCTATGTATCAGCAGAAAATAGCATATGGTTCAAGAGGATTTCCCTGGGCATCTGATATTTGTCATCGCGAAGTCAGCTACCAGAAGGGTATCTGCCCCGTGGCTGAAAGACTGCATGAGTTTACCTATCTTGGATTTCCTATGTGCATGCATGATTTGTCAGAAGAAGATGTGGATTTAATTGGGCGAGCGTTTAGAAAGGTGTGGGATCAAATGGATAGTCTGAAATGATTTATGAATTGAGTAAGGACTACTTTGTTCGGTCGCTGGCGGAAAGTGATCTTGATGGCGCATATCCGACGTGGTTTGAAGATCAAGAGGTGTGCAAATACAATTCACATGGGAAGTTTTTTAAGACAAGATCCAATCTTAATGAATATCTGAATAACTTAAATCAACAAGACAGCATTGTATGGGCGATTTGTCATATTAAGGATGGCCATATTGGAAATGTAAGCCTACAAGAGATTTCACTAATTAATCGAACGGCTGAGTTCGCAATTCTATTGGGTGACAAACGTCATTGGGGCAAAGGGCTTGGGTATCTTGTGGGACGTAAGTTACTTGAGCATGGGTTCAATAAACTGAATTTGGAGAGAGTCTACTGCGGTGTTGCTGCAACTAACAAAGGAATGAACAAGCTTGCTAATGCAATGGGCATGGCTCTTGAAGGCACACGACGCTTACATTTCTTCCTCGAGGGTTCTAGGGTCGATATGCTGGAATATGGGATATTGCGATCTGAATTTGAAAAAGGCTTCCCCTGATGCTTGCAGTAGTTTGCCATGATGCCGGCGGAGCTGAAATACTCAGTAGTTATGTGCGTCAGCAAGGTTTGCACTGCCTATATGTCTTGGAAGGGCCAGCGCTCAATATTTTTAAGCGTAAACTAGGCTCAATTGCAACTTTACCTCTCAAAGAGGCCATACAACGCTCAACATCGATTTTGTGTGGAACTAGTTGGCAATCAGATTTAGAGTTTAACGCGATAAAGACGGCGCGTTTACTAGGTAGGAGCTCCATTGTCTTCCTTGACCACTGGATCAACTATTACGAACGATTTATGAGGTCGGGAGAAATATGCTTACCAGATGAAATTTGGGTCGGAGATAGCGTGGCCGAGTCAATTGCAAAAAAAATATTTCCTGTTCCAGTGATTCGATTGGTAGAAAACCCGTATATGCGGGATATTCGAAATGAACTGGTAGAAATTCCAACTCGACCCCTGTCTAATCCTGCCAAGCTCTCTGTGCTGTATGTATGTGAGCCTATACGTGAGCACGCATTACAGAATTTTGGTGATGAATACCATTGGGGATACGTAGAAGATGATGCCCTCCGTTATTTCCTTACTAATGTCTCAGCCTTGGGTAAGCCGATCAAATATATTTTGATTCGACCCCACCCATCAGAGCCGGCTGATAAATATTTATGGGCCCAACAAGAGTTTGATTTGCCGATCACTCAAGGGGGAGAGCGCTCCCTGTTGGAGGAGGTTGTGGAATGCGATGTCGTGGTTGGCTGTCAATCTATGGCAATGGTTGTCGGCTTGATCGCCGGCAAGCAGATAATAAGCTGCATTCCGCCTCAAGGGAAGCCTTGTGCTTTACCGCATCATGAGATTGTGAGCCTTCAGGCGCTTATCAAATCCAGTAGACTATTTTCTATAAAGAAATTATGGCCATGAATTTTATGAAAGATTTACCGACCAACCTAATTAATGGACTCAAATACTGCACGCGGTGTTGTGTGCCGGAGACGCAAGAGGGTGTGCAATTTGATGAAATGGGAATATGCACCGCCTGTAGATCATCAGAAGAAAAAATGCATATTAACTGGGTTGTTCGTGAGAAGCAATTAAGATCAATTTTAGAGGAGGCTAAGTTTAAATCTGGATCTGGATACGACTGTATTTTACCAATATCCGGCGGTAAGGATAGTTTTTTTCAGGCTCACGTTCTTGTAAAGGTTTATGGGCTGAAACCACTAGCTGTAACATTCAATCAAAATTGGGTTTCAGAGACAGGTTTCTATAATTTACAGCGTTGTCTGCAAGTATTTGACTTAGATCATATTCAATTTACACCGGCGAGAGGCCTAGTTAATCGACTGGCAAAGAAGTCATTAAGTGCCATTGGCGATGCCTGTTGGCATTGTCATTCCGGTGTCGGTGCTTTTCCGTTGCAGATCGCAACACGTTTTAAGATACCCTTGTTGATTTGGGGAGAGTCTATTGCTGAGAGTTCTGGGCGTGCTTCATATGTTCGCCCCGAGCGGAAGTTCGATAGAGACTACTTCACGAAGGTTTCAGCCAAACTCACGGCAGATGAAATGATCGGCGATGGCCTTAGCGCTAAGGATATGAAACCTTTTGAACTTCCAAGCCACGAGGAGATAGAGGCAACGGGAGTTTGGGGCCTACATTTAGGTGATTATCTGTTTTGGGATGAAGAGCGACAGACCGAGTGGATTCGTGAAGTCTATGGTTGGAAAGAAACTGAAATGGAAGGTGCCTATAAGGGATATAAATCTGCTGAATGTATTATGTCCGGGGTCCATGATTTTACGGGCTACCTTAAAAGGGGTATGGGCAGATCAACTATGCAAGCCTCTGTCGATGTGCGCAATGGGTTGCTTACTAGAAAAGAAGGATTTGACCTGATTCACCAGTACGAACGAGAGCGCCCAGAAGTCCTCGATTACTACTTAAAAATTACGGGATTAAGTGAAAAAGAGTTCTACGATATCATGCGCAAAAAAAAGCTAAAGCATTTAAAAGACATCGATTTACCGATCCACGCAAAGGAACGGCCTAATGCAGAACGCCTTGTACCCTTCGTAGAGCAAATTATACAAAAGCATTTGAATCTGCCAGATCCACGAATAACTCGGGATATGGAAAGTAAATGATGGGCAGTGTATTTTTAGAGCAATCTATTCCTGATTTGCTGAAAAGTGTCGAGCAAGGATCTCTATCTTTTAAGGATATGGCTGATACTTCGGCTACTGCAATTAAAGGTAAAGAAGTTGATACTTTAGCTTGGGTATGTTGTGATTTAGATAGACTTCTTATAGAAGCTGAACAGGCATTTTTAAAGTATAAGGCTCGAGGATATTTGTTAGGATTGGATGGAATTCCATTTGGCGTTAAAGATATTTTCAATACAAAGTCTTTCCCTACTCAAATGGGATCGTCAATATGGAAGGGTTTTACTCCCGGCAATAATGCCCGGGCAGTAGATTCGTTATTATTTGCTGGTGGGCTTATTGCTGGTAAAACAGTTACGGCAGAGTTTGCCGTGCATGACTTGAATGAAACGCTCAATCCCCATGACCCATCCAAAACACCAGGGACATCTTCAAGTGGATCTGCAGCTGCTGTTGCCACTGGAATGGTGCCATTCGCATTGGCCAGCCAAACTGCCGGCTCTATAATACGCCCCGCTAGTTTTTGTGGAATATGGGGAATGAAGCCTTCATTTGGAATAATTCCGCGTACTGGGGTGCTGAAAACAACAGACTCACTTGATACGATTGGCTTTGTTGCTGCGCATGCAAAAAGTCTGAGGCCAATTTTGGATCAGGTTAGAGTGAAGGGTCCGGATTACCCATCCATCTATCGCAATGTAGATTCTAGAGGCCCCAATCCAAAATCAGCGCAAAAGAATTGGCGTGTAGGATTTGTTAAAACGCATACTTGGGGCACAGCCAAAGGCTATGCACAACAGGCTGTGCAGGAGCTTGCCAGCAGAATTAATCGGGAAGAGGGCTTTGAGGTTGAGGAAGTTCGGTGGCCTGATGAGCTGAGCGTGGGGCATCTCATTCACGCTACTATTTACAATAAATCACTTTCTTATTATTTTAAAAATGATGTAAAAGCTTCATCGCAAATTTCGCAGGTGATGAGTGAAATGATTGAAGCAGGCGAATCCATAGATCTAGCCACATTTAAAGATGCTTTGCGTCAGCAAGAAATTTTTTGCTCGAAACTTGATCAGTTGCTTAGCCCATTCGATATAGTTTTGTCATTAGGCACATCCAGTTCAGCTCCATTGCGCGGGATTAAAGAGCTGCCCGACCCATCATTAATCTGGACACTGGGTCATATCCCGTCAGTCGCCGCGCCAGTTTTTAGATGTCCTGATGGTTTGCCATTTGGCGTACAGTTTGTCTCTCGTCGATGGAATGACTATCTACTTCTTCAGGGAATTGAATTATTGGTTGATCGCGGCATTTTGCCGTTACGTAGTAAAAAAATAAAAGCGAATTAACCGTACCTTACCGAATTGGACTCACAAAACAGTGGCAAGCTCACACCATAGTGCATATAGTAAACAAATGTACTTAGCAACGTCTGCGCTACTCGAATATTGGCCGGAGAGCGGGTCGGTTTGGCTTCTATCACACGGCTGCTCCCCTGATTTAGACGACTCTGGTCTAGAAGGTAGATGGCAAGTTCAGGGGGTAGTCTCTGATCCCTTCGAAGGTAAGCAGGAAATTGCAGTTGCTTATGCGGAAATTTGCCGTATTGCAGAAGATCTGATCAGGCTATTGGCCGGCCGCCTTAATATAATTCATAACACGAGTCATTCAGAGCGCTATTGGCGAACGCACATAGGTTTTTGGGCTTTACAATTTGTTTCAATGGTGTATGAGCGACATGCTCGCTTGCTCAAAGCAAAATCAGAAATAGACAATCTTGTAGTGATTGGCAGTAATGATGCAAATTTAGTTATTCCATCGGATACTTTAGATTTCTATTTAGAGGCATCGGATGATCTCTTAAATCAACAAATTTGCACTTTTCTTTGCAAGAAGCTAGATATAACTATCGTCGAGTCGAGATTGGTATCTGGCGAGTGTAAGCCGAAGTACTCACAAGGCCGCAAAGGATCATTTATAAGAAATTGTATTAAAGAGGTCATGCACTTGGTTTACGCGGCGCTGACTTCTATTTTTGCACAACGTGCAGATGTTCTTATGGCTTCATCTTATCTCCCTCGAACCTTTGAGGTTGCATTACTGCTCATGACTCGCGGGAAGATTTTCTCATTACGGTTTCATCCGAATAAAATATACATGGGGACCCCCTCTACATCGCCCATTAACGAAGCGGCACGATCTCAGCTGAGCTCGATTCCGCATAGCAGCTGCGGTATAGAAAGCTTAATCATTGAGATGATACATAGATGTATGCCGAAGATATTTGTCGAAGATTATGACAAGCTTTGTTTGCGATCAGATGGCGTTTACAAAAATTATCGCCCGAAAGCAATTTATAGTGCAAACGTATGGTGGTATGACGAAGATTTCAAACATTGGGCTGCAAAATGTCAGGAACAGGGCACTAAACTAGTTAATGGGACGCATGGTGGAGGCGCATTTTTTCATAAATATAAAATTTTTGAGATGCTCGAGATTGCAATATCGGATTACTATTTAACTTGGGGGTGGATTAATCCCGAGGATCCTAGGATTTTAGAAACTCCAGCAAATATACTCGTAAACGTTTCTAAGCGTACTAACCGAGTTTCTAGTGATCGCATTCTATACGTTGGAACTACAGCTCCACGTTACAACGTGGGTAGCTTAGAGAATTTTTCGCATTATATTAAATGGCAGGAACGTTTTTTTAAGAGCATACACCGCAGATTAGTTAAAAACTTACTTGTACGGATGCACTATCTAGACAACAACTGGAAAATGAAGCATCGTCTAGTAAAATTTTTACCTTCCCTTCAGTTTGATAATTTAGCAGTTGGTTTTCAACAAAAGCTTCGTGGTGCACGAGTATGTGTATTCGATTATCTAAGTACGACTTTTGCTGAAGCATTAGCATCAAATGTTCCAACTGTTTTATTTTTTGATGAAGCAAAGTATCCTATCTTTGAAAACATGGCTCCTTGCTTCCGCGCACTAAAGGATGCACATATACTGCACGAAACTCCGGAGGATGCAGCTGACTGGATTGCTCATGTTTATGATGATACGGATTCTTGGTGGTTAAGTGAACCCTGTCAGAAAGCAGTTAAAGACTTTTGCTACCTCTATGCGCGCACAAGTAAAAAGCCTTTGAGGGATTGGATAAATACTCTCAACACAATCAAGGAGGCATGAGTTTTTCTCTGTTCTTCCTATTTAAGTATAGATAAATTTTATTGGAGTGCCTAATTATGCGGATTTATAAAACGTTTAATTTAGTTTTTCTGTTTATGACATTTTACTGCCTGATTACGCCAGCCGCTTTTTTGCTTCGATTAATGGGTCGAGATGTATTAGGGATGAAAGTGAATCGCGCTCAAAAAAGTTATTGGATTAAGCGTGCCTCGCGCAAGACAATGCATCATAATTTCGTTTCACAATTTATATCAAAATGATAATACTCGGCATTTCAGGCTTTTACCATGATTCAGCGGCAGCGCTAGTTATAAATGGAGAAATTGTAGCCGCTGCGCAGGAGGAGCGCTTTACTCGCAAAAAACATGATCAGAATTACCCAAAACATGCGATTGATTTTTGTTTAAAATTTTCTAAGCTGTCTGCGAAAGATATTGATTACATAATTTTTTACGATAAACCATTCTCAAAATTTGAACGGCTTGTGGCCACCTACTTTGCTACTGCGCCTAGGGGTTTTGAGTCATATCGCGAAGCATTACCTCTTTGGGTTAATGATAAGCTGTTCCAAAAGAACAAGCTCATCAAAGAGCTTCAACAGCTTGATGGGGACATAGACTGGTCTAAGCGACTTCTGTTTTCTGAGCATCATCTTAGTCACGCAGCAAGTGCATTTTTTCCGTCTCCGTTTGAGCGAGCAGCAGTGCTAACAATGGATGGGGTAGGGGAGTGGACAACAACCTCGTTAGCGATTGGCAATGGCAACAAGCTGGATATGATTGGAGAAATTCATTTTCCTCACTCCTTGGGTCTTTTATATTCTTCATTTACGTATTACCTTGGTTTCAAAGTAAATTCAGGCGAATACAAGGTAATGGGATTGGCGCCTTATGGCGAACCTCATTATGTTGATATCATCAAAACTCACTTAATTGATATCAAGGAGGACGGGTCTTTTCGTCTTAATTTAGACTATTTTGATTATTGTGGTGGATTACGCATGACTAATGAGCGCTTTCATGCGCTGTTCGGTGCCCCACCCCGATCGGCGGATGGGCCTTTGACACAGCGCGAAATGGATCTTGCTGCCAGTATCCAGGTGGTGACCGAAGAAGTGGTTATAAAACTCGCACGTGGTATAGCGAAAAAGACGGGTGAGCGTAATTTATGTCTTGCTGGTGGGGTAGCATTGAACTGTGTCGCGAATGGCAAGCTTTTCCGCGAAAGAATGTTTGAAAATATATGGATTCAGCCCGCCGCAGGGGACGCTGGAGGCGCCCTGGGCGCAGCTTTAGTGGGTTATCACTGCTATAAAGGAGGGCCACGCACCTTTGCTGCTACTTCCGATACAATGAAGGGCAGCTATCTCGGTCCGGAGTATAGTCAGTCCGAGATTGAGGAAGGGTTAAGTGCTTTAGGCGCCAGATTCGAGATTCTTGAGGGCGATGACTTCTTTGATTGCTGTGCTGCGGCATTGGTTGAAGGTAAGGCAAGTGGCTGGCATCAGGG
>JACCDK011906757.1_pt1 | contig 12298 bp, 10 predicted proteins | sample 7445871 | NCBI WGS metagenome assembly JACCDK01 (sample SAMN15323436, study PRJNA562643) | freshwater metagenome | isolation source: river surface water | place: USA:Blue River Watershed | collected 2017-08-15
AATCTAAAGCAACCGATTTACTCTTCTTAGTTATCTGAGTTCTTCCTGTTCTTACTAATTGTTGAATTGTTGGCATAATTAATACTAAAAATTTCTTATTATATTAAATTCCCGCTTTTTACGGGGTTGCAAATGTATAAATAATTTTCAACTCTGCAAACCTTAATTAATTAATTTTCAATACAATTGTTTATCAATACAATTTCAGCTAGATAACCAAGTCTATTTTGGACCAACTCAAACAAATAATCCTTTACATAGAACAAATTTAACTAGTACAAAAATCACTTTAATTTAACCTAATAGATGCAATTAATTTTTGATTATAATTTTAGTCCAATTCGAATAATATTCGAAATAAACCTACATCGAGAAAAAGTAAAATTTATTAAAAACTATTCTCGACTTAATTTTTAATTTTATATGACCAAACAATACAACTCGAATTGAGAATTTTTAAATTACATCCAACGGGTTAATTGAGTACATTGAAAACTTTCAAATAAATCAAATAATCATTTTTTATTAAAAAGATACAATCCAACAAAAAAGAGGGTAAAAGTTGGCAATACAACAAAAATAAGAAGTTGTACAACATAAAAAACTACAAAAACCTCAAAAAACCAAAAATAACAACAATACTTGCAATTAATGTTAAAATGTTAAATTTTAGATGCGCGCATAAAAAAACAAAGTAAAAGTTAGGAATGTTAACAAATTATTAAGAGTTTTGCTGTACTAATTCAAAATAATTAAAAATGAAACTAAAATTAAATGGATTCTTAGTGCTTTTGTTAGCACTAGTGACGCAAATTACTTTTGCGCAAGAAAGAGCCGTTTCTGGAACTGTTTCTGACAATACAGGCTTACCTCTTCCAGGTGTAAGCGTATTAGTTAAAGGAAGCAAAACAGGGACGCAAACTGATTTTGATGGAAAATATTCTATCAAAGTGGCACCAAGCCAAACATTAGTATTTAGCTATATTGGGATGAAAACTCAAGAGGTTAAAGCTAGTTCAACAACTGTTAATGTAAAATTAACAAGTAGCGCAATCGAATTAGAGGGCGCGGTGGTTACAGCATTAGGTGTGAAAAAATCTAAAAAAGCTTTAGGTTATGCCTCACAAGAAGTAAAAGGGAATGACATCGCAGACACTCCTGTTACTAACTTTGCCGATGCTTTATCTGGAGAGGTTGCAGGTCTTGATATCCAATCATTTGGTACATTAGGAGGTTCTGCTAACATCATTGTTCGTGGATTCAAATCTTTATACGGAAGTAACCAAGCATTAATTGTAATAGATGGTACTCCTGTTTTGAATGAAACTAATAACAGCTCTGATGTTACATCAGGAAGAGGTGGATACGACTATGGTAATGCAGCTTCAGATATCAACCCTGACGATATCGAAAGCATTAACGTATTAAAAGGTGCTGCTGCAACAGCTCTTTATGGCTCTAGAGCTTCAAATGGAGCTTTGGTTATTACAACTAAAAAAGGAAAAAACGCAAAAGGAATTGGTGTAACTGTTAATTCTTCACTTACTATTGGTTCTGTAGACAAAAACACTTTGCCAGTTTACCAAGACAAATACGGAGCTGGTTATGGTCCGTATTACGATGACCCATATTTCTTGAACTATGACATCAATGGTGACGGGGTAAACGACCAAGTAGTACCTTTTACTGAAGACGCTTCTTATGGAGCTGCATTTAACCCAAATTTAAATGTATACCAATGGAACTCAATCTTCCCACAATTACCTGGTTATGGTAAAGCTACTCCATGGGTTGCTGCTAAAAACAATCCTAATTCATTTTTTGTAGATGCATTAACTACTACAAATTCTGTTTCTTTCGGAAAAAGTACAGACGCTACTACTTTCCGTCTAGGATTCACAAACAAAATGCAAGAAGGTGTTACGCCTAACGCTTTATTAAAAAGAAATACTTTGACTTTTTCTGGTTCTCAAAAATTGAGTGAAAAATTAACTGTTTCTGGTGACTTCTCATTTACAAACAACAATGGTAGAGGTAGAAATGGTACTGGATATAGTTCAGGTAACCCAATGCAAGCTTTCAGACAATGGTGGCAAACTAACGTTGATGTTCAAGAACAAAAAGCTGCTTTCTTTGCTACTGGACAAAACATTACATGGAACGTAAACTCATCGGATGATTTAAGCCCAATTTATACTGATAACGTATATTGGAATACTTACAAAAATTTCCAATCTGATAGTAGAGACCGTTACACAGGAAACTTCAGTGCTACTCAAAAAGTAAATAACTGGTTCAATGTAGTAGGGAAATTTGCTTTCGATAGCTACTCAGAAATCAGAGAAGAAAGAATTGATATCGGATCATCTGATGTTTCTGATTATACAGTAACTAATAGAAAAGCATCTGAAATTAACTATGACATTATGGGTAACTTTAACCATGATATTACTAGTGATTTAAACATCAACGGATTAATTGGATACAATGTACGTGTGAACAAAAACAACTCATTAGCAGCATCTGCAAATGGTGGTTTAGTGACGCCAGGATTGTTTACACTATCAAATTCAGTGAACCCATTAACATCGTTAGATTACAACAAAGTCGATTACACAAAACGTGTAGAAGGTGTTTTTGCTAAAGCAGGGTTAGTGTACAAAGGAACATATTACTTTGACGCTTCGATCAGAAGAGATAAAACATCTGCATTGCCTGCTGCTAATAACGAGTACTTCTATCCATCTGTTGCATCAACATTAATTTTTTCTAATTTAATCAAAAAAGATTGGTTGTCATTTGGTAAATTCAGAGCCAACTATGCTGAAGTAGGTAATGACACTACTCCATACCAAGTATTTAATACTTATAATGTTGGAGCTGCTTTCAACGGTAACGCATCTGCAAGTAACCCAAGTGCATTCAATAATTCTGATTTGAAACCAGAAACAAGCAAAGAATTTGAGGTAGGTTTAGAAGCACAATTCTTAAACAACAGATTAGGATTTGACTTTTCTTACTACAAAAGAAAAACAGTTGACTTAATTACACCTATCACCGTATCTAATGCTACTGGCGCATCTAACTTATGGTTAAATGGTGGTGATATGGAAAACACAGGATACGAAGCGATAGTAAATGCTACTCCTATTAAAACAGCTGATTTTTCTTGGGATGTAAAAGTAAACTGGTCAACTAATAAAGGTATTATCACTAGATTAGCTGAAGGAATTGAATTCATGCAACTAGCATCTGTTCAAGGTGGTGTAACTTTAGGAGGTGCTTTAAATGAGCCTTTCGGAACAATTAGAGGAAAAGATATAGTACACCACGCAAATGGACAACCAATTGTTAAAACTAACGGTTACTACCAATTAACTACTTCTACAACAGAAAAAATCGGTAACATTACACCAGATTGGACTGGAGGTGTTAAAAACACATTCAAATACAAAAACTTAAGTTTAAGTGCTTTGATTGATGTTCAAAAAGGTGGAGATGTATTCTCTTTAGATACTTGGTACGGTTATGCAACTGGATTGTATGACTTTACAGCTGGAACAAACGAATTAGGTAACCCAGTTCGTAATTCAAATGCTACAGGTGGAGGTATTATCTTACCTGGTGTACAAGCAAACGGAACTCCAAATACTGTAAGAGCTGCCGCAAATACTTATGCGAACCCTTGGGGTTATGCTAGAGCTGCACAATCACAACACGTATATGATGCATCATTCGTTAAATTAAGAGAAGTAAGTTTATCTTATGTATTCCCTAAAGATTTAATTAATAAATTGTCTATTGAAAACTTATCTTTCTCTTTAATCGGAAGAAACTTGTGGATCATTCACAAAAACACTCCTTACTCTGATCCAGAAGCTGGTCTAGGTTCTGGTAACGTTCAAGGATACCAATCAGGTGCGTATCCTGCAGTTAAAGAAATTGGAGCTAGTTTAAAATTTGAATTTTAATAATGAAACAGATGAAAAAATATTTATTTATACTATCTTCTCTATTCATTGCTAGTTGTTCTAGTAATGAAAATTTCGAGAACTTGAACAGAGACCCGAATAATCCAACTCAGGTGTCTTCTGAAGCACTCTTCACTTCGGCAACGAAAACTTTATTTGACCAAACTGAGAGTACAAGTGTTAACTTGAACATCTACAGATTATTGTCTCAATACTGGACAGAAACTACCTATATCGATGAGAGTAATTACGATTTTAATACGCGTAACATCCCTCAAAACCATTGGAGCAGAATGTACAGAGACGTATTGTTTGACTTACAAGATGCTAAATCATTAGCTTCAAATGACAAACAAAAGGCAATGATTTCAGTAATTGAAGTATACGCTTGGCAACAAATGGTAGATACTTTTGGAGACATTCCTTACACTGATGCTTTAAAAGGTGCAGCAGAACCAACTCCTGCTTATACCGATGATGTAGCAATTTATGCTGACTTAATCGTTAGAATCAATGATGCAATCGCAAAATTGAATGGAGCGGGTACTGGATATACATCTGCTGATATCATTTTTGGTGGTAATATTGCAAAATGGAAAAAGTTTGCTAACTCGGTAAAATTAAAACTTGCTATGAGAATGGCAGATGCTAATAATACTGCTGCTCAAACTGCTGCTCAAGAAGCCGTAACTGCTGGTGTGCTAACTTCAAATAGTGATAACGTAATTTTAAATTATTTAGGTTCTACACCTAACACAAATCCTTTATGGGTTGATTTAGTTCAATCTGGAAGAAGTGATTTCGTTGCTGCTAATACAATTGTTAATTACATGAACGCTAAAAGCGATCCACGTAGAGCATTCTATTTTGATAACAATTTAGGTACAGGAGTATACACTGGTGGACCTTATGGAGACAACAACTCTTTTACAGCTTACACACACATTGGTACATTAATGCACCAACCTACATTTAGAGGTGTATTGTTAGACTATTCAGAAGTAGAGTTCTTATTAGCAGAAGCGGTTGAAAGAGGTTATGCTGTAGGTGGAACTGCTGCAACGCACTACACTAATGGTATTACAGCTAACATGACTGATTGGGGTGTAGCCTCTGCAGACATCACAACTTACCTAGCTAGAACTGATGTTGCGTATGCAACAGCAACTGGAACATGGAGAGAAAAAATTGGTTTCCAATTTTGGTTAGCTATGTACAACAGAGGTTTTGAAGGATGGTGTGTAAAAAGAAAATACGATGCTCCAGCATTTAATACTGCTGCTGTATCAGGTTTACCGTTACCAACTCGTTACACTTATCCATTGAACGAACCTACATTGAATAAATCTAACTATGATGCAGCTAAAACTGCAATGGGTGGAGATACTCAAACAACTAAAATTTTCTGGGATAAATTCTAATTTTTCTCAAATAATTCATAAGAAACCATCAGCCTTTGGCTGGTGGTTTTTTTTTGTATCTTTGCGAGATGGAAAAAGAAAACATAATATTCGGAATACGCGCCATTATTGAGGCCATACAAGCAGGAACTGCAATTGACAAAGTCTTCATTCAAAAAGAAATTGCAGGTGAACTGATGAAGGATTTAATGAAGGTCATGAAACGTGCCAATATTAATTTCTCCTATGTTCCAGTTGAAAAACTAAATCGCTTAACGCCTAACAACCATCAGGGTGCTGTAGCAAGCATCTCTCCTATCGGTTTTATGGAATTGGAGCATTTAGTAGAATCTACTATGGTATCTGGAAAACAACCGCTGTTTTTAATACTAGACCAAATCTCTGACGCACGTAACTTTGGTGCGATTATTAGAACTGCCGAATGTACAGGCGTCAATGGTATTATTATTCAAAAAGCAGGTTCAGCACCTGTCAATGGAGATACCGTAAAAACGTCTGCTGGTGCCGTCTTCAATGTGCCTATCTGTAAAGTAGAACATATTAAAGACGCTATCTTTTACCTTCAAGGTTCAGGAATCAAAACCGTAGCCGCTACCGAAAAAACAGAACAAAACATATACGATATTACATTAAACGAACCTGTTGCTATCATCATGGGATCAGAAGACAGAGGAATCAATCCATCGGTATTGAAAATTGTAGATGAAAAAGCAAAATTACCAATGTTCGGAACAATTGGATCATTAAACGTATCGGTTGCTTGTGGTGCCTTCCTTTACGAAGCAGTAAGACAAAGAAATTAAAAAAATTAAAGAAAATCTGCGAATCTGCGGTGATTTGAGTTACCACATACTAGTTTCAATACAGTTAACAAATAACTAAATAAACACATCCCCAAATAACCGAATTAACCAATAACCGAATCAACAAATAAACCCATAATAAAATGGAAGCCCCTCTAGCAGAACGCATTCGTCCACAACAATTAGAAGACTATATTAGTCAATCCCACCTAGTGGGTGCTAATGGTTCGTTGACGCAGCAAATAGCCAAAGGAATTATTCCTTCCTTAATTTTTTGGGGACCTCCTGGAACAGGAAAAACAACCCTAGCCCAAATTATTTCGCAAGAATCCAAACGCCCTTTTTACACCCTAAGCGCAATTAATTCTGGAGTGAAAGATATTCGGGACGTTATCGAAAAAGCCAAACAAAGTGGCGGACTCTTTACTTCCAAAAATCCCATTTTATTTATTGATGAGATTCATCGCTTCAGTAAGTCTCAACAGGATTCTTTATTAGCCGCAGTCGAAAAAGGTTGGATTACACTCATTGGAGCCACTACCGAAAACCCAAGTTTTGAAGTTATTCCGGCATTATTATCGCGCTGTCAAGTATACACTTTGAATCCTTTTAATAAAGAAAATTTAGAGGCTTTACTTCATCGCGCAATAGAAAAAGACAGTATTTTAAAAGAAAAAAAAATACATCTAACCGAAACAGAAGCGCTACTGCGCCTTTCTGGCGGGGATGGACGCAAACTATTAAATCTTTTCGAACTGGTCGTAAACGCCTCAAATGAAGATGAAATTTTCATTACAAATGAAAGGGTTCTAGAATTAGTACAGCAAAATACGGTTTTGTATGACAAAACAGGAGAACAACATTACGACATTGTTTCGGCCTTTATCAAATCCATCCGAGGGAGCGATCCCAACGGTGCCGTATATTGGTTAGCTCGAATGATTGAAGGTGGCGAAGATGTAAAATTCATTGCACGACGCATGCTCATTCTTTCTAGCGAAGACATCGGAAATGCCAATCCTACTGCTTTCATAATGGCCAACAATACCTTTCAAGCAGTAGCTACTATTGGTTATCCTGAAAGCCGAATCATCCTCAGTCAATGTGCTGTGTATTTAGCCACATCTCCAAAAAGTAATGCGTCTTATGTAGCCATTGGGAAAGCCCAGCAACTAGTCAAACAAACAGGAGATCTATCCGTACCAATTCATTTACGTAATGCGCCTACTCCATTGATGAAGGAATTAGGATATGGTGAAGAGTATAAATATTCGCATGATTATGCTAATAATTTTGCCGAACAAGAATTTTTACCCGAAGCCATATCAGGAACTGCTATCTATGAACCTGGAAATAATACTAGAGAAAATACCACTCGCGAATTCTTAAAAAACAGATGGAAAGACAAGTACGGATACTAGAACTTCACTGCTACTTTTTCTGAAATTAATTGCTCCTTTTCGTAATAATCAAAATACCATTGATTGTCTTTCTGAATAAACACACCATGAGTATTTCCTTTCGTAGCAATATACAAATCTGAACGGGATGTTTTGTATAGTATGTAAACAACTTTCGGACTTGCATCTACTAATTGATATCCATTGGGAGTAACTTGTGCATACACTAAATTGGAAACTGATTTTTCTATCACAGCAGTTGAAGCTGGAGACACAACAGGAGTTTCCTCATTTTTTACTGACAATTCAGAAACTACTATGGTATTTTTATCATATTTATAATGCAAATTATTTAATGACACAAAAGCTTTATTCAAAGCACTTGCATAAGCTAATTCCGTGTCTTTTTCCTTAGTATATCCCCTTTCTGATTTATAAATCAGGTTACCTCTACAATCCTTTAACTCAATATGAAATTGAGTGGCTAAGAAGGCATTTTCTTTCACAATATCATAATACAACAATTCACACTGATCATTGTATTCTTTTGGCAAAATTTCATTCGCATAAAAAACAACGAACCCAGCACTGATAAGATTCGCTTTGGATATTGTACAAAGTCGATACTGATTATTGGTGCGAATAAAATCAAATTTTAAGGGAACAATAACGGCTTTATAGTTATTGATGTTTTGTCCAAAACAAAACGATGTAATTAAAACGAATACAAATAGTAGTTTTCTCATAATTATAAATAGTTTTTAAGTGCTAACAAATGGTTAATTTCAATAATTCCTTTGGGGCTAATTTCTTTATTCGGGTTGAAAAACACCGCATCAATTCCAAAATCTAATGCGCCTTGAACATCGGCTTCCAAACAATCGCCAATCATAATACTGTTTTCTTTTTGGGCTTGAGCCAAATCCAACGCATGTTGAAATATAATAGGATTAGGCTTCTTAACCCCTGCCATTTCAGAATTGGTAATCGTTGTAAAATAAGTGTCAATATTTGAATTGGCTATTTTTTTATACTGAACATTAGCAAACCCATTGGTAATAATATGCAATTGGTATTTTCCATTGAGGTAATCCAATAGTTCAATAGCACCGTCAAACAAATGATTATTGTCTGGCAAAAAAGTAATGTAATCCTCCGCCATTTGATGGATCGCTGCATCTGAAATGACATAATTCAAAGCATCAAAAGAATCCTTCAACCTCTTGTAACGCAACTCCTCGTGGGTAATTTTATCGTACTGATACAACTTCCAACAGGCCTGATTAATCGGAGCGTATTTTGCTATAAAATCGACTATGGCTATTTCAGGATGATTCTGTTTGAATATAGTAGCAAACGCCATTTCAGAATTTTTATCAAAATCCCAAAGGGTGTGATCCAAATCAAAAAAAACGTGCTGTATATTCTTGTTTTTCATAGTTACAATTACAAAATTCCCTGATCGACAAAACTAAAGTAACTCGTTTCAGTTACTATTATATGATCCAAAATAGTTATTTCCAAACTCTCCCCCGCTCGTTTTAATTTTTGGGTAATTTGCTTGTCAGCCTCACTGGGTTTCAAACTCCCCGAAGGATGATTATGGCACAGAATCAAAGAAGTAGCACTCATTTCCATTGCTACTTTAAAAACCAAACGTACATCGACTACCGTTCCTGTAATTCCGCCTTTACTCAATTGGGTTTTCGAAATCACTTTATTAGAATTATTCAAATAAATAACCCAAAATTCTTCATGAGCCAATTCGCCAATAATAGGTTGCATTAACTCAAAAATAATTTTACTTGATGTGATTTTAACTAACTCAACAGCCTCTTCGGCTCTTCGCCTTCTGCCCAATTCTAATGCCGCAATAATAGCAATTGCTTTCGCTTCTCCTATTCCTTTGAATTGCATTAGTTGCGAGAGGCTCTGTTTCCCTAACGCATTCAAATTATGAGTAACAGTAGCCAAAATCCGTTTACTTAAATCAACTGCCGTTTCATTTCGACTACCAGAACCGATTAATATAGCAATCAATTCGGCATCGCTCAAAGCACTTTTGCCTTTAAGCATGAGTTTCTCCCGAGGTTTATCATCTTCGGACCAACTACTAATGGGAAAGGGGGCATTTTCCATGGGTAATTCTATTTTTAGGTTTTTATTTCTTATTCGATCAACTGCTTAACTTCATCAAAATTCAATCCTCCGTAATTACCAGAACTCATCAACAATAAAGCAGAATTATCTAAATTTCGGCTAAATAAATAGTGTTTAAATTCGGCCGGATTGGTATAGATAATTAAATCTTCGCGATTGAACGCTTTGGCAATTTGCTCATAGGTTACTTCTTCCAATTGTTTGATTTTTACCGCATCTGGCGAATAAAAAACAACCGCTTCATCGGCATATTCCAAAGCACCTTCGTATTCTTTCAAAAATTCAGCATTCAAACTACTATAGGTATGCAACTCCAAACAAGCTACCAAAGTACGATTAGGATATTGCTCTTTAACTGCTTGGGTAGTGGCAGCCACCTTACTTGGAGAATGTGCAAAATCTTTATAAGCCACCCTACCTTTTCCTTCGGCAATTTTTTCCAAACGTTTAGATGCCCCTTTAAAACTGGCAATCGCTTCATAAAAATCGGCTTCGTCTACACCCATATTTTGACAAATCCATTTGGCTCCAGCCAAATTATTCAAATTATGTGCGCCAAATACCTCAATTGGCATGGGTCCTTCAGGAGTTTCTAAAAGGGTTACACCATCGCTAACCGTATAAGCGGGCGTGCTATAAGGTAGTTTACGAATTGGATTCGTTGCCGCTTCCGAAACACGTTTTACCTCAGCATCGTCTTCATTGTACACCAAAATACCTCCATTGGTAATTTTGCTAATGAAAATTTCAAATTGTTCAACATAGTTGTCATAGGTTGGAAAAACATTAATATGATCCCAAGCAACCCCAGAAATCAAAGCGATATTAGGTTGGTACAAATGAAATTTCGAACGTCTATCAATTGGAGATGACAAATATTCATCGCCTTCCAACACCATAAAATCATTTTCTTCAGTAAGATGCACCATCGTATCAAATCCTTCTAACTGCGCTCCCACCATATAATCTACCGCAATATTATGGTAATGCATAACATGCAAAATCATCGAAGTAATCGTAGTTTTTCCGTGAGAACCACCAATAACCACACGAGTTTTATTTTTGGACTGTTCATATAAAAATTCAGGATACGAATAGATTTTCAATCCTAATTCTTGTGCTTTCAACAACTCAGGATTATCTGCCTTAGCGTGCATTCCTAAAATTACAGCTTCAATATCTGCGGTGATTTTCTCTGGAAACCAACCCATTTCAGCAGGTAAAATTCCTTTCTTTTCTAATCGTGATTTCGAAGGTTCAAAAATAGCATCGTCACTTCCTGTAACCTGATACCCTTTGTTGTGCAAAGCCAACGCTAAATTGTGCATCGCGCTGCCGCCAATGGCAATAAAATGTAGCCCCCTAACCCCCGAAGGGGGAATGCTTTTAGTATTATTCTTATCAATCATCTTAAGTTTATTTATTAACCTCTTTTTTAAGCCCCTCCTTTGGAGGGGTTGGGAAGGCTTATTTCTCAAATTGTTCTTTTAACTGTTGGGCTTTATCCGAATTTTTCATTTTGTACAAATACAAATTGTATAATTTCTGAAAAGCTAATTTTGAATTATTCAACTCAAAAGCTTTGATATAATTCAATTCCGCCTTTTTGTTTCTACCTAAATATTCTTCAATGTATCCTTTAGACAAATAGCCATCCAAAGGCGACAAACGCATCAATTCATTAGAATAGGCTATTGCTTTTGCCTCACTACCACCAATAATTCCTGGCAATTGTAAATACAACACCACCAATGCCCAACGCGATTCCTTGTGTTTAGGATCCAAAACTATAGTTTTTTCAAAAGACGATTTGATTTCGTCAATCATTCCTAATGCTTTGAATTTATTGACTTCTTTCGCCTTCATACCTAAAGCACCTCCATATTTATAATAATAATTGGCTTCGGTAGGCTGCAATTGTTTCAGCCTTTTGTAATACAAAAGGGCTTTGTCCCATGATTTATTTTGACCTGCAATATCGCCTAAATGTTCTATTGATTTTAAATGAGACGGATTCTCCTTCACTATAGTTTCAAACAGCAACCGAGCTTGATCTGTTTTTCCAACTTCCAAAAGCTGCTCTGCTTTCTCAAAGTTAGCTTGAGACCAGAGTAGTATTGGAAAAAATAAAATGATTAACACAATCCGTTTCATATTTCAAAAATAAGGAAATTAATACTTCTATTTCATTCTAATCGTAAAGGTTTTTCATAAAAAAAATCCGCCTCATAAGAGACGGACTTATATTTTATATCAGCTAAATACGTTTAGTTATTCAACATATTCCACAATTTGTCTTTTAATTCAGTCAAACCTTGTTGTGCCACCGATGAAATAAACAAATACGGAATATCCTTAAACGCCACATCCAATTCTATCTTAAGTTCTGCCTTAAGCTCATCATCCAACATATCTATTTTTGAAATAACCAACAAACGTTCTTTGTCTAACATTTCTGGATTGTATTTAGTCAATTCGTTGACTAAAATATCGTACTCCGCTTTAATATCTGGTGTATCCACAGGTACTAAAAATAACAAAGT
>JACCDK011047031.1_pt1 | contig 12295 bp, 14 predicted proteins | sample 7445871 | NCBI WGS metagenome assembly JACCDK01 (sample SAMN15323436, study PRJNA562643) | freshwater metagenome | isolation source: river surface water | place: USA:Blue River Watershed | collected 2017-08-15
CTTCTTTTTTATGAGCGGGAGACGGGGCTCGAACCCGCCACCTATAGCTTGGAAGGCTATCGCTCTACCAAATGAGCTACTCCCGCTAATGGTGTAAAAACTTACGTTCTTACGTTTTTTTGTGGGGACAGATGGATTCGAACCACCGAAGGCGTACGCCAGCAGATTTACAGTCTGCCCCATTTGGCCACTCTGGTATATCCCCTTTTTTACTATACTTTCAGCTAATCGTTTCACTGAAAGAGTTTGCAAAAGTAGATGTTTTTTTTATTTCTGCCAAACGGTTTTGAAAAAAAAATCAAGAATTTTACAATAATTTAAAACCAAAGCTAATTAACTGCAAACTGGAGCCTTTCTCTTTTTGAAACATTGGGGTTAAATCCATATTAATAAATAGATCAGGGAAATGTCTTAATCCAACTTCCATGCGAGCTCCTGCTCGAAAATCATTTAACAAATAAGTGCCATTGTAGTGATTCTTGTCGCCAGAACCTTGCTCTTTGGTCTTAACCCATGAATCTAATCGATAACTGATGTAACCTCCCAAAGCAATCATTTGTAAGGTTGATTTTTCATCAAAAGATAAATGCGGCATGATAGGAAGTGTCACATACGACGCAGCTAATTTGTTTTTAGAAAAGGCGACTTCCTTATTTATTGTATTCATTACGGGCGCAAATGCAATAGCATTTGCATTATTTTGCATCACTCGACTATGATCAAACATCATATTATACCACTCAACTCCAATACCATATCCCAGTCGAAACGCTTTCTTTTTTCCTTTGGCTAGTGTTGCATAACTTACCCATTCCAACGAAACATATCTTGAGCCAAGTGAATTAAGTGTTCGATCACTTTGTAATAGTGGAGCTGGATATATTGCTGGAATAATTGGACTACCCAAATCGCCTATCCAGTTATTGAGTCCAAAATTTAGCGCAAACCCTCTTCGATCATTTAGCTTTACCTCGTCGTTTTTCTTTTTTAAAAACGAAGGTCCCCAAATAATTTTTGTTTCATCTTTTCCATCTTTCACATGTATCCCACTTCGATCAATCAAAACCTCATCATTTCCATCTTTCACATGAATTCCTTCTTTTAAACTAATTTTAACCTCTTCCTTTCCATCTTTAATACTAATTCCATCTGATTTCTCAAGATAAGCACCTGCTGGCGTTACTTCGGCAATTGCTTTTGAAACAGGACGCATAAGCCCAATAATAATTTTCTGTCCATTGATTTCAAACTCCAAACGTTGAGGAGCATCTACTTCTTTACGAATGGCAGATCGCACTTGTTGCCAAAGGCTATCGTTCAATACAATTCCCTTTTTTTCTAAAATGTTTGAAACCTCTTCTTTCAAGGTTAATCCCTTTTGCTTCCCTCCTAATACTTCTTGGTTGCGAGCATCAATTCGCACTACTATGGAGTCTTGTGGAATAGCAAACGCCATTGTTGAAATTAATACCAATAATAAGCTTAAAACTACTTTTAACTTTTTCATAAGGATAATACATTTTTTAATTTCTCTTCTTTTTCTTCATACTGGTACATCACACGATGTATCCCGTCATTCAATTTACCATCTCTCGCTTTAGTGGTTAAATCTAATATTTTTCCTGTTTTTACTTTTTTGATAAAGCCAATGATCTTATTTACTATTTTTTCTTTTTTAACTGGCTCAACATCCACCACCACCAACATTTCATCCACCTCTGTCTGAACCACTGATTTCACTGATTCAACAGATTTCACTGCTTCCTTTGTTTCCATTGATTCAATAGGTATCTCATTTTTCACGGATACCTGAGCTATCGATTCATTTAAAGGTTCAAAATTGATCATCACACGCTCTTTTTTAGAATGAAAATTTTTCTCAACTCTTTCCCCCTTCGACAAGCTCAGGGACCTTCCCTTCAATTTTCCACTTTCCACTTTCCACTTTCCACTTTCCACTTTCCACTTTCCCTCTTCAACAAGCTCAGGGACCGTTTCATTTTGCCTCACCTCTTCCCTATTCCCTATTCCATCATTCTTTTCAAAACTCATCCAGAAAAATAAAAACAATAACACTGCCGCCGCTGCCGACCAACGAATAAGAACCACTGATTTCCCTTTACCCTTCTTACCTATTCCCTCTTCCCTATTTCCTATTCCTTCTAATTTCTCCCACAATCCATCAGGCAACTGCTCTTCGTGAGTCGACAACTTTTGTTGCCACTTTTGCTCTAATCGTTCCCAGTCCTGCAAATGATCTTTAGTTGATTTCATTGGACTTTATTTTTTGTTGTAAAAAAACTCTAGCTCTAGACAATTGTGATTTAGAGGTACCTTCTGAAATCCCCAATTTATCTGCAATCTCAGCGTGAGAAAAGCCTTCAATTGCATATAAATTAAAGACCGTTCGAAAGCCATCTGGAAGTCGCAAGATATGTTCTTGAATTTCCTCACTACTCAATTGTTCTAATATTGTTGCCGGTTCGGCAACAATTACGGCTTCCTCAGCCTGGGTAAATTCAATTTGCCTTTTCCGAAGGCTCATTAAACATTCATTCACCATGATTCGTCGAATCCACCCTTCTAAACTCCCCTCTTCTTTAAAATTTTTGATACCTAAAAAAACTTTTAAAAAACCTTCCATCAACACATCTTCTGCATCCATTTGAACTTTCATATATCGTTTACAAATCGAATACATTTTACCACCAAATCGCTTATATAATATATTTTGAGCATCGCGATCGCCATTTTTACAAGCCAAAATCAGACTTTTTTCATGTATATATGTAGGCGAACTGTTTTTCAATTTATTTATTAGGTACAATATGAATAAGATGCGAATTGATATTAAAAGGTTGCATCCATTTGAAAAGAATTTCAAATTTACGTTCTTTACATTGAATTACGTAAAATATGCCCAACAAAGCACCCATCGGAATTTTTGATAGCGGGATTGGCGGTTTAACACTTGCCCATGCCATCACAGAAATTCTACCCAACGAATCGATTATCTATTTTGGCGACACGGCCCATTTGCCTTATGGCGACAAATCAGCTACAGCCATTCAATCGTATGCTGTAAAAATCTGTAATTTATTATTGGAAAAAAATTGCAAGCTAATTTTAATCGCATGTAATTCTGCTTCCGCAGCCGCTTACGATTTGGTAAAGGCATATGTTGGATCAAAAGCGATTGTGGTTAACGTGATTGACCCAGTGATTGAGTATCTTTCTAAATCTTGGGATCATAAAACATTGGGGCTAATCGGTACTAAGCAAACGGTCAATTCCGGAATATATCCTCAAAAGGCAAATCAGTTGCAGCAACACATTGAAATTAAATCTTTGGCAACACCTTTACTTGCACCTATGATTGAGGAAGGCTTCTTTAACAATAAGATTTCGGAACAAATTATTGAAGAATATTTGCAGAATGAAAAACTTCAAGCCATTGATGGCCTAATTTTAGGCTGTACTCACTACCCATTGATTAAAAAACAAATTGAACATTTTTACCAAGGAAAAACATCCGTTATTGATACATCAATTATCGTTGCAGAAAAAATCAAATCGATATTGATTGAAAATGATCTTCAGAATGATCAATTAGAAATTGGTACACGACAATTCTATGTTTCTGATTATACCGAATCGTTTGAAAAATCTACCCAATTATTTTTTGGACAAGAAATTAAATTGGAGCAATACGATATCTGGGACTAATTTACCTTCTCACACCTCATACCTTACACCTTATACTTCATACCTTACACCTCATAACTTATTACTTATTATAAGAACTCCCTCTCCACCACAAGAATCCAACTACCACTACTATTAAATATGGTGCAGCCAACAAATACAAGATACCGGTATTGATACCTGTAGCAATATTACTTCGTCCATTTGATACTGTACTTTCAATAGTTGTTCTACACATTGCACATTGTGCGAATGATTCTACAGTAGACAAGCAAAAGAATAAAATTCCAAAAAGAAATATTTTAAATGACTTAGACATAGTAGGGTGAAATTAATAAATACACTAAAACACCTGATATGGACACATATAACCAAATTGGAAAGGCCCATTTTACAATTTTCTTATGAAGATCTATTTCGCCAGTCAAGGCATGATAAATTGCCAATAATACCAAACGTACCACACCAATTGATAAGACAATATGTGAAATCAACAAGAAGTAGTAAATCGGACGAATGATTCCTTCTCCACCGAAAGGGGTAGAAGGATTTGAAATATGATATAAAATATACAAAACTAAAAACACAGCTCCTTGAACAAAGGCCGTACCCATTGCTTTTCGGTGCGTTTCTACGTTTTTGTTTTTAATTGCAACAAAACCAATCATTAAAGAAAGCGCAGTTGTTGAATTTAAAAATCCAATGACGTGAGGTAATACTTTGGTCCAATCACCTAAAGGAATTCTTGTTTGAATTCCGATTAAGATAGCTACTGCGATAGGAATAACGAAGGATAAAACATTAATTAATTTGTCGTTTGCTGCTGATTTTTTCATTTTATTGATTTTTATAAATGCTTTTTAATACGTTTAATTCTAAAATGAGTCGATCAACTTCCTTTGCATCTGTTCCATCATAAAATCCACGGATAACTCCTTCCTTATCTACTAATATTAATCTTTCCGAATGAATAAATGCTTCATCTGGATTTTTAATGGCCTCATTATATTCTGAAGCATCTGCTAGGGGTACATGAAATCCTTTTAAAACCAAAGGATAGATATATGACTTTTCTCCAGTTAAAAAATTCCATTGTGAAGCTTTTGCTTCAAATCGATTTGCGTATTTTTTCAATTGCTGTGGCGAATCGAATTTTGGATCTACAGAAATTGAAATAAATTTTACGTCTGAATGATCTAAAAATGCGTCACGTACACGAGAAATTTGAAAACTAATTTTTGGACAAATGGTTGTGCACCGAGTAAAGAAAAAACTTGCTACGAAAATTTTACCAGATAAGACCTTTGAATTGAAAGCTTTCCCATCTTGATCAATTAATTCAAAGTTGGGAATTGTTTGAAAGACTGTATCCACTTCAGGTTCACCCCATTTAGGATTTTCCACTTTTTTCATTTGCAGCTCACCTGTAGCAGAATCAATTGCAGGAATGAATCGAGGTAGTTTATAATGATTGGTACCGTTTAGCTTAAGTCCTAAATAAATAAAAGTAGGCACTATTAATACGATGAGTAATATGCCTACTTTCTTTATCATTTTCCAGAAATTTTGGAATGTTATCCTATGTACAATTGACCACCTTCATAAATTAACGCTACTAATAACCAAGCGATAAAAATGATAGGTACTAAAATCATCCAAATTAAGGTTTTTACTTCATGCTTTAAGTGCATAAATTCACCTACAATATAAAATGCTTTTACGATAGTCATACCTGAGAAGATTGCAACACGCAAAGTATTAGCAGGCATAGTAAAAGCAATCACAAATTCAATTGCTGTTAAGATCAATAGAATCCAAAACGTTTTCCAGATTGCACCAGTATTTGGAGCTGGAATTTCTTTTTCTGCGGTTTCGTGAGATACGTGCGAAGCCATAATATTTTTTATTTAAGTATTAAACAAGATAAAAGAAGGTAAATACGAATACCCAAACAAGGTCTACAAAGTGCCAGTATAAACCGACTTTTTCAACCATTTCATAATGACCTCTTCTTTCATAAACACCAGTTGCGGCATTAAAGAAAATCAAAATATTTAAGATAACCCCTGAAAATACGTGAGTACCGTGGAAACCTGTAATAAAGAAGAATAAATCAGCAAAAGCAGGAGGACCGTAAGGGTTACGAACCAAATTTGCTCCTTCAATTGGCACCGAAACACCATCAACTACTTGCTTAGCAGCTATCGCTAAATCTTCTGGACCATGGATAAAGTGCGTCCACTCCCAAGCCTGAGAACCTAAGAATGTGAAACCACCAATGATCGTCCAAAGCATCCATTTTTCAACATCTTTACGGTCTCCTCTATGTCCAGCTTCTACCGCCAATACCATAGTAACAGAAGAGGCGATCAAGATGAAGGTCATAATACCAACAAAAACCAAAGGAAGTGACATACCGTGTAAAAATGGTACTGCTTCAAATACTTTTTCTGGAATAGGCCAATGAGTAGTTGAGAAATAGAAATCTGCTGGATTACCCGTCCAAGCTGGTTGAGAAAAGCGGATCATACCGTAAGAAACCAACAAAGCGGAGAATGTGAAGGTATCCGATAAAAGGAAAAACCACATCATTAATTTTCCATAGCTTGCCTTTAGAGGCTCAGATCCACCGGTCCAAGTTAACTTTTCAGGAACAGCCGGTGCTGCGTGTGCAACTGACATCAGGTTAAATATTAATTGTTAAAAACTAAAAACAAAAATAAATATACCCATAAAGCATCCAAAAAATGCCAATAGGTAGTACAAATTTTAATTTGGGTTAATGCATTTGCATTTATTTTTAATCGAAATGCAGCTACTAAAGCAAACAATAAAACGACTAAACCAGACACAAGGTGTAAACCGTGTAGACCTGTAAATACATAAACAAAAGAACCAGAAGGATTTCCTACAAAATAAACGTTGCGTTCAACTAATTGACCCCAACCATAAAATTGTAGGATTAAAAATAATAATCCTAGCACAAAAGTAATAGAAATACTCGTTTTTAGCATCATTATTTGGTCTTTTTTTGCAGCTAAATATGCAAAATGCATAGACACGCTACTTAAAACCAAAACAATTGAGCTGATCCAGAATAAATTGGGCAATCCAAACTCTGTCCAGTTTCCTTCTGCTCTACGCACTAAATAAGCACTAGTGAAGGCCGCAAACAACATCACAATTGATACAATGAACAACCACATGGTAAAAACCTTTGGATTGATGGATCTAGTTTGACCCGCTTGTTGAGTTACATTCGTCGTTTCCATTTTTTAAATTTTATCAAACAAAAAAGCAATTTGAACTACTGGCAAATATAAAAAAGAGCCAAACATCATCCAACGCGCTGCCTTATCTGTAGGCCGCATCATTAAATAAAAAGTTTGACATAAAAATAAAGAACTTGCAATGATGGCAATGATAGCAGAATTAACTCCTGTTATATGAAATAAATAAGGAACAAACCCTAATGGCACCAAGAAGATCGTGTAAATCATGATGGTAAATGCCGTTTTCACATCTTTTTTCCCATCATTTGGTAACATTTTGAAACCTGCTTTACGGTAATCATGATCAGCTACCCAAGCAATTGCCCAAAAATGTGGGAATTGCCAAAAGAATTGAATCGCAAACAATATACCTGGCTCCCAGCCAAACTGATTAGTAGCCGCCAACCATCCAATCATTGGTGGAAATGCTCCTGGAAATGCGCCAACAAAAACAGAGATTGGACCTACCCTTTTCAAAGGGGTATACACGTATCCATATAAAATATAGGAAATAAAACCAATAAGGGCAGCTTTCCAATTAAAACTTAATAACAAGGCTAAAGCAGCAAACGCGACCAACCAACCATACATTTGAGCATTTTGATTCGTGATACTTGCTGTAGGCAAAGGCCGCTTCGCGGTCCTTTTCATTAATTTGTCATAATCAATCTCCTTCAATTGATTCACAATATTTGCGGCACCTGTTAATAAAAAACCTGCAATTGAAATGCGAACAATCGACAACCAATCAGGTTGAGAAGGATGCGCCAAAATGTACCCAAATGTACCTGAAAAGGCAACTGTCATTGACAAGCGCGTCTTTAAAAGGGCAATATATGGCTGTAATTTATTCATTATTGCTAGATATAATCCACATGCGTAGATGTAATCCAAGGGTTAAAAGTGATAATGTTAAGTGTACCGGCTGTGAACCAAATGGCAGAGCAAAGTAAGCCATCAATATCCCCGAAATGACAGATACTCCTAATAAAACAAAAATACTATTCAAATAATTCCGCACGACACGCTGTTTTTTGTCCAATTTTTGGTACAAAAACAAATTAGTCAAAATAATCACCCAAGTAAAACTACGATGAATGATATATTTAATTCCTAAATGTTCTATCCATTGATCTTTAGCCGCTTCACCAAATGATTTTATCACTACATCCATTTCTTCTCGAACTTGAGTTCCTAAAAGTATTTGCAATGCGATTAAAACTAAATTAATTAAGACTAAACGAGTGCCCCAAGAACCTAATTCCACTTTTACTTTTTGATGGTAAATAGCCAATAACATAAAAAAGATTACACCAATGGTAAGTGCCATGTGGGCTGTAACAACACCAGGCAAAAGGAATGAATCTACTACATATTTACCCAAAACCCCATTACCTACAACAAATAAAAAAGCAATAAAAGTGTATAAGAATGTTTTTTTTGATTCTCTATAAGAAAGAATTGTTGTAACCAAAACAATCAATCCAGTTAAAGCACCAAGCAATCGATTTACGTACTCAATCCATGTTTTTGTAGGATTAAATATTACTTCGCCATGTAATTTTTCCTTATAAATTTCTTGGTAATTAAAAGGTAATTGAGAGGCATCTGTGGGAGGGACAAAGCGACCAAAGCATTTTGGCCAATCTGGACAACCCATACCAGAACCTGTACTCCGCACAATACCACCTGCCAATACCAAGAGGTAGACAAAAAGTAGTGTTAAAAATGCGAAGCGTTGGAATTTCATGTAGGTAGAAAAAAAAAGGTGCATCAAATGGAAAACCATTCTGATGCACCTCGTTATTTATGCTATCTTAACGATTATAAACGTCATTTTGAGCGCCTAATAAACCTTCGATTTCTTTTTCTTTTGCAATTTCCTCTACTTCTTCTGGTAGGTTAGACTCAGGAGTAGATGAATGAGGTACGTTTTGCGGAATAAAATCTACAGCAGAACCTGGCTTAGAATAATCATATGGCCAACGATATACTGCAGGGATATCTCCTTCCCAGTTTCCATGTCCAGGGTTTACAGGAGTTGTCCACTCCAATGTATTTGAATTCCATGGGTTTTGAGTAGCTTTCTTTCCTTTAAAAAACGAATAGAAGAAGTTAAAGAAGAAGATTGCTTGAGAAGAGAAAGTAATAATTGCTGCAATTGAAATGAAAGCATTCAAATCTGTATAAGCAGCTTCAACATTATTTCCTAAAGCAGTAAATGAATAATATCTTCTTGGGAAACCAGCGATACCAATGTAGTGCATCGGGAAGAATACCGCATATACACCCACAAATGAGAACCAGAAATGAATATAACCTAAAGTTTTATTCATTGTTCTACCAAACATTTTAGGGAACCAGTGGTAAACACCCGCTAATAAACCAAAGAATGAAGCAGCTCCCATTACTAAGTGGAAGTGAGCTACTACGAAATATGTATCGTGTAAGTTGATATCTAATGCTGAATTACCAAGAATAATACCTGTAACACCACCAGAAATAAATAATGATACTAAGCCAATTGAGAACAACATTGCCGGAGTAAAGATGATATTACCTTTCCATAATGTTGTAATGTAGTTAAATGCCTTAACAGCTGAAGGAACTGCAATGATCAACGTTAAGAACATAAATACAGAACCTAAGAATGGATTCATGCCTGTCACGAACATGTGGTGAGCCCAAACGATAAATGCTAACACCGTAATACCCATCATTGAACCAATCATGGCACGGTAACCAAAGATTGGTTTACGTGCATTTGTTGCAATGATTTCAGATGTCATACCTAAAGCAGGTAATAATACGATATAAACTTCAGGGTGACCAAGGAACCAGAACAAGTGTTGGAACAAAATTGGAGATCCACCAACGTTTGGTAAAGCCTGACCTTGAATATAAATTTCAGATAGGTAGAAAGAAGTACCGAAACTTCTATCGAAAATCAATAATAATGCAGCTGATAGCAATACTGGGAATGACAATAATCCCAATACTGCAGTAAAGAAGAACGACCAGATTGTTAATGGCATTCTTGTAAAATACATACCACGAGTACGTAAGTTGATAATCGTAGTGATATAGTTAATACCACCCATTAATGAAGAAACAATGAACAAAGCCATCGCAATTAACCATAAGGTTAATCCTAATCCAGAACCTGGCATTGACTGAGGTAATGCAGATAATGGTGGATAAATTACCCAACCACCTGAAGCAGGACCTGTCTCAAGGAATAATGAGCTGAACATGATGGCAGATGACAAGAAGAAGAACCAATAAGATAACATATTGATAAATCCAGATGCCATATCACGTGCACCAATTTGTAATGGAATCAAAAAGTTTGAGAATGTACCAGACAAGCCAGCCGTTAATACAAAGAATACCATGATGGTACCATGCATTGTAACCAGCGCAAGATAAAATTCCTTATCTAATTTTCCTGATTCATCAATCCAACCACCCAAAATCGGCTTTAACCACTCTAAAGTCATATCTGGGAAACCCAATTGTAAACGGAAAAGAATGGATAATGCACCACCAAAAAATGCCCAAATAATACCTGTAATTAAGTATTGTTTAGCAATTACCTTATGGTCTTCAGAAAAGATATACTTTCTGATAAACCCTAATTCATGGTGCTCGTGATCATGGTCGTGATCGTGTCCGTGTGAATGCATTGCGTCTACTGTTGACATATTATTCTCGTTTTTCTAAATTCTCTTTAATTATTTTAAACTAACTGCTTCTTCTGTTGCAGTGCTATCAGCTGCCACTGGTTCAGCTGAAATATATTTAGATGCTTTTGCCTTTAAATTAGCAGGAACTTTATCCAAATATGTTGGGTTCAATGTTAAGAAAGGCTTTTGCTCTTTTTTCCACTTTTCGTAATCTGCAGGCTCATCTACAAAAACAGTGATAGCCATACCAAAGTGACCTCTACCACAAATTTCTGTACAGTTTAACTTAAAGTTAAATTCAGGATTATTCAATTTAGCACGCATTTCATCAGTAGAAACAGTTGGAGTAAACCAAAACTTAGTTGGCATACCTGGCACTGCATCCATTTTAACACGGTGATAAGGTAGATACACTGAGTGTAAAACATCCTGTGCTTTAATCTTTAATAATACTGGCTTTCCTTTTGGTATGTGTAATTCAGTAGCTGTAAAATCATCATACGAATTCCTATCAGTCATATCAATACCAATGCTATTCGTATCATCAATTAACTTATAATTTGAATTACCTAATTCTTGATCATCATTACCACCGTAACGAACATACCATCCAAATTGGTGACCCGTAATTTCAATTACTTCAGAAACACTTGGTGCAGGACTCGTAATATCTCTCCAAGTTCTCCAACCAGTGAAAACCAAAATTGCCATTACAACAGCAGGAATTACAGTCCAAATCAATTCTAACTTATGATTAACTGGATAGAAGGTTGCTTGATTTCCTTTTTTGAAACGATAACTAAATGCAAAGAAAAATAACAATGTATTCGTAAAAAAGAAAGCAAGAGTTACAACAGACATAGAAGTCCAGAACATTTTATCTGTTATAATTCCATGTTCAGAAGCAGCTTCAGGTAAAAAGTTTGGCTGAGCATTTAAAAATGACCAAACACCTAAAACAGTACCTAGTAACCAGAAAATAATGAATCCGACTGCATTCGTATTATTTGTAGAATCTAAAGGAGTCCCTTCATTTTCACCTCCTTTTAACTTGTTGCTTAAGCCTGCACTTTTGCTGATCACAGCAAATGCCAAGGCCATAAATACAACTGACAAAATTCCAATTAAATAATTCATATGTTTAAATTTTGAATCTTTCTAAAATTTTATTCGATTTTAAATATCGTGATGTAAAGCTTCTGGTAAGAATGGATGATTTTTTGCAACTAAAGAAGCCTTAGTCAATTCAGCAGAAATCATATAGATAAACGCTGAAGCAAAAACTGTAACCATTCCAAACTCAACTAAACCATAACCTCCATGCTTACCCAAAACACCTGGCATAATCATTTGATAGAAATCAATATAGTGACCAGCAATAATTAAAAACGCAGCGATTTTTAAGAAGATACGAGTTCTCTTTGCATCACGAGTCATTAATACTAAAAATGGTAATAAGAAGTTTAATAACACCATTAATACTTCAGATGCTTTGTAAATCTTATCATGTCCTTCCCAACGCTCTAAGAAATAGATTGACTCCTCTGGTAAATTTGCATAATAGATTAATAAGAATTGCTCAAACCATACATAAGACCAGAAAATAGAGAATGCAAACATAAATTTACCTAA
>JACCDK011267172.1_pt1 | contig 12292 bp, 8 predicted proteins | sample 7445871 | NCBI WGS metagenome assembly JACCDK01 (sample SAMN15323436, study PRJNA562643) | freshwater metagenome | isolation source: river surface water | place: USA:Blue River Watershed | collected 2017-08-15
CACTAGACAAGGCTCATTCACGATTAGGATTCAAAATTAAACACATGGGAATTGTGGATATCAATGGTGAATTCAACAAATTTGATGTAAAAATCAACTTAAATAATGGAAGTTGGGATGGATCATCCATCGAGATGACTGCTGAATCAAAATCGATTTACACAGGTATTGAAATGCGCGACAATCACCTCAGATCAGCTGATTTTTTCGACGTGGAAAAGTACCCTACATTAACTTTCAAAAGCACATCTGTGAAAAAAGTTAAAAACAAATACATTATTTCAGGAGATTTCACCATGCATGGAATCACCAAAAATCTGAAATTAATTGGAGAATCTACAGGTACTGCTAAAAAAGGTGAAACAGAAGCATTAGGACTCAGAATTACTGGTGTTGTAAAACGAAGTGATTTTAAAATTGGTGAACCTTCTGGAGGTTTGGCAGACGACGTACAGTTAATTGCTGACTTAGAGTTGACAAAATAGTATTAAGAGAAATGGCATTGCATATATTTGCTTTAGTAATTTCCTTATTTGGTTTTGCAGCCACCAAATACATAAACGAAAAAGTTGAAAAAGCATTTTCGTTTTTGGGAGCATGCTTTGCCATTTCTCTATTTCTTTATCCAATTCAAACATATCAAGAAGTTTATTGGGTTCCAACATGGGTGTTGACCATTTTTATTTTAATACACATATTGAACGCTTTCATTTTAAACAATGGAACAAAGATTTTTTTCATAAGCCTACTTCCCTTGCTTTTCTTAATCAATGGAGAAAAGCTATCCTTTGGAGAATATAAGTTAATCACCTCTTCCACATCATTCATTGGCCATGTTTATTTGGGATTTTTGTTTCCATTTGTTTTATATTTAAAATCATATTTCCTAAAAAAATGGCTTGAAATAGATGAAATTAAAACAATCCATATCGGTTGGCCATTCATAATTGGATTACTTTTATTTGCAGGTTATTTTCATCATTCTTTCTCAGGTATTTTAGCCGTAATCATTGGACTTTTCATGTTCGTACTTTCAAACGATTCGAGGTCAAATGAATTGTTAACCTCTCTGATGTTCTTTTCAGCCGCTTTTGGATTTTATGGAATGAGTTACCTTCCTCAAAATACCATTATTTCTTCCAACGTTTTGTTAAGTTTGGGCTTGGCGACTGGAGCATTCTCTTTACTCAACATGGTTAATTTTAAGTCATCCAAAGCATTTTTTTCAAAATTGCTACTGCTTATAATTGCATGTTTATCTCTACTTATTCCGCTGTATTTAGGTGGGAAAAATATTTCTTTTGGTGGGCAAGGGGCGTTTGTAGTGGCCTTAATCTTCATGGGGTTTCTGTCGAATACAACTTTCGAGAATATAGAAAAATCTACATTTATTCGTGTTTTTTACACATTTTCTATGGGGATTGCTTTGTTTATTTTTTCTCTTCAAAACGAAAATTATAAATTGCAAAGACTTCAAGCAAATTTTGATTCATCACGAGATAAAAACGAGTTAGATAAAGAATTTCAAAAGGTTGAGAGTTCCCCTTTTGAAGCCATTGCCGGAAACTATACAATTGCTCAAGAAAACTTTGAATTTAACTTTGAACTTGGTCCTAAAGATGCAAGAACAAAAGGTGCATTTAAGGAGATTGCCGGTGAGATTATTCTTGATAAAAAGATTTCAAATTCAAGTTTTAAAATTACACTGCCAGTAAAGAGTTTAACGACGTTTGAGTCATCTAGAGATGAAGCTATTATGTCAGAGTATTTTTTCTTGGAAAAATTTCCTTCCATTACATTTAATTCAACTTCGGTAAGTGAATCGGGAAATGGAATAACTGTTAAAGGAAATTTTACGATGATTGGCGTAACGAAAGAAACGGAAGTTAACCTTAAATTTACAGGAAATAAAAAAATAAACGGTAAAGAATTCCCTGTTTTACAAGGAGTTGGATATTTAGACAGAACTGTTTTTGGAATGGAGCCTGACCCTTCGATTGGAAATGTCGTTGATTATAAATTCTCCATACTTCTTAAAGAAAAATAAAAATCATAAAAATGCACAACGTTTTTCGTCGAATTACGTTTATGCATTGATGGCAAAGCACTCTGTATTTCTTTTGACATTACTTCTTCTGACAAATGAAGTGCTGAGTCAATTGACTACAAACACGGGGCAAGCACCAAATTCTTTGGTTCAAAATGTATTACTTGGAACCGGAGTAACCGTTTCAAATGTAATATACAATGGTAGTCCAACAGCAATTGGGTCTTTTACTGCTAACGGCACAAACCTAGGAATAGATCAAGGGATTGTAATGACCACGGGTACCGTTTTTAATAATGGTAATGGTCCACAAGGTCCAAATAATCAACCCGGATGTGGTATTGATAACAATGTCGGCGGATCCGCTTTACTTTCAAATATCATTGGTGGAACTCAAACATATAATGCCTCTATTTTGGAATTTGACTTTATTCCTTTTTCTGACACCGTTCGATTTAAATATGTATTTGGATCAGACGAATATCCTGAATTTGCACCGCCGAATAATTCTGGTTATAATGACGTATTTGGATTCTTTATCAGCGGACCAGGTATAACAGGTATTCAAAACATTGCACGACTTCCGAACAACGGAAGTGTTGTGAGCATAAATAACGTTAACGCGATTACTAATTCTCAATTTTTTAATTTCAACGGTGATGGAAATGGTCCTCCGTATAATTCAAACCCATTTTACATTCAATACGATGGCTTTACAGATGTATTGGAGGCAGTTTCGAGAGTACAATGCGGCCAAACGTACCATTTAATTATCGCAGTTGCAGATGTGGGTGATGGGCAATGGGACTCGGGGATTTTTCTAGAAGCGAATAGTCTAACTTCAATTACTCCTGTTTCAATAACCTCTCAAATCAGTGAACAACTATTTACCAATCCAAATTGGATGGCAGAAGGATGTGTTTCCGCTACTGTTGAATTGACAAGGAATTCAAATTTAAATGTTTCATTGACAATACCTATTGTTGTTTCAGGAAGTGCATCTAATGGGATTGACTATACAGGAGTTCCCATCTCAGTAACTTTTGCTCCGGGACAATCAAATTTGAGTTTTACTATAAACTCTTTGACTGATTTATTAAGTGAGGGATTAGAGAATATTCAATTAACCTTTCAATTACAAGATCCGTGTGGGAATCCTACACCGCAAACGGTAGAACTCTTTATTCAAGATGTCCAACCATTAATCGTAAATCTAAATAACCCTACGGTTGAATGTCCAGGGGACGATATTATGGTAACAGCATCTGTATCTGGTGGATTGCCGCCTTACTCCTATTCGTGGTCAGATGGATCAACAGGAACAAGTATAATGGTGTCTCCTAATTCAACAGGAACTTATTGGGTTGAAGTTAGTGCATCTTGTACAAATTCTCCAGCTTCGGACACAGTTTTGGTTACCGTCCCAACCTATGCTCCACTAGAAGTGGATATAGGAGCAGATATTACCGAAATTTGTCCGTATTTAAATGATACCTTATCGGCTGCGATTTTTGGAGGATCTGGGAATTATACAATACAATGGCGACAAAACAATCAATTTATTTTCGGTGCTAATTCAAACGAATTACCAATTAATCCGTCCACATCTACGACGTATATAATTTCAGTTGCTGATAATTGTGGCTCCATTGTAACAGATACACTCAATTATACAATCACAAGCCCGCCATTACTTGTGACTACAACTCCAAATCCTGAAATATGTCCAGGGGATAGTATTTTCATAAGTGCCCAAGCGACTGGAGGTTTTGGAAATTATTCCTTCTATTGGCCTCACAATGGTGCTACATCTTCTGGTGTTTGGGTCAAACCTTCTTCTACCAGCACTTTCGTTGTAGAAGTTTCAGATGACTGTCAAACTTTCACTACTCAGGGCTTTTCACAGGTTGTTGTTGTGCGCCCTAATGCTGATTTTATAGTTCAAACAGATCAACCTACTGAGAATTTACCTGTATCATTTCAAAATACTACTACAAATGGATATACGTATCAATGGTACTTTGGAGATGGTGGATTTTCATCACAAATTCACCCAACCAATGTCTATGAAACACCAGGAGTGTATTATGTGACACTTATTGCTACAGACGCCAAAGGATGTGTTGATAGCATAACAAAACCAATACTTATAAAAGAAGAATTTTACATTTACATTCCCAATACATTTATTCCTGATGGTGATAGAATAAATAATGTATTTGCAGGCAGTTTCATCGGAGTTAAATGGATTGAACTAGAAATTTATAACCGTTGGGGTGAAATAATTTACGAAACCAAGGAGATTAATTTCGAATGGGACGGCACTTTTCAAGGTAGAGTTGTAACTGATGGCACATACACATGGTTATTAAAATATAAACCCAATGATGGCGATATAACCATACGTACAGGTCACGTAAATGTTCTGCGTTAATCGTTTGATATTATCTCAAACAACTCGTTTAGATTCGGCGAAATAATCACCTCAATCCTTCTGTTCTTAGCCTTATCATTTGCATCTACAGGATAAAACTCTCCTCTTCCGGCAGCCATTATTTGAGTTGGGTTCATGGTGGAATTTGCCAAAAGAATGTCGACTACTGAAGTTGCTCTCAAAACTGATAATTCCCAGTTATTTTTAGGAGATGTCGCAGCCGACATTTTGTCGGTGTCAGTGTGACCTTCAACTACAATCTCCAATTCCTTCTCACTTTCTAGAACTTTTCCCAGTTCTACCAGTGCTTTTTTACCTTCCGGTTCTACAATTGTACTTCCAGACTTGAATAGTAATTTTGCCTCAAGACTTACGTAAATTCTTCCGTTTTTTTGAACAACAGTCAACCCTTGATTTTCAAAACCGCGCAATGCATTCGCAACTTTTGCTTTTAATAATTGGACAGCTTGATCTTTCTTTCGAATAGCTTCTTCAAGTTCATTTACACGTCTTTCTCTTTCTTCTAATAATTTTTGTTTGGCTTTGAGTTCATTTTCAAGTTTCAATAATGCATCTTCTTTCGCTTGAAGTTCTTTATTCTTTGCTTCCAAATCTGCCTGTAATGCTGCCGTTTCTTTAGCACTTAGATTTTTTAATTTATCAAATGACTTTTCCAAAGATTCATGTTCTAATTGGAGTTTTGTATAATCTCTGTTTAAGATTCTCCATTTATTTCCGAGAATACTTGTGTCTTGTTTTATCTTCGATAAATCTTTCGATGCAATATCATATTTCGTTTTTAAATCTTTTGCCTCTGCTTCGAATTGATTGCTTGAATTTTTATATTTTTCGAGTTCCTCAGCACAAGCTTGTTCTTTCTTTAATAAGTCTTTGTATTTTTTTGCAGGAACACAGGAATAAATTAGAGTAGCTGAAATGGCTAGAAATGAAATGAGTTTAAACATAATCTTCGTTTTATCAAAAATCGTGAAGATAACAGTTGAAATTAAGTCTGACTCTTTAACTTTTTAACATTACAAATTTCATAAAAAGAAAATGAGGCACTTGGCCTCATTTCCTTAACATTGATTTTAGTTGCTTAATCAAAAACTATCTTCATTTCAACTCGTCTGTTTTTCTGTCTTCCTTCTGGAGTATCGTTGCTTGCAATTGGTTTAGTTTCTCCAAAATAAAGAACAATCAACCTAACATCTTCAACTCCTTTGGAGACAAGATAGTTTCGTAAAGCTTCCGCACGTTTCTTAGATAACACCAAGTTTCCATTGTCATCCCCAACATTATCAGTGTGACCAGAAATTTGAAGTTTCCAGGTTGGTTTCATTTTCAAGACCTCCGCCAACTCATCTAAGGAAGGTTTTGAAGGATCCTTAATAATATCTTTGGCTGTCTCGAATTCTAGATTATCAAATGCTGTTTTTAAAACTTCGATAATTTCTTTTTCGATAACAGGACATCCTTTGTTTGATTTCGGACCTGGTGTATTAACACAATCATCGTCTTTATCCAATAATCCGTCACCATCAGAATCTTTATATGGACAACCTTTGTTTTCTTTAGGGCCAGGATTTGTCGGACATTCATCATCTTTATCCAACAATCCATCTCCATCTGTATCAGGCCAAGGACAACCTTTGTTTTCCTTTGGACCTGGAACTTCTGGACATTCATCTACAAAATCAAATAACCCGTCTTTGTCTTTATCAGGACATCCTTGGAACTCAACAGAACCAGAATCTTTAGGACATGCATCTTTAATGTCAATTATTCCATCATTATCAGTATCCGGGCAACCTTTATATTTCTCAGGTCCAGGATTATCAGGACAATCGTCATCGATATCACGAATACCATCCCCATCTTTATCTGGACATCCATTAAATTTAGCTAAACCAGCAATCTCAGGACAATCGTCTTTTTTATCAATAATTTTGTCTCCGTCCTTATCTGGACATCCGTTAAACTCTTTTAAACCTGGATCATCAGGGCAATCATCTTTTTTATCTATAATTTTATCACCATCTCTATCGGGACAGCCTTTAAATTCTAGTGGACCTGGAATATCTTTACATTCATCTTCTGTATCCTTAATTCCATCTCCATCCGTATCCGGACAGCCTTTGAAAGCCCAAACACCAGGTTCAGTAATACAATCGTCGTTCCTATCCGAAACTTGATCTCCGTCAATATCTCTTATTGCATCGTAAAGAACTGGTACTCTAACACCTGTGTAAAATTCTATACCTCTCACTTGCCCCCTTGCGAACAAAGTTCTAAAATCTGTCATTCCAAGGGTTAGAGGTCCTAAACGAGTTGCGATACCAGCCTTGAAACCTGAATATTCATTCAAAGAAATTGGCAAATGAATTCCAAACCAAGCGTAATCGAAACTTGGTGTGATGCTAAACTGATTCGCCATTTTAACTTTTGCTTGTCTTTTTGGTGAAATAAGATTTAACATCCCTGTGGCATTAACATAAAAATACTTCCAAATGTGATAATCAACTTGAATACTCAAAGCAGAGGGAGTTTGTACCCAAAATGTTGAAGCAGTATCTTTAGCTCCTGCCACCCATTCAGTAGGGTCAAGAGATTGGTTTATCAAGGAATCAATGATTTCATCAAATTCAACAAGTCCTGTTGCAGATTCAAATTGATTTAAATCAAATTTTCGGTTAACATCTACAGAGAAATCTCGACTTAAACCACCTTTTGTAAATCGCAATGCACCTAAATCTAACAGTGAAGCACCAACACGTAAATCATATTTGTTTTTGTTTTTCATCCATAAATTCGATTTGCCATCCATATCAAATTTATATTTTTTGTATTTCGGACGCCATTCGTATACGACACCTAAATCTACACCGTAACCTGATTTACTTGATGATCTAGGCAAACCGAAACTATTCGTTTCGATATCACCAGCCACTAACCTATCGAAATTATCTGAATACCCGTAAGCAAAATCACCTTGTAGAAAAAAGGAAGTGTCTTCATCTACTAATCCGTACTTAAAATTATCGGTATAAACGTAAGCCGCTGAATAGCCTTGCATGTATTTTAAATCAGCTCCTACTTTCAAAAAATGTTCATCACGATCCTGCAGAACATGTCCCAAATTAATTCCGTATTCCGTCCAAGTCATATGATTCAAATTTAAAAGTTCCTCAGGCAAAGTTCTACCCCATAAATCACTGGTATCCAATCCTGATTCTGCAAGAACTGCAAGTTTTGGATCCATATTGTCAATATTTGTCATTGAACGCACTTTCGCATTAAAGCCTACTGAAAATTTTGGCGTAACGTGGAAGGCAAAATTCAACAAATCTAATTGATAATTCATGTAAATTCCTCTTGGGCTTTTAGTTAAAGTATCGTATAAATGTTTTATTATCCCTTCACTAAAAGGTTCTAAATTAAATTGTTCAAAAGGTTGAGCTCCCCAACCATCAAATATGGTGTCTTTGAATGAATTTATCCACCAATAACTTTCACCAAATCTGTTTCGTTGAGCATCTCGCATATATTTAGCATCGAAATAGCCAAAATTTTGGTATAGATTGAAATTCGTGCTGAACAGATTCAAATCAAAGCTAAATCTCCCGTCAACAAAACTTGCAGGATTAATATCATTACCCATCACGCCTGCATAATTACTCGTGTTGACACCTAAGTAATTTTGACCTTTAATATTTGATATTAAAAATATGAGCAAAGAACTTAAAATCAGATTTTTCATTGTTATTATCGATTATATTGTATTAAATAAAAACCTAAAAACGTGGTAATGGAATAACCATCTGTACCAAAGGTAGTGATTTTGAGGTCTTTTTCGCTATGAATGGTATTGTGAGCCATCCATTTCCCAGTCTGATCCATTAAATGAGATTGATTTTGGATTCCGTCAAAAACTGAGATAATTGATTTCCCATTTGCATTTTGGCTTGATACTATTTTACTTATTTCATTCCCTTCGTAATTTTGTTTCCAACGTAATTGACCATTTATGAGAATTGTTTGAATGGAATTATTGGAAGAAATTACTAGCGTATTTCCTGAAGGATTAACCATTACGTCATGAACTTTTAAATTAGGAAGAGAAATCGATTTTACTTGTCCATTCATCGTATTTAACCATGCAACGGTATTACCTGACTGCTGGATAAACCAATTGTTACCTTGCGGTCCAATAGTGCTAAATGAATGACTTGTGGTCATTTTCTTTGGTGCTTTTTTTAATCGGACATCATACAGAAAATAACAATTCTCACCCAATAAAACAACTTTACCATTTCCGTTTTCTTGAATAAAACCAATTTCTCTAATCGGTTCTGTTACATTGAATTGTTTATTAATGGTTCCATTAAGTTGATATTCCATTAAAGTTTGGCCATTAAAAGAGTATGCGAGTTCTGTTCCGTTGACATTGGCAATAATAGGTTTTATATCAAGATTTTTCGGAAGTCTTATTGCCACTGTACCATTTTTTTGGAATACCCATGTCTCGTTTCTAAAATGAACCAAAAGGTATTTTCTGTTTACACTTAAGTCAATACCAATGGGGATCTCAGAAATATCTTGTGACCATTTTTTTAGACCATTGATATATCCATGTAATCTCTTATTATCTGTATAAACTATTGTATTACCTCTTTCATCAAAAGAACTGAATCCTAGTATTCTTTCTCCAGGATTCATGGAAAAATAATCTTTAATGTCCTTAGAAAGTTCTTTTGAGAGTAAGGACTTTCTTTTAACGATTGTCTCTATGGTTTGATCGCCGATGTACGACTTAGAAAAACAACTTATGCTATCAACTACTCTCATAGAAACCTTCAACGGTAGATCACCAAATAATTGATCCATTTTTTTTGAGTCTGTTGATATAGAATTTCCCAAATTTATATCGGTCACTATAGCATCAAAATAGGATTTATCGTATGAAATAATGCCAAATTGCTCAAATTGTGCAACATATGCAATTCTTCCTGAAGTATCAATAAAAGAACTAAACGAAAGCGAATCGAATTGAGCAAAATCTTCATTTTTTTCTTCTTTACCGAAGTGCTCATTCAGCGATTGAATTGGAAATTGATTTTCTTTAAAATCGAAAAGAACTACCTGTTTATCTTCTTTTTTTAATAGTACCAATCCGTTGTCAATTATCTTGTGAAAAACAGTATTCGAAAATTTAGAATCGATTTGTTCGAATTGCTCTAAGCTGTAAAAAGCATAGTGTTCAAAATTTGAAGGAACAATCTCTGAAAACCTAATTTTGTCATCCACCGTTTGATCGAGGGCATTTTTATTGGTGTAACGTTTATAGGTAATATTCTTATCTTTTCTACAATATACATCTTCATATATGAGGTCCTGATCATCCCAATAAATTAAGGAAAAACTACTCTTTTTATCTGGTTCTAAGACATGACCAGAGAGTGCTAATTCATCTAGTTTATGCAGGAGTAATTGATTTGAGGAGACTATACCTTTATATTTCCCGAAAGTAAATTCATTCAATCCAACCATTTCAAAAGGAAAGATACCCGAAGAAAATACATTTGAAATATCTTCTTTTCTCCATTTTTCAGATTTTTCAATGACCAGAACAGATCTTTTCTCGCTGATATAAACAGAAGTACTGTTGGAAATTTTACTTTGTATGGATTCGAGAATTTGTTTATTTTCAGTTAAGACCTGAAGATTGTTTTCTTGCCAATTTACTTCGTCAGCATGGTGAATTACTAATATCTTTCCGTCCTCAGGTGAAAAGTATTGGGTTAAATTTACTTCATTTTGCTTAGTAACAATGTCATATGAAACGAATGCAATCCAAGAAAGACAAAGGAGAATAATCGTAAATAAAAAGAGCCTACTCTTCATGTCAAGATAAAAGTAGTTTGGTTTTTACTGTCACTTGAAGAAAAAATAATTTTAAATCAACAATTAAATGTTTAATCAAAAAGATTCAGTTGTTTTACTGTAAGGGCATGCTGAAAGGTTTTTCGATGGTAGGAAGACAATCCATGTTTTTCGATTGCTTTTTTATGCTGAATTGTTGGATAGCCCTTATTTACATTCCAAGAATAATAGGGTAAATCTTCATGTACTCTACACATGAATTCATCTCTTGCTGTTTTTGCCAAAATGGAGGCAGCTGCAATCGTTTGAAATTTACTGTCTCCCTTGATTACAGTGGTGTGAGGAATGTCTTCAAACGGTTTGAATCGATTTCCATCTACGATAATATGCTTTGGCCTTAGCGACAAATCTGAAATACAAAGATGCATTGCTTCAATACTCGCATTTAAAATATTGATTTCGTCTATTTTAAAATTGTCCACAAATTGTATGGAATAGCACAATGCTTTTTGTTTGATTACTTCTGCTAGCGTTTTTCTGTTTTTCTCTGTTATTTTTTTTGAATCGTTTAGTCCATCAATCACTAATCCAATTGGTAGTATTACGGCAGCTGCAACCACCGGTCCTGCCAAACAACCTCTACCGGCCTCATCACAGCCAACCTCTAATTCAATCGAAGAATGATGGGTTTGTAAATTATTCATTTTCTAAAATTGAGAATTTTTTCTACATTTATAAAAAAATAGACCATGAAATTAAAAAACCTATTAAAAGTATCGTTGGTGCTCATTGCAATTCTTTCGTTAAACACTTCATTTAGTCAAGTAGCAAAAACAGCAAAGATTGGGGATAACAAATCGATTCAAAAAAGTAAAGAAATTGGAGAATTTACATTTAGTGTTTCTGGTTTATCATCTGAACAAGTAATGAAAAGTGCCTCCTACTATCCCTTGTATTTCACTGCTCAGTACTCCGAAAAAACTGAAGAACTTTCAATAAAAATGGTACAATCTGATGCTCAGTCAAGAAGAATTATTTTGCGCTTTTTTTCGGCATTGGACATTCAACACATCGAATCCGAAGGTAAAACTTATTTGTGTGGTGATTTTTATTCAAATTTTCTTCAGTAAATTACTTTTTAAAGATTCTCCAGAGAATTATAAGACTCAATACGGGTAGTAGAATTTTCAACCAAACTGGAGTGTTTAAGAATAGAACTACTAAGTTCATTGGAATCAAAAATATAGCTGATAGGTGATATTTACCTTGGTTATTTTTGGAATTCATAATCGTTGAACGGTGTGATACAATAATCTAATCTTTTATCCATTTTTTCATCGAATTCTACTCCTTTTAATGGTTGATCGATTGTGGTAATGCCTATTTTTAGTAGATTTTGATTACAAGTAGAGAAAAATCTATCGTAGCAACCCTTCCCATATCCTATTCTAAATCCATTTAAATCATGCGCAAGAAGAGGTGTAATGCAAACATCTATATCACTAACTGGAATAAATTGTCCATTTATAGCTTCCGGTATTCCAAGTCTATTTTCTTGGATACCTGAAAGATCACTTATCGAAAAAAAAGTTAATTCCCATGTTTTTAAGTTAGTAGAAGGAATGCACCATTTCACTTTATGTTTTTCTAAATATTCAATCAATGAATAGGTATTAACTTCCTTTTTAGAAATTATTGGCAGGAATAAGGCGATTGTTTTACCCTTGAAATCAAACTGACCCAATAGGTGCTGAATAACTAACTCAGACAAATAATTATTTTGGCTTATACTTAGTCGATTACGTAAGCCGATATACTTATCACGAACTAATTTCTTATTCAGCTTAATCCTCTTTTTTGTACAAATTAAGATTAACCAATGCTCTTCTGTCTTTGATATCTGCTAATTTTCTCAATCCTTGAATTGC
>JACCDK010379771.1_pt1 | contig 12285 bp, 11 predicted proteins | sample 7445871 | NCBI WGS metagenome assembly JACCDK01 (sample SAMN15323436, study PRJNA562643) | freshwater metagenome | isolation source: river surface water | place: USA:Blue River Watershed | collected 2017-08-15
ACGCGCGGGCCGATACCGCGAAGGTCAATCCCGCGCATTTGCGGTTCACCCAGATAGAAACGGTCGGTCAACCGAACATCGTCAATACCCTGCGAGGCCAGACCGCGGTCTTCCAACGCGTGGATATACCCACCTTCAAACGACAATCCAAAAACGAAGTTTCCGAATGGCTTCCAAAACTTGTCCGCGTTAATACGCGTTTTTACATATTTAACATCGCCGCCAAGCCCAGCGAAGTCTTGGCTTATGCCAAAGCTTTGACCGCGTGTCGGACGGATACGATTGTCACGATTATCAAAAAGCAACGTATAGCCAATGGAGGATGTCAAACGCTTACCCAGCGCATCGCACAGAAAACGTCCTGCAAGAATGGGGTCGCATGACGGCAAAAGCGGGCCTGCGCCATCGGGGTCCGAAAAGAAGGTATTTTGATCCAGTGAAATATTATCCTGGCTCAACCCGTAACGTGCCTGAAAATAAATATATTCATTAACAGGCACACCAACGCGCACTTGCAGCCCTGTCGTAGCTTGCTCATAGGTCGTGTTGCGTTGGTTGTTAAAGAAGTTGAAGCTGTTTAAATCACGGCGGAAAATGTCGCCCGATATGGCAATGGAGCGATCAAATAAATAAGGCTCGGTAAAGCCAATTTCCGCTGATTTAGAATAAGATGAATACGAAATATTCGTTCGCAATTCCTGACCCAAGCCGCGGAAATTGCGTTGCTTGATCGCACCTTGAAAAATGAAGTTTTCGATCGATGAAAATCCAGCCGACAAAGACAATTCACCTGTCGCTTTTTCTTCGACATTGGTGCTCAAAATGATGCGGTCGGGGCCACTGCCCTGTTCCTGCTCAACTTCTAGATCTTCCTGAAAATATCCAAGTGATTTGATACGTTCGGCAGTTCGCTTCACCTGAATACTATTAAAGGCATCGCCTTCATTCAGGCGAAACTCGCGGCGCACAACCTTGTCTTGAGTGAGCGTATTACCGTTAATGTTAATCCGTTCCACGAATACACGCGGAGATTCAGCCACGTTAAATGTGATACCCATAGTCAGCGTATCTTTGTCCCGCTGAAAATCGGGGTTTACGTCGGCAAAAGCATAGCCAAACAAACCTGCGGTTTCCGATAGGCTTTCGACGGTATCTTCCACCATTTTGGCATCATACCAATTGCCTTTTTTCATGCGCAACGTCGCTGTCAGGCGCTCTGAGTCAAAGTCACGAATTTGGCTCTCAACCTTCACGTCACCAAATTTGTAGCGGTCACCTTCTTCCACCACATATGTGATGATAAAGTCTTGCTTATCAGGCGTCAGTTCAGCGACGGCGGAAACCACACGGAAATCAGCATAGCCTTGTGTCAGGTAAAATTGACGTAATTTTTGTTGGTCGAACGCTAAACGGTCCGGATCATAGCTGGTGCCAGAACTAAAAAACTTATAAAAACGCGCTTGCTTCGTGACCATCTCGCCGCGCAACTGGCCATCGGAAAATTTTTCATTGCCGATGATGTTGATCTGCTGAACCTTGGACTTGGGCCCTTCGGTAATTTCGAAAACAATGTCCACGCGGTTCTGGTCAAGTTGAACCAGCTTGGGCTCCACAACAGCGGCAAAGCGCCCCTGACGTTTGTACAACTCCACAATGCGCGCAACATCAGCGCGTACTTTAGATCGCGAATAAATTTGGCGCGGGGCAAGTTTAATTTCGGGTTCAATTTTGTCATTCTTGATGCGCTTATTACCCTCAAGAATGATGCGGTTCACCACGGGGTTTTCGCGCACCTCAATCACAACAGCGCCGGCGTTATTGCGAACAGCAACATCCGCAAACAATTCGGTCGCATAAAGGTCTTTCAACGCTTGGTCCGCCGCTACCTGCGTCCAAGGCTGCCCCGTGCGTAAGCGAATATAGGATCGAACAGTATCGCCCTCGAGTCGCTGGGTACCAACAACGGTGATCGATTGAATAGTTTCAGCGGGTGCCACGACCTCTGGCTGCGCCGCCGGCGTCGCTGCGGCGGCCTGCGCGAAAGCGGGCGTCATGGACCCCGTTGCGGCAAGCGCCGTCGAGCCCATTAAATATATGCCAAAGCTTTTGAAGTTGCCGCAAGGTCTACTTTTCATTGTCATCCGATCTGATGTCCGGTCCCCACCGGGCGTTGGCAAACTGCCGCTAAAGTAAATTTTGCGTTCCCTGCCCGATGCAGCGCGCGCAATCAAGTATGCAATGCCCTCAACCGCTTCCTAAAAGACCGAAAGACGCGAGGTCGTTGAATGTTACCATGATCATAAATGCCGCCAGCATCGCAAATCCTGCACGAAACGCCCACTCCTGCACTTTTGGCGTGGCTGGACGCCGACGCACTGCCTCGATTGCATAGAGCAACAAATGCCCTCCATCGAGCATCGGGATTGGCAGGAGATTGATGAACCCTAAGTTAATTGAGATCAAAGCCGCAAGACTAATGAATGTCAAAATGCCTAAGCTCATCGCCTCGCCCGACACTTTTGCAATTTTCAACGGACCGCCGAGTTCCGAAATGGGCCGCCGACCGGAAATAATCTGACCAAGGCCAATGACTTGTTGTCGCAATATATTGCCCGTTTGCACCACTGCAGCCCAAGGCGCTTCTAGAAGGCCGACTTCACGGACTTCCATTTTGCCGGCTCCGATACCAAGGCGTCCAATGCGATACGCATTCCCGAAACGATCCACTTCGATAGCCTCTGCTACCGTAGCTTCTTTTACCATCACGGCGCCATTGCGTTCGATTTCTAGGACGATTTTTTCGCCAGGAACCATAATGACTTCGTTCGCCATAGCGTCGAAAGTTTCGACAGTGCGGCCATTCAATGTCAAAATACGGTCCCCAGTCTGCAAACCCGCAGCAGCCGCCGCACTATTCGGTTGAACAACATCAACCACAGGCGGCGTCACCGATTTACCAAACGCCAAAAGGAAACCCATGGCGATCAGAATGGCCAAGATGAAATTGACCGCTGGACCAGCAAAAACAATCAACGCACGCTGCCACAATGTTTTGGACTGGAACGTCTGGTTACGTTCCTGTTCCGGCAATTGTTTCCAATTTTCGTCGGCTTGGCTGGCCGGATTCATGTCGCCTGCAAATTGCACAAAGCCGCCCAATGGCAGCAAGCCGATACGCCACAGCGTGCCACGTTTATCTACCCTGCCCCATATCTGCGGGCCAAAGCCGATGGAAAATTTCTCGGCCTTTACGCCGAACCATCGGCCCACGGCATAATGACCCAGTTCATGCACGACGACCAGCGAGCCGATCAACATCAAAAATGCAATCAATGTCAAAAGCAAAGGGGGGGATTCAGTGGCCACGCGTCAATTTCTCCAATTCTGCACGCGCATATTGCCGCGCGTCTGCATCAATGCTGAACAGATGTTCCAAATTTGCCGGCGCTTCTGGCACATAGGCTGTCAACGTCGCCTCGACCAGGGCCGCAATATCCAAGAATCTAATCTGGCCATTCAAAAACGCTGCAACGGCAATTTCATTGGCTGCGTTTAATATGGCTGGCTTTGCGCCGCCCTCGGCAATCGCGGCGCGGGCAAGCCGAAGCGCCGGGAAACGGGCGATGTCCGGCTGCTCAAATGTCAATTGCCCAATGGTTGCTAAATCCAGAGGCTTGCAGGTTGTTGCTATGCGCTCCGGCCATGCCAGAGCGCTGGCGATGGGAATGCGCATATCCGGTGATCCAAGCTGCGCCAAAGTCGAACAATCCACATATTCAACCATCGAATGGATGACCGATTGTGGATGGACGAGAATATCGATTTTATCCAAGCCTACGGGAAACAAATGATAAGCCTCAATCAGTTCGAGGCCTTTGTTCATCATGGTTGCGGAATCGATACTGATTTTTGCGCCCATATCCCAATTGGGGTGCGCCACAGCCTGCGCTGGCGTTACGCTTTGCATTTCCGCAAGCGAAAAGGACCGAAATGGCCCACCACTTGCGGTCAGGGTTATTTTGCGGACCTGATCCATCTTACCGCCCGCTAGGCATTGGAATATCGCGTTATGCTCGCTGTCGACGGGCAACAAAGCTGCGCCAGATCGGCGCACCGCCGCCATCATCAACGCGCCTGCGGAGACCAAGGCTTCTTTATTGGCCAAAGCGACGGTCTTCCCCGCCTCGATTGCAGCCATCGTGGACGGCAATCCAGCACAACCAACGATCGAGGCCATGGTCCAGTCGGCATTGCGTTTGGCGGCCTCCACAAGCGCCTCTGGCCCCGCTGCGGCTTCGATACCTGTACCCGCCAATGCATCCTTAAGGTCGGCATAAGCTGCTTCATCCGCAACAACAGCCAATTCGGCATCAAATTCCCGCGCCAATTGCGCTATGGCCGCGGCATTGCCGTTCGCGGTAAGCGCGACGACGCGATATTGGCTGCGATGCTGACGAATGAGATCCAGCGTCGACAAACCAACCGAACCCGTTGCGCCAAAAATGGAAACGCTACGCGTCATCGGATCAGCTAGCCATCACAGTTTGAAACAGCGTAACAACACCCGCGGCAAAAGCGACAGCGATTAGTCCATCCGTCCGATCAAATAACCCGCCATGGCCAGGTATCAATCGACCTGAATCCTTGACCCCTGCCCGCCGTTTCATCCAGCTTTCAAAAAAATCGCCCATTTGCGCAATGACCGCAAGCGCGGCCCCCGTTAGCATGAGGCGGAACCAGCCATAAGCCGGATAGACAGCGCCCTCGCCCACAGCCCCGTCCCTGAAAGCGTAAATGCCTGCTTGGATGATAATCATCATCATGCCCGCACCCATCATCCCACCCAAAAGGCCAGACCATGTTTTGGACGGACTAATGCGCGGCGCAATCTTAGGTCCGCCAATGCTCCGCCCTGCAAAATAGGCACCAATATCGGTGCCAATGACGGCTGCAATCAGCATGATTGCGGGCGTCATACCGAAAAAGGGCGCGCTGAACAGCATCAAGCTGAAACAGGCAAGGCCAACATAAATTGCACCGCCCAATAGCCATAATATCTGCGCCTGTGGGCTACGCGCAAAACCACGCACCAATTTGCCAAATTCAAAAAACACGCCAAGGCCAATGGCAATTACCAACCCCATAAAGGCATAGCCGCCGAGCGAAATTGCACCTATCGCAACCGACATCATGGCGACGCTCGACAATGTCCGTATGCCTAAGTCCGAACGCGGTTTCAGCAGCTGCGCAACCTTATCGTTCATCGACCACCAAAACGCCGTTCGCGACGCGCAAATGCGTTCAGTGCGGCTGCCAGCTCGTCCTTGTTGAAATCCGGCCATAAGGTTTCGGTAAACCAGAATTCAGCATAAGCCGCCTGCCACAGCATGAAATTGGATAGGCGTTGCTCCCCCGACGTGCGGATGAGCAAATCCAGAGGCGGCAAATCGGCCGTGTCGAGATTGGCCTCGATACCCGCCGCGCTAATGTCACCCTGCGCAGCGGCGGCACGGGCGGCACGGACGATTTCATCTTGTGCGCCATAGTTCAGGGCAACCGCCAATGTCGTGCGGCTATTCTGTGAAGTCCGCGCAATCGATTCCTCAAGCATCTCTACAATGTCTGGCGCTAATGCTTTGTAATTTCCAATAATTTTAAGACGCACATCATTAGAGGCGAATGTATCAAGGTCAGATTTGATGAAGTCGCGCATCAAGCCCATCAGGTCGCTGATCTCATCTTCCGGCCGTTTCCAATTCTCGCTGGAAAAGGCATATAAGCTCAACGTTTCAAGTCCAAGCTCACCTGCTGCGCGAACGATATTACGGACAGTTTCCACCCCGCGTTTATGCCCCATGGCCCTGGGCAACATGCGTTTTTTCGCCCAACGGCCATTGCCATCCATGATAATCGCGACATGACGCGGCATTTTGCCGGTACCAGCGGCAATGCGCTCTTGAGCTCCAGCGTCAGCCATCAGTTACCGAAACCCGATGCAGTGAAAAACTTAGCCAAAATCACTGACTCAGGATTTCCTTTTCCTTATGCGCTGCTGCGTCATCGACCGCCTTGATCATGTCATCGGTCATTTTCTGAACTTCCGTTTCCAACCTTTTGCGTTCGTCTTCGCTGATTTCCTTCTTATTTTCATCCGTCTTCAGCCCGTCATTGGCATCACGGCGAACGTTGCGGATCGCGATTTTCGCCTTTTCCGCATATTGCCCCGCAAGCTTTGCAAGCTCCTTGCGGCGTTCCTCGGTAAGATCGGGAATAGGCAAGCGCAGCGTTTGACCATCCGTAATCGGATTCAAACCAAGGCCTGCCGAACGAATGGCCTTTTCCACCGGCGTGACATTTGACCGGTCCCATACCTGAACCGACAACAGACGCGGTTCTGGTGCACTGACGGTTGCAACTTGGCTCAACGGCATGTGCGATCCGTACACTTCAACAACAACAGGATCGAGCAAGGTGACATTGGCGCGGCCCGTACGTAAGCCCGAAAGATCGCTTTTAAGAGATTCAACAGCCCCCTTCATGCGACGCTCTACATCGGTTTTGTCATATTGCGGCATGGATTAATTTCCTTCGTTTGTTACCACAGTTGAAGTGCCGCTTCCGTCGAGCACTTTCAATATATTGCCTTGTTCGCGGATCGAAAAAACCACGATGGGAATGTTGTTGTCACGGCATAAAGATACCGCACTGGCGTCCATAACCTTCAGATTATCTGCCAAAACACGGTCATAACTTAATGTTTCATAACGTTTTGCCGTAGATACTTTTTTGGGATCGGCATCGTAGACACCATCAACGGAGGTACCTTTAAACAAGGCATCGCACTGCATTTCCGCCGCGCGTAATGCAGCGCCACTATCGGTTGTGAAGAATGGTGCACCAACGCCCGCGGCGAAAATGACAATCCGCCCCTTTTCCAGATGCCGTTCTGCACGGCGCCGAATGACCGGCTCGCACACCTTATCCATCTCAATCGCGGATTGGACACGCGTCGGCACGCCAAGTTGTTCCAACGCGTTTTGCATCGCGAGTGCGTTCATCACGGTAGCGAGCATGCCCATATAATCGGCCTGTGCGCGATCCATACCCTTGGCCGCACCAGACATTCCGCGGAAGATGTTGCCCCCGCCGATGACGAGGCACAATTGCAGCCCCGTATCCTGCGCCGCCTTTACCTCTTCGGCCACGCGCGCGACGGTGTCGGGGTCAATGCCATAGGCTTGATCGCCCATAAGCACTTCGCCTGATAACTTCAGAAGAATGCGACGATAACCGTGCGCGCCCATAATATCCCTCACCCTGATACGATTATGGCGCCCAGCTATAGGAGCCGCGCGCCACATCGCCAAGTGCTTATGCCGTATTTTATAACAGCAGGTAAGCGCCGTTCGTACCCCGCTTATCGAGATACGAACGATGTTTTTGTTGTTATGCGCCTACCGCAGCAGCAACTTCTGCTGCAAAGTCAGACACTTCCTTTTCAATGCCTTCGCCCAATTGGAAGCGGACATAGTCCTTCAACACAATGGACTTGCCAGCTTCTTTACCAGCAGCGGCGACAACTTCGGAAATGGGCGTCTTGCCATCCATCACAAATGGCTGGCTCAACAACGCATTTTCCTTGGCAAATTTCTTCACAGCGCCTTCAACCATCTTTTCGACGATATCCGCAGGCTTGCCGCTTTCCGATGCCTTTTCACGGGCAATGCCGCGCTCACGCTCAAGTGTTTCGGCATCAAGACCGGTTTCGTCAAGCGACAGCGGGAATGCAGCGGCGATGTGCATCGCCAATTGCTTACCAAGACCATCCAGCGTTGCAGCATCCGCTTCGCTTTCAAGTGCCACCAAAACGCCAATGCCGCCCATGCCGGGCGCCGCAGCGTTGTGGACATAAGAAACAACCCGGCCATTGTTGACCGACAGCGATTTTACGCGGCGAATAACCTGGTTTTCACCGATGGTTGCGATATTGTTGGTCAGACGGTCCTGAACGGTCTCACCGCCAGCATAAGGCGCGGCCAAAACAGCTTCGGCGTCATTGGCAGCCAAACCAAGCGCAACTTGGCTAACCGCAGCAACAAATTCTTGAAACTGTTCGTTCTTAGCGACGAAGTCCGTCTGGCTATTGACTTCAATAGCCGTTCCCTTGGTGCCTTCTACAGCAACACCAACCAAGCCTTCAGCCGCCGTACGGCTCGATTTCTTGGCAGCGGTTGCAAGGCCCTTGGCGCGCAGCAAATCGACTGCGGCTTCGATATCGCCATTGGTTTCTTCAAGCGCCTTTTTGGCGTCCATCATGCCAGCGCCAGAAAGCTCACGCAGCTCCTTGACGGCTGAAGCAGTAATTGCAGACATAAATTTGTCCTTTCGAATGTGCAGGAGACCAATTGGCCTCATTAAAGTCGTCATCCCCGCAAGAGCGAAGATACAACATCTGAGTTTACAATATATGCAAATGTCAGGGTTGTTCCCGCCTAAGCGGGAACAACGACAAATTGGTTACGCTTCTGCGGCAGGCGCTTCGGCGGTAGCTTCTTCCGCAGCAGGCGCTGCTTCTTCTGCTACCGGCGCAGCTTCTTCAACCAAAGCTGGTTCAGCTGCAGGCTCAACTTCCGCGCCAAGGTCAACGCCCTTGGCAACCTTCGCGTTTACATTGCCCTTGGTTGCCGCAGTGGCAACCGCGTCGCAATACAAACGAATAGCGCGTGCGGCGTCATCATTTGCAGGAACAGGGAATGCAATGCCGTCAGGCGATACGTTGGAATCGAGGATCGCGATCACGGGAATACCCAGAACATTGGCTTCCTTAATTGCGAGTTCTTCCTTGTTGGCGTCGACAACGAACATGACGTCAGGAATGCCGCCCATGTCGCGGATACCGCCAAGGCTCAATTCCAACTTGTCACGCTCGCGGGTCATTTGAAGAATTTCCTTCTTCGTGAAACCGTGCGTGTCACCCGAAAGCTGCTCTTCAAGCGTCTTGAGCTTCTTGATCGAGTTTGAAATAGTTTTCCAATTGGTGAGCATGCCGCCCAACCAACGATGGTTGACGAAATGCTGACCTGATGCGCGGGCTGCATCGGCGATGGGGCCTTGGGCCTGACGCTTCGTGCCAACGAACAATACCTTGCCGCCAGACGAAACGCTCTGCGCGACAAAATCAAGCGCACGTGCAAACAATGGCACGGACTGCGACAAATCGAGAATGTGGATGCCGTTGCGCGCGCCGAAGATATACGGCTTCATACGCGGGTTCCAACGGTGTGTTTGGTGGCCGAAATGGGCCCCAGCTTCAAGCAATTGCTGCATGGTAACGACAGGTGCCGCCATGGTACTTCTCCTTCCGGTTGAGCCTCTGGGAAACTAGAACTTCACTATTGCCTGAAAGACATAGATCAGCACCGGTATGTGCGTTTCCCATGTGGAATGACGGGGCCGTTATAGCTGGCGAGAGGATTCGTCAAGCACCAATGGCCGTCTAACGGCGGCAAACCCGCGTTAAGATATTCACAACGGGTTCAGGTCCATTTGCATAGCGCAATTATATGCGCGAACGCACCTCATGAAAATACAATGGACTATCCTCTTCACATATCTGCTTGGAGTAACGCCACCGCCGGCATTTGCGTATGAACCGTCATTGGGCGAAGCGCAGCAATCAACACCGCCGGAGCGCACCGCCTTCCTCGTCACCTTTGGCAGTGAGCGATGCCCAGATGCCGATGGCGATGAAATCATCGTCTGCGCAGCACAACCCGAGAGTGACCGCTATCGCATTCCCAAAGCATTACGCGAACAGAACGAATCAGACGTGGCAAATGGAAGTTGGAGCGCTGCGGTCGAAAGTCTCGACAGCTATGCACGCGCTATTTTGCCAAATAGCTGTTCGGTGAACGGCTCCAACGGGTTCACCGGTTGCTTACAAAAAATGCTAGATCAATGGTTCGCGGAACGACGTGGAACCAAGGCTAAACCTTAAAAATTGGCCATTTAAGCCTTCTGCCCTTGGCAGAAATATTCACAATCTATCTCCTCATTTTATCTAATGTTGTTCCATATGTGAGATGGCGCTTGACACAAAAGAACAAATAGTGAACAAAGGCTCAAATCCGGTGTAAAGCCGAATCAACCCTCGTCCAATTTGGGGCAGGAACTAAAAAGGATTAATGCCATGACAATCATCGCTTCGCTTCTTTTTCTGACCGCGCTGGGTGCGTCCATTGGCGTGATTACACTATCCATTCATAACGCCATGCCGCGTATCCAAGAAGTTATCGATATGGAATTCACGCCAGCGATGCAGCGCGAGCGGCGGATCATCTTGGGCGATATGCGGCGGTTAACACCGGCAACGATCATTCCCTTTCCAAGCGCAGCGCGCATGCAAAATAGAGAGCGCTTAGCGGCCTAAATCAAGCCTATGGGAAGCGGTGAACCGTCGACACCAATCATTATCGGAATCGATCCCATTATACCGTGAACTATAAATATGCCCGCATTGCGGGCATTTTTGCGCGGATTATGAGCGCATGAAGATGAAAGCAATGTTCCCCAGATACAAAAAAGGGCGGGTGCTTTCGCCCCGCCCTTTTTACCAATTTCTTGGCGCGTGTCTTAGTTGACAGCGTCCTTAAGAGCCTTGCCAGCTTTGAACTTTGGCTGAGTCGATGCCTTGATGGTCATTGGCTCACCTGTACGTGGGTTACGGCCAGTCGATGCCTTACGCTTTGCAACGCCAAAAGTGCCGAAACCTACGAGACGCACTTCGCCGCCGCTCTTCAGAGCGCCAGTGATGGCTTCAAATGTTGCTTCAACAGCTTTACCAGCGTCAGCCTTGGTCAAACCGCTAGCTTCAGCTACTGCACTGACGAGATCTTGCTTGTTCATGTGGGTATCCCCCTCTTAAAATTATGTGAAACTCATTTATTGCTAAATTGAGTCGCGGCGCAGGCCGGTTTTGGGATAATGAGGAGATTGTTGACACTGTCAAAGGAAATATCGGCCTAAAACCGTCATTTTCTGTGAAAAACTGTGTGTTCTGCCAATTACATACCGCTAAAGGCAGAACGCACCGGCTTAATGTGTCACCGAACTCCCATTTTCCCCGCCAATTCCACCTGGCAAAGCTGCCGCCAATTCGTCGGCCTCGGTCCACTCAACCGCCACTAATGGCGCCACAAGGGCACGGGCCAGAACTTGGTCAACATGGCTAACAGGAATGATTTCGAGGCCATTTTTGATGTTCGCCGGAATATCTGCGAGGTCTTTCTCATTTTCTTGCGGAATGAGAACGGTTTTGATCCCGCCGCGCAAGGCCGCCAGCAATTTTTCCTTCAAGCCGCCAATGGGAAGCACCCGACCGCGCAAGGTCACCTCACCGGTCATGGCCACATCGCGCTGCACTGCAATACCTGTCAGCGTTGACACGATGCACGTGACCATACCAATACCCGCCGACGGTCCATCCTTTGGCACAGCGCCTTCGGGAAGGTGAATATGGACATCCTTGCGGGCAAAAAGGCTGGGCTTGATGCCATAGCTCGGCGCGCGCGCCTTCACATAGCTCAAGGCAGCCTGAATAGACTCGCTCATAACCTCGCCGAGCTTACCGGTTGTTTTAATTTGCCCCTTACCAGGCACCGTCACCGCTTCGATTGTGAGCAATTCGCCGCCGACTTCTGTCCAAGCTAGGCCCGTCACTGCGCCAATCTGATTTTCTTCCTCGCCCATATCATGGCGATATTTGCGAACACCCGAAAAATCAGCCAGATTTTCCGGCGTAATAGCAATGCTTGTCTCTTTGCCCTCCAAGATGCGGCGCAGCGCCTTGCGTGCAAGCTTTGCAATTTCGCGCTCTAAAGTCCGCACACCCGCTTCCCGCGTGTAATAACGAATGACGTCGCGCATTGCGTCGTCGCTGATCGAAAACTCATCTTTTTTCAAACCATGGGCTTCGATTTGCTTTTCAATCAAATGCCGCTTGGCAATCTCAAGCTTTTCATCCTCTGTATAACCTTCCAGACGAATGATCTCCATGCGATCTAACAAGGCTTGCGGCAAGTTTAAGCTGTTTGCAGTTGTCACAAACATAACGTCCGACAAATCAAGATCGATTTCGAGATAATGGTCGTTGAACTTGTTGTTCTGTTCCGGGTCGAGAACTTCGAGCAAAGCCGACGCAGGATCGCCGCGGAAGTCCTGCCCAAGCTTGTCAATTTCGTCGAGCAGGAACAACGGGTTCATTGTCCCCGCCTTTTTCAGATTTGC
>JACCDK011339802.1_pt1 | contig 12285 bp, 7 predicted proteins | sample 7445871 | NCBI WGS metagenome assembly JACCDK01 (sample SAMN15323436, study PRJNA562643) | freshwater metagenome | isolation source: river surface water | place: USA:Blue River Watershed | collected 2017-08-15
CGTACTTCCACCACCCATCGGTCGAGCCCATTTCGACCGCCACGCGCGGCAGACCCTTGGGCAGCACGGCGGCCTTGTAGTCCGCGCTCTGGCGGTCGAACACGCTGGTGCTGGGCATGGAGACCACGCGCACGCCGATCTTGCGCTCGGCCAGCAGCTTTTGTGCGGCCAGGGCCAGCTGCACTTCAGAGCCGGTGGCGATGATCACGCCGTGCGTCTTGTTCATGCCCACTTCGCTGGGCTCGGCCAGCACATAGGCACCGCGGCTGATGTCGCCCAGATCGGCCTTGGGGGCGTAAGCCAGGTTCTGGCGCGACAGGCACAGGGCGCTGGGGCGATTGGCGTTTTGCAGGGCCACGGCCCAGGCCACGGCGGTCTCGGCCGTGTCGGCCGGGCGCCAGACGTCCAGGCCCGGGATCAGGCGCAGGCTGGCCACATGCTCGATGGACTGGTGGGTCGGGCCGTCTTCGCCCAGACCGATGGAGTCGTGGGTGAACACGTGCACCACGCGCTGCTTCATCAGCGCGGCCATGCGGATGGCGTTGCGTGAGTAGTCCGAGAAGGTCAGGAAGGTGCCGCCGTAGGGGATGTAGCCGCCGTGCAGGGCCACGCCGTTCATGATGGCGGCCATGCCGAATTCGCGCACGCCGTAGTTGATGTGGCGGCCGATCTGGCCGGCCTCGGTCTTGACCACGTCACCGGCCAGGTCGATGCGCAGTGCGGGGGTGCTCTTGGTGTTGGTCAGGTTGGAGCCGGTCAGGTCGGCCGAGCCGCCCAGCAGCTCGGGCACGGCGGCGGTGAAGGCTTCGAGGGCGATCTGGCTGGCCTTGCGGCTGGCCACGGTTTCGGCCTTGGTGTGGGCCGACACCACGGCGTCGAACGCCACCTGGTTGAAGTTCCTGGGCAGCTCGCCTTTCATGCGGCGCACGAATTCCTTGGCCTCGGCCGGGAAGGCGGCCTTGTAGGCGGCAAAGGTCTGGTTCCAGGCGGCTTCGCGCTCGGCGCCTGCGGCCTTGGCATCCCAGTCGGCATAGACCTCTTTCGGGATCACGAAGGGGGGGTGGTTCCAGCCCAGCGCTTCGCGGGTGAGTTTGATTTCTTCGGCGCCCAGCGGCTCGCCGTGGGCCTTGGCGGTGCCGGCGCGGTTGGGCGAGCCCTTGCCGATGGCGGTCTTGCAGACGATCAGCGTGGGTTTGTCGGCGCTGTGCTTGGCCGAGGCGATGGCCTTGGACACGGCGGCGGCGTCGTGGCCGTCGACGGCGTCGATCACGTTCCAGCCGCAGGCGGCAAAGCGCTGGGGAGTGTTGTCGATGAACCAGGGCGCGACCTGGCCATCGATCGAGATGCCGTTGTCGTCGTACAGGGCAACCAGCTTGTTGAGCCTCCAGGCGCCGGCCAGGGCCACGGCCTCGTGGCTGATGCCTTCCATCAGGCAGCCGTCACCCAGGAACACGTAGGTGTGGTGGTCAACGATGGTGTGGCCGGGCTTGTTGAACTCGGCGGCCAGCATCTTCTCGGCCAGGGCCATGCCCACGGCGTTGGTGATGCCCTGCCCCAGCGGGCCGGTGGTGGTTTCCACGCCGGGGGTCACACCCACTTCGGGGTGGCCGGCGGTCTTACTGTGCAGCTGGCGGAAGTTCTTGAGTTCGCTGATCGGCAGCTTGTAACCCGTCAGGTGCAGCAGCGCGTAGATCAGCATGGAGCCGTGGCCGTTGGAGAGCACAAAGCGGTCGCGGTTGGCCCAGTGCGGGTTCTTGGGGTTGTGCTGCAGGTGCTCGCCCCAGAGCGCCACCGCCATGTCGGCCATGCCCATGGGGGCGCCGGGATGACCGGAGTTGGCTTGTTGAACGGCGTCCATCGCCAAGGCGCGGATCGCGTTGGCCATCTGTTGTTGGTTTGCCATGGGGGCAGCTCCGGTCTGAGGATTCGGGAAAACCCCGGATTTTAACGGCCGGACCTGTGCCCAATGCCGTAACCGGAGTTACAAGCGGAACGCTGCAGCGCACATGGCGCGCGAGTCCATCTGGGCGAACCTTCGGCCGCCGGGCAGGCCGACTTGTGGCGCGCGTGGCAACATTGCGCCATGAGCTTTTCAAACACGAGTTTCGGCGCCCAGGCGATGGTCCTGGCCGCTGGCCGCGGCGAGCGCATGCGCCCGCTGACCGATGCCACCCCCAAGCCGCTGTTGCCCGTGCGCGGTCAGCCGCTCATGCAGTGGCCCATGCAGGCCCTGGCGCGTGGCGGCTTCACCCGGCAGCTGGCCAACACCGCCTGGCTGGGGGAGCAAATTCCGGCGCGCTTCGGCGACCGCATTCAGTGGGCGGGCTTGCCCGAAGTGCAGATCGCCTATTCGCACGAAGGCCGAGACTTTGGCCGGGCGCTGGAAACGGCCGGCGGCATCCTGCGTGCCTTGCCCATGCTGGATGAGGTGTTCTGGGTCGTGGCGGGCGATGTGTTCGTGCCCGACTTTGCCTTCAGCGCCGAGGCGGTCCAGCGTTTTGCAGCGAGCGGCCGGCAGGCTCACCTGTGGCTGGTACCCAACCCGGCGCACAATGCCAAGGGAGACTTTGGCCTCGCGGCCGATGGACGGGTGCTCAACCTGCCCATGGGTGACCCCGGGCGGCAATACACCTTCAGCACCATCGCCCTGTACCGCAAAACGTTCTTCACCCGCGCCGATGCGCCTGCACCACCGGGCAATCCCGAAGGCCTGGCGGTGCCGCTGGCGCCCCTGCTGCGCGCAGCGATGGACCGTGGCGAGGTCAGCGGCGAACCCTATCCGGGGGACTGGACCGATGTGGGCACGCCCGAGCGGCTGGCGCAGCTCAACCCGCAGACGTGCTCCAGCAAGTGAATGCCCTCATGCCCTTGTGGGGTGAGGGCGCTCCTACAATGCTCCGATGACCGAAATCGCCCTCTACGCCCAACGCCGTGCCCGCCTTGCCGCCCAGCTGGGCGCAGGTGGCATCGCCATCATTCCGACTGCACCTGAGCGGCAGCGCAACCGCGACAGTGATTTCCTGTTCCGGCACGACAGTTACTTCTATTACCTGACCGGCTTCACCGAGCCCAACGCCTGGCTGGTGCTGACGGCCGAGGGCGAAGCCACGCTGTTTTGCCAGCCCAAAGACTTGGAGCGCGAGATCTGGGACGGCATCCGCCTGGGGCCCGATGCAGCCCCTGGCACGCTGGGCGTGCAAAGGGCCTTGCCGGTCACCGAGCTCGATGCCCAGCTGCCCAGGCTGCTGGAGAACCGCAGCACGGTCTGGTATCCCTTTGCCACGCATGATGGGCTGGAGAGCCGTGTCGAAGGCTGGCTCAGGCCGGTGCGCGCTCGCGTGCGCTATGGCGCGCTGTGCCCGGACCAGCAGCGCGATGTCTGCGCCCTGCTCGACGAGATGCGTCTGGTCAAGGACGCGCACGAGCTGGACGTGATGCGCCGCGCCGCACAGATCAGCGCCCGCGCCCACATCCGCGCCATGCAGCGCAGTGCCGCCATGCTGCGCGCCGGTCAGGAGCTGCGCGAATACCACCTGGACGCCGAGCTGCTGCACGAATTCCGCCAGCACGGCTCCCAATATCCGGCCTACGGCTCGATCGTCGCCGGTGGCGCCAACGCCTGCATCCTGCATTACCGCGCCGACAAGGCCCTGATCAGGGAAGGCGACCTGGTCCTGATCGACGCCGGCTGCGAGCTCGACGGCTACGCCAGCGACATCACCCGCACCTTCCCCGCCAATGGCCAATTCACTGGACCGCAGCGTGCCCTCTACGACCTGGTGCTGGCCTCGCAGGACGCGGCGGTGGCCGCCACGAAGCCGGGCGCCCGTTTTGTCGACCCGCACGAGGCCACGGTGGCGGTGCTGGCTCAAGGCATGCTGGACGTCGGTCTGCTCGACAAGAACAAGGTCGGCACTGCGCAGGACGTGATGGCCAACCGCAGCTATTTCCAGTTCTACATGCACCGCACTGGCCACTGGCTGGGCATGGACGTGCACGACTGCGGCAGCTATGTCGAGCCCTCCGAGGTGGGCACTTTCAGCGAGCGCAAGGACCCTCTGAGTGGCGAACTGATCAAGGACCGCCCCAGCCGCATCCTGCGCGAGGGCATGGTGTTGACCATCGAGCCTGGCCTGTACGTGCGCCCCGCCGCGGGCGTGCCCGAACAGTTTCACCACATCGGCATCCGCATCGAAGACGATGCGGTGGTCACGGCCGGCGGCTGTGAACTGATCACACGCGGTGTGCCCGTGCGCGCCGACGAGATCGAAGCCCTGATGCGGGGCTGAGCACGTGGGCGTTGTGCAGGGCCGCGTGCTGTCGCTGCAGGTCGGTACATCCCGTTTTTTGCGGGTCGGCGAGCGGACCCTGCGGTCGGCGATCCGCAAGCAGCCGCTGGAGGGCCCGGTGGCTGTGGGGCCACTGGGGCTCGCGGGTGACGAACAAAACGACTTGAGTGTGCACGGCGGCCTGTCCAAGGCTGTCTACGCGCTGCCTCAGCAGCACCTGGCCTGGTGGTCGGCGCAGCGCCAGGCGGCCGGGGTGTCTTTGTTTGACGAAGACATCGTGCCCGGCCAGCTCGGCGAAAACCTCAGCCTGGACGGCGTGGACGAGCAGGGTATCTGTATCGGCGACCGGCTTCATTTTGCCGGCGGCGTGCTGTTGCGCGTGACCGAGCCACGCCAGCCTTGCGCCAAGTTCAATGCGGTGATGGGGTATGAACATGCCGGCAAGGACATGGTGCAGTCGGGGCGCTGCGGGTTTTATCTGGCGGTGGAAGTGCCTGGCCGCCTCAGGGCTGGGGAGGCGTTTGAATTGCTGCCCGGCCCGCGCGAGATCCGCATTGCCCAGGCCTTGCAGCACAAGGCCTTCAAGCACCTGCGGTGAAGGATACGCGGGGCAGGATTGTTGCCTTCTGGTCAAAAGCGCACTGACCGAATCCGTATTTCTGCGCACCTTCGCAGCCAGACCGGGGGTCTACAATGGAAAAACACATATCACCTGACGAAATTCGGGTGTCAAAACATGGATGGAGATCCCGATGAGCAACAAGCTCCAGGCTGAAGAAAAACGCGCCGTGTTGCGCAAGGCCGCGCTCGAGTACCACGAGTTCCCCACACCCGGCAAGATCGCCATCGCGGCCACCAAGCAGTTGGTCAACCAGCACGACCTGGCGCTGGCTTATTCGCCCGGTGTGGCCGCCCCTTGTGAAGAAATCGTCAAGGACCCGGCCGCTGCGTTCAAGTACACCAGCCGTGGCAACCTGGTTGGCGTGGTGACCAACGGAACCGCCGTGCTGGGCCTGGGCGACATCGGCCCGCTGGCGGGCAAGCCGGTCATGGAGGGCAAGGGCGTGCTCTTCAAGAAGTTCTCGGGCATCGATGTGTTCGACATCGAGATCAACGAGAAGGACCCGGACAAACTGGTCGAGATCATTGCCTCCTTGGAGCCGACCTTTGGCGGCATCAACCTCGAAGACATCAAGGCCCCCGACTGTTTCTACATCGAGCGCAAGCTGCGCGAGCGCATGAAGATCCCGGTCTTCCACGATGACCAGCATGGCACCGCCATCGTGGTGGGGGCAGCCATCCTCAACGGTCTCAAGGTCGTGGGCAAGGACCCGAAAAAGATCAAGCTCGTGACTTCGGGTGCCGGCGCGGCCGCGCTGGCCTGCCTGGGCCTGCTGGTGAAACTGGGCATCCCGCGCGAAAACATCTGGGTCACCGACCTGGCAGGCGTGGTCTACGAAGGCCGCACCGAGCTGATGGACGAGGACAAGGTCCAGTTCGCGCAGAAGACCGATCAGCGCAAGCTGGCTGAAGTGATCGAAGGCGCGGACGTGTTCCTGGGCCTGTCCGCCGGTGGTGTCCTCAAGCAGGACATGGTGGCCAAAATGGCCTCCAAACCGCTGATCCTCGCCCTGGCCAACCCCAACCCCGAGATCACGCCTGAAGACGTCAAGGCGGTGCGCGATGACGCCATCATGGCCACGGGCCGCACCGACTACCCCAACCAGGTCAACAACGTCCTGTGTTTTCCTTACATCTTCCGCGGTGCGCTCGACTGCGGTGCCACCACCATCACGCTGGAGATGGAAATCGCTGCTGTGCACGCCATTGCCGAGCTGGCGCAAGCCGAGCAAAGCGAAGTGGTCGCTGCAGCTTATGTGGGCCAGCCCCTGGCCTTCGGTCCGGAATACCTGATTCCCAAGCCTTTTGACCCGCGCCTGATGATGAAGATCGCGCCGGCCGTGGCCCAGGCGGCTGCTGACAGCGGCGTGGCCTCGCGGCCGATCGCCGACTTGGACGCCTACCGCGAGCGCCTGCAGGGCTTTGTGTATGCCTCGGGCACGACCATGAAGCCGATCTTCCAGGCGGCCAAGCGCGCGCTCAAGAAGCGCGTGGCCTACAGTGAAGGCGAAGAAGAGCGCATCCTGCGCGCCGCCCAGATCGTGGTCGATGAAGGCATCGCCCGCCCCACCCTGATCGGTCGCCCCGCCGTGATCGCCAAGCGCATCGAGAAATTTGGCCTGCGTCTGCAGGAAGGGCTGGACTACGACGTGGTCAACGTCGAGCTGGACGACCGCTACCGCGACTTCTGGCAGACCTACCACCGGATGACCCAGCGCAAAGGCGTGACCGAATCGATCGCCAAGATCGAAATGCGTCGCCGCCTGTCCCTGATCGGTGCCATGCTGGTCCACAAGGGAGATGCCGATGGCCTGATCTGCGGCACCTGGGGCCACAACACCATGCACCTGACCTACATCGACCAGGTGATTGGCAAGCGCGCCGGTGTGACCACATTCGCCGCCATGAACGGCCTGATGCTGCCGGGCCGCCAGGTCTTCATCGTCGACACCCATGTCAACTACGACCCGACCGCCGAGCAGCTGGCCGACATCACCGTGATGGCCGCCGAAGAGATGCGCCGTTTTGGCATCGCGCCCAAGGCTGCCTTGCTCAGCCATTCGAATTTCGGCACCTCTGATCAGCCCAGCGCGGTCAAGATGCGCCAGGTGCTGGAATTGCTTCAGCGCCAGGCCCCCTGGCTGGAGGTGGACGGCGAGATGCACGGCGACGTGGCGCTTGACGCTGCTGCCCGTGCCGCCATCATGCCGCACAGCGCCCTCAAGGACAGCGCCAACCTGCTGGTCATGCCCAACATCGATGCCGCCAACATCGCCTACAACCTGCTGAAAACGGCAGCAGGTGGCAATATTGCCATTGGCCCGGTGCTGCTGGGGGCGGCCAAGCCGGTCCATATCCTGACGCCGAGCACCACCGTGCGCCGCATTGTCAACATGACGGCGCTGACAGTGGCCGATGCCAACGCCCACCGTTGAGTGAGCTGGCGACAGCAGGCGCTCACTTAACCAGGCCGAAAGACCGTTCGGGCCTGCCTATTTTCTGGGCGGGCCCTTGCTTTTTTTTGTGCAATGCATCACACTAGCGCCCCTGAGTGTTCGGGTTAACCCGGTGCTCTTGAAAGGTGTTTTGTGTTGGCCCGACTTGCCGTTTTTTCCAGGCGCTGGACGCTGGTTGTTCTGGGACTGGGGTGGTTGGCGTGCACTCAAACGGTGCATGCAAGGTCGCAGCCCGAAGCACTGGACCAGTCTGTCGTTGCACTGGCCGCGTTGCCTCCAGAAGGTCAGCAGACCTACCGGCTCATCCACCAAGGTGGTCCTTTTCCTTACGAAAAGGATGGATCGGTTTTTGGCAACCGGGAACGACAACTGCCCAGGCAGGCGCGGGGTTACTACCGCGAATACACCGTCAGGACCCCCGGCGCGAGAGATCGCGGTGCCCGACGCATTGTGTGTGGTGGCGAGGTGCCGAAGAACCCTGAAGCCTGCTACTACACCGCGGACCATTATGCGAGCTTTCGCATGATCGTCCCCCACCGGAATTGATTTTGATTTTCAGGAAGACCACAGAGATGGAAACCGTGCAGCGGACACAACAGGACACGCCTTTCAAGGGCCTGCGCTCCAACATCGTGCAGTCGATTCGCGCCCACCGCGTGAGCGATTTGCAGGAAGCCGCCCAGAAGCTGGGCCACCATTTCCTGTATGCCAACCTGGCTGATGCCCAGAGCAAGCAGGATGTCCTCGACATGATTGGCGCCCAGTTCACACTGCCCTCGCATTTCGGCAAGAACTTCGATGCGCTCTACGACTGCATGACCGACCCGCTGCACAAGTCGGGTCCGCAGCCGGGTTTCATCGTGGTGCTCGAGCAGATCCCCACCAACCTGAAGTTCGACAAGGAAGCGCGCGAGCAGCTGCTCGACATCTTCCGCGACACCGCCGACTACTGGGCCGACCGCAAGGTCCCCTTCCGTTGCTTCTACTCCTTCTCGGTGGCCCGCGCCGCCCAGGCTGCGCAGGCCCGTGCCAACGATGCAGAAGGCACCGAAGCCGTGATCGAGGAAGGCGAAAAGATGCCGACCGACAAGCTGGTGGACGTGTCGCCGCTGGCCCTGCGCATGAGCAGCCCCTTCAATGCCGGTTACTGGCTGGCTGCTGCATGACGCCAGATGCCTGATGCACTGAACGGTCTCTGAGCCAACAAGGCCCCGCGCTGCGGGGCTTTGTTTTTGGCAAAGCAGAAATTCAGACGCTCTGCGCCAGTGCGACGTATTCGTCTACAGGAACTTCTTCAGCGCGCCGTTGCAGATCGAAAGTGCCGGCAAACCTTTTGTCCTCCAGCCATTTGCCCAGGGTGTGGCGCAGCAGCTTGCGCCGCTGGCTGAAGGCGATCTGCACCAGGTTTTCGAGCACGTCGCGCCTGAGCGATGCAGGCGCCGCGTGCGGCACCATGCGCACCACCGCGCTGTCCACGCGCGGCGGCGGGTCAAAGGATTCGGGTGGTACGAAGAGCACGTTTTCCATCGCATAGCGCCATTGCAGCATGACCGACAGCCGGCCGTAGTCGGCGGTGGCGGGGCGGGCCACCATGCGGTCGATCACTTCCTTTTGGAGCATGAAGTGCTGGTCTTCGATGGCCTGAACATGGTCCAGCAGATGGAACAGGATGGGACTCGAGATGTTGTAGGGCAGGTTGCCCACCACGCGCAACTTCTGTGTGCTGTCGGCCGGCAGGATCTCGCGCGCCAGTGCGCCGAAGTCGACCTTGAGCACATCGGACTCGACCACGCGCAGCTGGGGGTGTTCTCGCAAACGCCGGGCCAGATCGCGGTCGAGCTCGATCACGGTGAGTTTGCCCAGGCGCTCGACCAGGGGCTGCGTGAGCGCGGCCAGACCGGGGCCGATCTCGACCATGGTCTGCCCGGGCGCGGGCGCGATCTCGCGGACGATGGCGTCGATGATGCCGCCATCGGACAGGAAGTGCTGGCCGAAGCGTTTGCGGGCGATGTGTTTCATGCTCAGCGGGCAGTGGAGGCCGTGGGCAGCTCAGGCGGCTCGCGCATCTCGACGTAGGCGCGGCCCCGTACCTCTTCCACCCAGCGCTCGTAGGTCTCGTCCAGCCGTTTTTCGCGCAGCGCAGCTCGGGCCATCTCGCGCTGCTCCTTCTCCGGCACGGCGACCTGACGCCGGTCGGTGACTTCGATGATGTGCACCCCAAAACGCGAGACCAGCGGGTCGCTGATCTGACCGGGTTGCAGGCGGTTCATGACCTGCTCGAACTCGGGCACGAACTGGCCCGGACTGGCCCAGCCCAGATCGCCGCCCTGGGCAGCGCTGCCGTCCTGCGAGATCTGCTGCGCAGCACGCGCGAAGCTGGTCTGGCCCGAAGCAATCTGGCGACGCACCTCCTGCAGGCGTTCTGCGGCCTGGTCGCGCGAGAGTTGGGCGGTCGGGCGCAGCAGGATGTGCCGTGCACGGGTCTGAACCACCGTCATGACCGCACCGGCCTGGCGGCGCTCGAGCAGTTTGAGGATGTGAAAGCCCGCACCGGAGCGCACGGGGCCGGCGATGCCTTGCGGTGCCAGCGCTTGCACGGCCTCGACAAAGAGCTCAGGGTAGCGCTCTGCGGGACGCAGGCCCATTTCACCACCCTTGGCGCCTTTGTCCATGGCCTGCGAGTGGGCCTTGGCCAGCTGGGCAAAGTCTTCGCCGGCGCGTGCGCGTCGGGCGATGTCCCGGGCCTTGTCTTCCAGTGCCTTGAGCTCCGCGGGGGAGCTGTTTTCCGGGACCGAGACCAGAATCATGGCGATGTTGAGTTCGGGGGCCGCCGCCTGGCTTTGGCCTTGCTCCTGAAGGAACTGCTCGATTTCCTGGTCCGTGATGCGGATGCGTGAGTCGACCTCGCGTTCGCGCAGGCGAGAGAGGGTCAACTGTTTGCGCAGCTGTTGACGGAAGGCGGCCACGGTCAGGCCCTCTTGCGCCAGGCGTTGGTGGAAGGCCTCGCGGCTGAGCTGGTTACTGGCAGCCACATTGGCCTCGGCCTGATCCACCTGGTCGTCATCGATCTTGATGCCCTGCTCTTGTGCCTGCTGCAGCTGGGCCTTCTCGTTGATCAGCATGTCCAGCGCCTGCTGATTCAGTTGCGACGGGGGCGGAATCTGGGCGCCACGGGAGGTAAATTCGCGCACCATGCGGTTACGCATGGCCTGCACCTCGCTGTTGGTGACGGGCTCGCTGTTGACCACCGCGACAATGAAGTCGGCAGATTGGATGACGGCAGGTCGGCTCTGGGCATGGCTGACGCAGGCCTGGCCCAGGGCCAGCGCGACCAGTGCAATCGTCATCAAATGGCGGGTAAGGGGCAGCAATTCATTCATATTGCAGGAAGCGACTGGGTGTCGCCGGGTTTTCACGCAGGTACTGGTAACGCGGGATGTTGCGCCTGAGAGTGTCCAGCGGGCTCACGCCCACCCGGCCAAAGCCCACCAGTTCAAGCTGGAACATCAATCGCGTGGTGGCGGTTGACACGGTACTTTGCAGGCGCTCGAAGGCGACGCGGCCCAGCCAGCAGCCCGCATCGTATTCAAAACCGATCAGGGTATCGACCATACGCCTATCCTGCAGACTGTAGTTCATCCGACCCACGCTGTACCAGCGCTCGGCGCCCAGCCCTTGACCTGCCGCCCTGACCGCGGAATCGTCAGGTCGGTTGCTCCACCGCAGGTCACTCAGAGGCCATTGCCAGCCTACGTCAACCAGCTCGCTGGGGGTGGCTGTGTCCTTGTTGAGCCGGTAAGCCGCATTGAGCAGCCGATAAGGCCCCGGGTTGTAGCGCGCCTGCAGCGTCGACCGCTGGATGCTGCGGGTCTGGTTGTTGAGCTGCAGGGTGCTGTCGAGCATGACTTGCTCGTTCCAGCGTGTGCCTATGCCCAGCAGCAGGTCGCTCAGGCCCTTCTGGTCTTCTGCGGCGTTGGCGGCATTCAGGGAAACGCGCTGATCGGCCAGGCGCAGTCTCTGCGCAATGCCCAGACGCAAGAGTTCGCTGCCGCTGTTGCTGTCGAAGAAGCGGCTGTTGACCCCGAAAGTGATGGCGTTGTTGTCCACAATGCGGTCCTGGCCCACATAAGGACTTTCGCTGTAGATGGTGGACAGATTGAAATCCGTGCGGCCGGTGTCGTAGAGGGGCAGCAGGCGCTGGTCCTGGTAAGCCGTGCGTGCGTAAAAGACGCGCGGCTCCAGCGTCTGCGTCAGGCTTTTGCCCAGCCAGTTGGCCTCGCGTTCAAATACCAGACCCGTGTCCAGGCTGAAAGTTGGCAGTACACGGTTCACAGAGGTGCTGCCATCACTCAGCTGCGATTGCAGATCGTAGCGGGTGGCGTGCAGCTGCACTTTGGGTGTGATGTAGCCCCACTGTGCGATGAAAGGGCGGCTGATCTGTGCCTGGGTGTAGCTGCGGGTGCCGTTGCGCAGGCTGGCCAGTGTCGCAGCGCTCACGTTGGGGATGTGGCTGTAATTGGCCTCAAAACGCGTGGTGTCACCGATGACGGACCAGTCGAAACCGCTGTCGTTCCATTTGCCGTAGCGCATGGTGATCTGTGGCGCACGGTCATAGGGTGGGGTGATGGGTGAGCTGACATCCTGTTGCGTCTGCCAGCGCTGTACCAGGCCGACCATCGAAAAACCATCCCTGCCCCACGCCAGGAGCCCGGTACTGGGGAGAACCCGCTGTGTCAGCGCAACCTGAGCGCCCACCGTTCCAATACCGCCGAGGTAGCTCTTGGGGAAGTCTCGCCAGTAGCTGTTGTCGCTGACCCGGTTGATGGACAAGGCGACACCGATGCGTCCCACACCCTCGATGCCGCTGTCCACACTGCCGTTGTGCTGTGTCATCAGCCCCCAGCGACTCTGGTTGCGCA
>JACCDK010323479.1_pt1 | contig 12276 bp, 10 predicted proteins | sample 7445871 | NCBI WGS metagenome assembly JACCDK01 (sample SAMN15323436, study PRJNA562643) | freshwater metagenome | isolation source: river surface water | place: USA:Blue River Watershed | collected 2017-08-15
TGCCCATTTTTGGGAACATGATGGGTGGGTCTTCCTCGGGTCCAGCGGATTCAGGCAAGAATTTCACAACCTATCTTTTTGGGATTGTTGCCGTGGTCATGGTAGCCCAAATATACTTGCCACAGCTTTGGGCAGAAAAATTATATGATTCGCCGAATGAATTAACCGAGATGACATTAGACGGAGCAATTCGTAAAAAATATGCGGATGCCTCCGACAAAAATGAAATCCATTACATTTTAGTCGTGAAAGAAAAAGGAAATTCCCGGAAGAAAATTGATTTAGTTCAGGCAAATCCAGATTTCTTTGATCAGGTGGCGGTTCCTTTCCGAGTGAAAAAAGAAGCCGGAAGTCTGAATGTTCGGGTAACTCGTTTCGCTAAGCCAGATACGGTGTTGACAATCAGACTCCTAAATAAATAATCAGTTTGTTGATTATTCGGTTATAACTTATAATTTTGGGTCATAACCTATTTAATATGCCGGTTGCAACTCCAGCAAATTATAGACACCTGTTAGCTAGAACCTTATTTGGTTTTTCGACGAGTGATTTCGAAAAAGCCATGGGATATGGTTCATTGGCCACATTAGTTGACCAAGCTATTCTAGCACCTGTCGCTACACCAGCACCACCAAATACTTGGGTAAGTTTAGTTCCTGCGCAAGCGCAACAAGATTCTGGTGATGCGGGTCGTTGGTATACCGAGTTAACCCAATGGTGGAATAAACGCATGTTTAATCAAGGTTTAAACATGCAAGAGAAGGTTGTTCTATTCTTACACAACCATTTTTCTTGCGAACGCGATAAGGTGAATTATCCACAGCATATGTATCAGCAGAATCAGTTGCTACGTAAATATGCTTTTGGGAATTTCAAGCAGCTCGTGAAGGAAATTAGTATCGATCCAACCATGTTGATCTACCTAGACGGTAATAACAGTCGGGGTACAAGCCCTAACGAAAATTATGCGCGGGAATTAATGGAGTTATTTACCCTGGGTATAGGAAATTATTCGGAGGCGGATATTCAACAAGCAGCTAAAGCGTTATCGGGTTATCAAGTAAAAGGGCTTCAGGCGGTCTATGATGCCACTCGTTCCTACAAGGAAGCTACACTTTCGGTGTTTGGTAAAACGGCTAAATACAATGTCAATACGCTCGTAGACCTCATATTCGAACAGAAGGCCACCGCGGAATTTATCTGTCGAAAGATCTATCAAAATTTCGTTTACTATAAAGCGGATGAAGTTTTTGTCAAAAAAATGGCTGATGTTTTTCGTGCGAATAACTATGAATTGAAACCGCTGTTTCGTTTTTTATTGCTTTCGGATGAATTTTACAAGCCAAGTATAATGGCAAGTCGGATTAAAGATCCACAAGAATTGATGATTGGTGCTTTGAAGGTATTGCAAGTTCCAGTGCCTGACTGGAATAATGTATACGAATTGGCCAAAACACTACAAATGCAATTATTTCAGCCACCTAATGTGGCGGGTTGGCCTGGCCAACGAGAATGGATTAGTTCCACAACTTACTCTTATCGAGGTGGATTTACAGATTCCTTACTTTCGGGCAAGCGTTATAATGGTGTAGCGGTCACGGGAAAATTAGTTCCTTTAGTCTACGCCAGGAGTTTTGCTACCAGTGAAAATGCAGTTGCCTTTGTGAATCAATTGATTGATTTATTTATACTATTCCCAATTTCGGATGCTAAGCGGACCTTTTTGTTGGAGACCATGTTAGAGGGAACCATTGCGGCCAATTGGTCTACCAACACAGCTCAAGCAGATGTACGCATTGCTCGTTTATTAAAAGCGATGATGCGGATGCCAGAATTTCAATTGAATTAAGGATGAAAAAGAAGATCAGTAGGAAGTCGTTTTTGCAATCCATGGCCATTTTGTCGGGTGGTGTTTCTTTTGGTATAGGTTCCATGCCGGGGAAAGCATATTCTCAGATACCTTCAGCGTTAGCTGGACAAGCAGAACCAGGTAAAATTTTAGTGATCATTCAATTGGGAGGCGGTAATGATGGTTTAAATACGGTCATTCCAGGTGAAGATGATTTGTATTATTCGGCGCGCCCGAACATCGCTATTCCGAAAGGGACTGCCTTGAAATTGGATCAAGATATGTATCTGCACCCTTCGATGGTGGGGATTAAGAAATTATATGATGCGGGCCAAGTGGCCATTGCACAGAATATAGGTTACCCGAATCCCAATAGATCCCATTTTCGAGCAACGGATATTTGGAATACCGGATCAGCTTCCAATGTTGTTTTAGAGGAAGGTTGGGCTGGTCGCTATTTAATGACGCAGTATCCCAATTTTCCGATTCAAATGCCCATCCATCCGATGGCGGTGCAGTTGGGATCCGTAGAATCATTAGCCTTTCAATCGGATGTAGGACGTTTTGGTACTGTTTTTGAGGACCCGAACCTATTTTTTCAACTCGTAAGTGGTTCAACTTATGATAATGATGTTGCGCCTAATACCCAAGCGGGGGAGGAGTTAGGCTTTTTAAAGCAAGTAGCTGCTTCGTCGATTCAATACGCCAATGTGATTCAAACGGGGGCGAATAAGGGTAGAAATTCGTTGACGTATCCCACAACGGGTCTAGGTAGACAACTTGGGATTGTAGCGAAATTAATTTCAGGGGGTCTGAATACGCCGATTTACTTGGTTAATATTGGTGGGTTTGATACGCATGCAAATCAATTAACGCAGCATGCCAATCTATGGAAAACAATTTCGGAGGCTGTGTCTACTTTCCAAACTGACATGACCAATCAAAATTTGGCTGATCAAATTAGCATCATGACGTTTTCGGAGTTTGGAAGACGGGTGAATCAAAACGGCACGTTAGGTACGGATCATGGAACGGCTGCGCCTATGTTTGTGATTGGGAAGACTGTTCGTGGAGGTATTATCGGTTCAAATCCAGATTTAAAATTGGTGGATTCGAATGGAGATTTAAAATTCAAATACGATTACCGTCAGGTATATAGTACCATATTAAGGGATCATTTGGGATTAGATAATGTAAGAACCGCTAGCATTTTCAACGCCACGTTTGAGCGTTTGCCGCTGTATAAAAATTCGATTGAGGGACTTCCTGAGCAGAATACTATGGAATTATTGGTTCCTTGGCCTAACCCAATTCGTGAAACAGCCTTGGTTCAATATGGTATTTTTGTTGAGACAGATATCTTACTGGCTGTTTATGATATGCAAGGTCGATTGATGCAAACCTTATTTGAGGGTAAGCGAGCAGTCGGTTCCTATGCGGTGACTTTAGAGGCGTCTTTATTCGCGTCGGGTCATTACATCTTGAGTTTGCAGGATCGCCGTGGAGGTCGATTGACGCGCAGTATCCAGATTCAACGGGATTAATTTTTTATGGCCAAACATAAATTGTTACCTTTGATGATTCAAATGAAGGCAACAATTCCACATTTGGATCGTTAATCAACAAATTCAATATACGATGCGTTTACTTGTGCTGGCATGCAGTTTGTTCATTAGTTTACCGAGTTTGGCTCAAAACCCCTTTTGGTTTTTGGGTCAGCGTGATGGTCAGTATACCAATAAATTTGATGCGCACTCTTCCATTTCGATTGGCGCAGGTTCTTCAAATTACATCGGTGATTTAGCTCCCATAGGAGGATTAACTCAAGTAGGAATTCAGTCGATGCGTTGGAATGTAGGCGCCCACTTTACACGTCATTTTTCTAAAAATTTCAGTGCGCGGTTTGGTATGAATTATGTTCGCCTAGCAGGTGATGATAATTATTTTGATCAAACGGGTGATTATGCGGGCAGTTATTACCGCAACCTTCATTTTCAAAATGATCTTAAAGAATTTTCGGTTTTGGGTGTTTTTGAATTGATGGGTAACCGTGAATTCATTCGCAAACGATCATTGGTTTCACCGTATATATTGGCAGGTATCGTCGCATTTTCGCATGATCCGTTGGCTCGAAAAGATGCGCGTGTCGTCAATGGCTCTGTGGTACAAGGTGATTGGATTAGTTTACATGGTCAAAATACACCCAGCGAGGGGAATACCTATGGGCTAGTTGGCCTAGCGATCCCCGTAGGTTTAGGCGTTCGTTACCGTTTAACAGATGATTTTGATGTAGCTTTTGAAGTGATGCATCGGGTTTCATTGAGTGATTATTTGGATGATGTGTCGGATAATCGGAATAATATACCTGCGGCGACTAGTTTTTATACGAATAGATCTACGTTGAGTGTTGCACCTAACACCTTAGCGGTTCGCAATATGACAAATCCAAACATAGCTCCTGAATATTCATGGGGAGTAGATCAATATTTTACGACGCAAATTCAATTGGTTTATCACATACCTAAAAAGTAAAAAGTTGAATCGCTTTCCTATTTTTGTGGGTTTAATGCTTTGTTTTGCTTGCTCTGATTTGCATGCACAGCGTTGGGCGTTATCTGCAACTTCTGGAATAAATCTCTATAAAGGAGATATTAGCGATTGGAAATTATTGCCCAATTTAAATCAATTGAAAGTTATCTCTACGGCAGTTAAGTTCAATGTTCGGTATCAGCGGACTCAGGCATTTGCCTATCGTGGGCAAGTAAGTATTGGAAGGATATCAGGTGCTGGTATAAATAATCCTGGTCCAAACCCCACATTTAATTCGCTCGCGTTTACTTCACCTTTAGTGGAAATGTCAGGTTTGGTCGATTATAATTTTTTAGATTATCAAACAGACAAGAAGATTAAGAATTGGTCGCCGTATTTGTACGGTGGTATTAGTTACTTATTTGTAAGTCCTAGGGGAGGAATTGGAGCGACTACGCCATTTTTTACTTGGGCGATACCCTATGGAGTTGGCGTTAAATATCAGTTGACACCTCGTTTGGGACTTCAGTGGGAGTTTGGAACGAGTAAAACTTTTACGGATGTGTTGGATAATGCACCTTCGGATCCACTATCAAGGAGTCACTTTACGACCCAACAAACCGATCAGGTCTTACAGAGTTCAATTACCTTGACTTATGTAATCAAATCGGTTTTTTGTCCTCGGGAATAATCCCTACCTTTGCCACCTATGTGTAAGTTTAGTTAGTTGTGAATCAGAATTTAAAAGAATCTATAGACCTAGGCAATCTGCCGGCTCACATTGCCGTTATTATGGATGGGAATGGTCGGTGGGCTAAACAGCAAGGATTTACAGATCGTATTTTTGGTCATCGTAATGCGTTAACTGCTGTTCGGGAAACAATTGAGGGTTGCGGTGAACTAGGTGTAGGTTATTTAACGCTGTATGCTTTTTCTACCGAAAACTGGAATCGTCCACCAGCGGAAGTGAAGGCATTAATGAGTCTCTTAATTAGTACGATTCATGATGAATTGCCTACGATGATGAAGAATCAAGTTCGCTTAAAAGCGATCGGTGATTTATCTACGTTGCCAGGAAATTCGCAAAAAGTATTACAAGCTGCTATTGAGCAAACAGCTGAAAATAAGGGACTTACCTTGGTTTTGGCTTTATCTTATTCGGGTAAATGGGATTTAGTTCAAGCCACCCAGCGTGTATCAGAAAAGGTAGCGTCAGGAGAAATAGTTGCTGCTGATGTAACAGCTGAAGTAATTGATCAACACTTGTCTACGGCAGGAATGCCGGATCCGGATTTGATGATTCGGACGGGAGGAGATCACCGAATTAGTAATTTTATGTTGTGGCAATTAGCCTATGCGGAGTTATATATTTTTGAAGAGTTATTTTGGCCTGATTTTAGAAAAGTGAATTTGCATCAGGCAATTTTAGATTTCCAAATGCGGGAACGTCGATTTGGAAAAACAAGTGAACAAGTTAAACGCGAGGGTTAAGCCTATCCATGAAAAATATCAATTGCATGCAGTGTAAAAAAGAATCTAAAAGTGTCAAAATCTTCCAATTGTTCGTATTGGGATTGATTCTTTTTAGCAGTCAGTTAAGTTTTGCTCAAATACGAGGAGGGCGTTTATTTCCCTCTGCTACCCCGTCAGGGCCTACATTTTCTTTCGCGGATCCGCAGGAATATGAAGTAGCTGGTATCGAAGTAACGGGTTCTCAATTCTATGATGGGAATTCCATGATTAATATTTCTGGTTTACAGGTTGGAGATAAGATCAAAGTCCCAGGAGATGCGATTGCGACTGCAATTCGCAAGATTATGGATCAAGGTATTTTGGATGATGTAGAAGTTTATGTTTCCAAAACGGAGGGTACTAAGATTTGGTTAGGTATTCAATTAAAAGAACGTCCACGTTTATTCGCCTTGAAATATACGGGAATTCGTAAAGGTGAAACGGAGAGTTTGAATGAAAAAGTTAAGACGTATAAGGGGAAGATTATTACTGAAACTTTACGTAAAAACTTAGAATTAGTGGTACGTAAATACTACCAAGAGAAAGGTCGTTTGAACATCAAAACCAAGTCTCAAATTGTGGTCGATACATTGCGTGGCAATAATGCTACGTTGGTGATTGCGGTGGATAAAGGTCCGAAGGTTAAGGTAAATAAGATTATTTTAAACGGTATTGAGCCTAGCCAGCGTGCATTAATATTGCGTAAAATTAAAAACACGAAGCAACAGCGCTTCGGTCGAATTTTCAAGCCTTCTAAATTCGTTCCTAAGAAATGGGATGAAGACAAGGAAAAGCTTTTGGAAGCGATGAATAAACTGGGATTCCGTGACTTTCAAATTGAGTCGGATTCCGTTTCTAGACATAATGGCGAATCGGTAAACTTAACCATTAATTTGGTTCAAGGAAAAAAATACTTTTATCGTTCGATCAACTTTGAAGGCAATTACATTTATCCGGATTCTGTCTTGCATGATGTGCTAGGCATTAAAAAAGGGGATGTTTACAACACCGAGGAGCTTGATAAGAAAATGGCTGGAAATCCAGGCGAAGATTTAAGTTCGGTGTATATGGATAATGGGTATTTGTATTACAATGCAGAGCCTGTTGAAACGGCGATTGTAGGGGATTCAATTGACTTAACGATTCGAATTAGTGAGGGAAAACAAGCGACCATCAATAAAGTAATATTGAATGGAAATACGAAAACCTCTGATCACGTGGTTATGCGTGAAATTCGTACGCTTCCAGGGCAGAAATTTAATAAGTCGGCAATCATTCGTACCGTTCGTGAATTATCTACCATTGGTTATTTTAACCCTGAAAAAATCACACCAAATCCGCAGCCTCGTCCTGATGGAACTGTTGACATTGAATATAATGTCGAAGAGAAGCCATCGGATCAGATTGAATTATCTGGTGGATGGGGTGGTTACATTGGATTTGTAGGAACTTTGGGAGTTGTATTTAATAACTTTTCTGCGAAGAATTTGACTAATTGGTCATCTTGGCGTCCTTTACCAGCGGGTGATGGTCAGAAATTATCGGTGCGTTTTCAAGCGAATGGTGCTGCTTACCAAAATTACAGTTTAACATTTACGGAGCCTTGGTTAGGTGGCAAGAAGCCTAATTCATTCTCAGTATCACTAAATCGAAGTGTTTCTTATCCATATCAATTTAGAACGACGGGTTATGGCGGAGGCTATGGTGGTGGTTACGGTAGCGGGCTTGGAGGCTACGGCGGAGGCTTAGGAGGTTATGGTGGCGGATACGGTGGATATGGCGGATACGGCGGATATGGTGGATACGGTAGTGGTTATAGCTCGTATTCGGTACCTGATTCGTTATTGTCGGCCCACTTCAACGTAACAAGCGTTACCTTCAGTTTAGGTAAACGATTGAAATGGCCTGATGATTACTTCTCGTTGAGTAACTCACTCTCATTCGCTTCTTATGATGTAGATCGTTACTATACTTGGGCATATCCACAAGGGGTATCTACTTCGGTGACGTTTATGACTAACTTCTCGCGAAATAGTATTGATAACCCCACTTTCGCGCGTAGCGGTTCTAGTTTCTCATTGACGGCATCATTGACACCACCTTATTCTTTATTAGGAGGTAACAAAACAGGAACATTAATTGAATATCATAAATGGATGTTTGATGCCAGTTGGTTTACACCTTTAATAGGCAAACTTGTATTACATACACGTGCGCATCTAGGTTTCTTGGGTGCCTATGGGAATCGTGAGACTACGCGCTTTGAACGATTTGATTTGGGTGGTTCAGGAATGGTACAAGGATTCTCGTTTAACCGAGATATTGTGGGACTTAGAGGGTATAAGGATCGTGTGATTGGGCCATCTGGTTCGTATGGTAATGGTGGTGTGGCTTATGACAAATTTGTTGTTGAGGCTCGTTACCCGGTTTCTTTGAATCCATCTGCAACGATTTTTGTATTAGGCTTTGCTGAAGGAGGAAATAATTTTGCGTCCTTGAAGGAGTACAGCCCATTTAATTTATACAAGTCGGCCGGCGTAGGAGCACGTATATTTATGCCTGCGTTTGGTATGATTGGTATTGATTATGGTTTTGCGTTGGATAAGCCACGTCCGGGAGATTCGGATTTTGGCCGACAAGCATTTACGTTCTCGATTGGTCAGCAAATTAGATAAGCATGAAAAAGTCGATTTTTTTCTTAATTTTGGGGCTTGCCTTGCTAGGTCAACGGACCTATGCGCAGAAATTTGGATATATCGACACGGAATTTATTACTTCCAAAATGCCAGAGTATCAAAAGGTTCAAGTTAAAATTGACCAAATGACGGCGGCGTGGATGAAGGAGATAGAGGTGAAGAACGAAGAAGTGAAGAAGTTGGAGAAAGACTATCATTTGGAAGAATTATTGCTGACAGATGAATTGCGTCGCCAACGATTGGAGCAGATTCGATTGAAAAACCAAGAGGCTACCGACTTTCAAAATAAGATTTTTGGATCGGAGGGCGAGTTATTCAAAGCCAAATTGAATGGATTTAAGCCCATATTAGATGAGATTTCAAAGGCAGTTGAGCGTGTTGTGCGTCAAAAGCGTTTGGATTTTGTCTTTGATAAAGCGAGTGAAGGCCTAGCGATGATCTATACAAATCCAGTACATGATTATTCTGATTATGTGTTGGAAGAGTTAGGATTAGAAATAGACCCCAATATTAAAAAGTAAAATAAGGCGAATTGCCACAGAATTAGATTAACAAAAAAACAAAAAACAACTAGATTAAACTTTTATGAAAAACAAACTATTCTTAGCGATGAGCCTTGTGTTTGGTATGGCTATCTTACCAGCAAAAGCACAAGTTAAAATTGGATTTATTAATGCGGATTACATCCTAAGCCAAATGCCTGAAGCAAAGCAAGTGGAGGAAGATTTGAAAAATACGCAGAAACAATACGAAACTTTATATCAAGGAAAAGTAAAAGACTTTCAAGATAAATTAGCGGCATTCGAGAAGTTAAATGCAGATCCAAAAGCAGCTGATATTATCAAGCAAGACAAAGAAAAGGAATTACAAAACTTGCAAACTTCGATTCAAGAGTTCCAACAAAATTCTCAGTCTTCTCTACAAAAGAAGCAAGCGCAATTGTTGCAACCATTGTTGAAGAAAGTGGAAGAGAACATGCACGCTGTGGCAAATGAAAACCAATATACGTATGTATTCAATTATGATGCAGGTATGGGAACAGCGCCAATTTTATTGCACTACCCAACAGAGGCAAACATTTCTGATTTGGTATTGAAGAAAATGGGCATTACGCCAAAGCCAGCAGCACCTGCAGCGGCTCCAGCTGCACCAGCAAAGAAATAAGCTTAGCTTGTTAAATTGAAAAAGCCCTGACGTGAGTCAGGGCTTTTTTGTTTTGTAGAGACGCGATACTTCGCGTCTATTTTGTTTTGTAGAGACGCGAAGTGTCGCGTCTCTACTTTGCTACCAGAAGTACTTGATGGTTTGAAGGAGCGCGGTCGCGCCGATTACACCAAGTACCACATAGTGGAAGGCTTTTTCTGGAATGTATTGTAGGATTCGCTTCCCAACATACGAACCGACAATACTAATTAGAATTAAAAATGGTATCAGGATTAAATGCTCTTTACTAAAATATCCATTGGAGATGTAGACGGCTGCTCTACTGGAATCAACACCTAAATCGATCATTGCTGAAGTGGCGATAAATACATTTTTTTCTAAGTTAAACGCCGTTAAGATAATTCCTCGTATGGCGCCTCCAGTTCCTATTAAGCCGGCTAAGAATCCTGAAATAGTTCCACCTAGATAAAGATTGCTATTTGTCTCTTTAAGTGATTTGCTATGTCCGGAAATCAGATAGATGGCTATGAATAGAATTAACACATTCATGCCAAGTTCGATTGACTTTTGTGGAATGTAATTCGTTAATAAAGCACCTATGGTTACAAAAATGACGGCTGGTATGCCCAGCTTCATTACTATTTTTTTATCGATACCATCATGAAAAAAATAGATTTTAGCCAAGTTGCTGAATACGTGAAATACAGCAGTAATTCCAAGTACGAGTTTGAAATCAAGGAAAAAGGAAGCTATAGGAACAAATAAAATCGAAGAACCAAAGCCACTGATCGTGCCAATGATTTCCGCAAGTAATGCAAGTAAAAGGAAAAGCGAATAGTCGCCCATGTTGCCTAATCTTCTTTTTGGAAGAGTTTATTCTGAAAGAGTAAGATAGTTACTACTCCACAAAATATAGCGGCATCAGCAAAATTAAAGATCGGTGTAGAATAATAACTTCCACCCCAAACAGGAATCCAAGTAGGTAAAATCCCTTCCCAGAAATCGAAGAAAAACATATCAATCACCTGACCATGGAATAGTCGAATAGGTGATTCTAATGGCGCATTATCAAACCAAATACCATAGAAGATGGAATCAATCAGATTTCCCACTGCGCCACCTAATACGAGAGCGACACAGGTTAATAGGAGTGGTTTGTTATTTTTAACGGTTAATTGATGCAAGAAATAACCTATGCCAAACATGGCCACTATTCGGAATAAGGTTAAAATCAATTTACCATACTCAGACCCTAGTTGCATACCAAATGCCATACCCGGATTCAATGTGTAATGTAATTTGAAATATGACCCAATTAATTCAATTTGGCCAAAATAGCCTGGTTCCATGAAAAAATGAACACTTATTTTAATCAATTGATCTAGGCAAATGATTAGCAGACTAAGCAGAAAATAACGGTAATTAGATTTCATTAGGCAGTTTTTCTACGGCGAACTTCTTTTTGTAATAGGGTAAATTCACGAGATGTTTGACCCGCAATAGAGCTGTTTTCGTCAGCTCTTCTGAACAGGTAGGGCATGACAGATTCAATAGGGCCATATGGTACATATTTGGCCACGTTGTATCCTGCAGCAGCTAGGTTGTAACTGATGTTGTCCGACATCCCAAGCAACTGGGCAAAATAGACATTCGGGTGATTTTTTTCAATATTGGCCTCTTGCATCGCTTTCGTTAATTGAATGCAACTAGCCTCATTATGTGTTCCAATGCAGAAGTTGACTGAATCAATGTGCTTCAAACATAGTAACATGCCTTCGTTGAAGTCATGATCTGTGGCTTCTTTTTCTTTGTGCAACGGTTCCGAATATTCATCTTCATGCGCGCGCTGTCTTTCTTTTTCTAAATAGGCGCCACGAACAAGTTTAACTCCAAGGTGGTATTGCTTCGCTTCGGCGTTTGAGATAGCTTGGGTTAAATTGGCCAACATATCTACGCGGTACATTTGGAAGGTGTTAAAAATAATGGCCTCATTCGAATTGAATTTTTCCATCATTTCATAAGCTAACACATCGATCGTGGTTTGAATCCAACTTTCCTCAGCATCAATGAATAATTTAACGTGAAGATCCGCGGCTAGTTGGCATATTTCCAATAGTAATTCCTTACTATGCAGAAAAGCAGCTTCATTTTCTTCTGACAAACCATTTTCAGTTTGAAATTCTTCCAAGAGTTCGATTTGAAATATCCCTGTCATTTTGATTACGTCGAAAGGAATGGCAGATTCTTGGTGGGCTTTACGGATGGTTTCTTGGATTTCAGATTTAGTTTTCTGAAATGATTTTTCGCTTTCTTCGCCTTCAACTGAGTAGTCAAGGATCGTTCCGATCTTTCCTGCTTGTAGCTCTGCGATAATTTTATTGCATTCTTCAATGCTTTCACCTCCGCAGAATTGTTCAAAAAGAGTTGATTTGATCAGTTTTTTGATGGGAAAATGTAAGAAAAGGAGCAATTTGATGAAAAAAGTCCCTAACTTTACAATCCAAATTTGATTCATGGCAGCGAAAA
>JACCDK011855844.1_pt1 | contig 12273 bp, 9 predicted proteins | sample 7445871 | NCBI WGS metagenome assembly JACCDK01 (sample SAMN15323436, study PRJNA562643) | freshwater metagenome | isolation source: river surface water | place: USA:Blue River Watershed | collected 2017-08-15
AGACATTTTGGATTTTGTTATGGCGTAGAAAATGCTATAGAAATTGCATTTAGAACCATCGACGAAAATCCTGGAAAAAGAATTTTCTTATTAAGTGAAATGATACACAACCCCCAAGTAAATGAAGATTTGCTGGCAAGAGGGGTACAATTTTTACAAGACACAAATGGTAAAACATTAATTTCACTTGATACACTTACAAATGAAGATGTTGTTGTCATCCCGGCATTTGGCACAACACTTGACATGGAAGCTTTGCTTACAGAAAAAGGGATTTCAACAGAAAAATACAATACTACTTGTCCCTTTGTAGAAAAGGTTTGGAACAGATCTGAACAGATTGCACAAAAAGGATATAGCATTGTAGTTCATGGCAAACCTAAACACGAAGAAACCAGGGCTACATTTTCCCATGCATCCTATCATACCCCAACAGTTGTGGTAAATGATATGGAAGAAACCGTTGCACTTGCTAAATATATCACCGGCGAAAAAGAAGCCGATCTTTTTTATAAAGAATTTGAAGGGCGCTACTCTGCTAATTTTGATATTACCAAAGATTTAGAAAAAATTGGCGTAGTCAATCAAACCACTCAGCTAGCATCAGACACACAGGCTATATCTGAATATTTAAAAGCTACTATTAAGGCACATTATCAATTAACGGACGATACCATTGGAACGCGCTTTGCAGACACCAGAGATACACTTTGCTATGCAACAAGTGACAACCAAACAGCTGTTAAAGGGATGCTTGATACTGAGGCTGACTTAGCCATTGTTATTGGAGGTTATAATAGCAGCAACTCATCTCACCTAGTTGAACTTTGCGAACAAAAACTACCTACTTATTTTATTGATAGCCCAGACAGACTCTTATCTAAAACTTCCATAGAGCACAGAAACTGGAATACCAAGGAGCTACACACACTAAACAATTATTTACCTGAACAAGCGCCTGTTAAAATATTAATAACCAGTGGCGCTAGTTGCCCGGACGCTGTTGTAGAAGCTGTAATACAAAAAATTGCAGGCTTTTACAATGTACAAGATCAGGTTGATTTTGCAAATGTTGTTAAAAACCAATAGCAATATTATTCGCCACTATTTTTTAGTTTCATAAGTAAGGTATAAGCATTAGCTACCACTACTTTTTGATCAACTGAAATGCCAGAAATAATTTCTATCATACCCTTACTTTCCATACCAGCAACCACAGGCACCATTTCATAGGTTAAAGAAGCCCTTTCAACAAATACATAAGACTTATTTTGCCATTTAACAATGGATGCGGCCGGGAGCGCTTGAACAGTAGCATCATTTAGTTCAATAGCTGCATTTACAAAAGTACCTGGAAATAACCCAGTATTTGCAGTTATTACATCACAATGAACTTCTGTGGTTCGCTCATTTTCGATATTAGGTGTAACTAAATGCACTTTTGCATCATAAATTTTATCTGACTTATTATTTACAGTGAATGTTACTTTATTCTCCTTTTTGATAGCAGTAGCATCATTTTCAAAAACAATGAGGCGCGCATGCAAATCGGATGGATCCATCATTTCAAATAGCACATCCGTTGGAGCAACATACTTTCCCGCATTGACATTCACTTTTGTAACATAACCGTTCATTGGCGACCTAAATGATATTGATTTAGAAATATTGTCTTCATTGAGCTGAGAAGGAACCAAACCCATCAATTGTAGTTTTTCACTTAAAGATTTTACCAAGTACTTCTGGCTTTCGTATTCCGAAGTAGCGAGTTGAAACTGTCTATCACTTGAAGTTTTACTTGCATTTAATGCTTTTTGTCTGTTATAGTCTGCTTCCAAAAAAACAAGCTTACTTTTTGCAGTTAAATAATCTTGTTGCAGGCTTATATAAGAGGCGTCTTCTAATACCGCTAGCACAGCACCCTTACTTACTTTTTCTCCAGGAATTAAGTTGGCTTTTTTTACATACCCTCCCATTGGAATACTTACAGACAAAATATTTTGTGGAGGCACGTCAATAAATCCATTTACCCTAATTGTCTTTTGCATTTTTGCGGTTCGTACACTGCCAATTGCGATTTTTCCAATATGTAATTGAGCTTTGGTCAAGCTTACTATATTTGATTCAAGTGCCAATTCTTTTGCTTCCGAAGCAACCTTCTCTACTTTTGAAGAGCAGGCTACCAAAAAAGCGAATACGATGGAATAGGTTAATCTAGATTTCATAAAATATCGTTTATTGTATTGTATTTAATTTTTCTAATTCAAATGCAGCATCATTGTATTGGGCTACTGCCATGTAATAATCGGCTCTTGTTTGTATTGACTGATTCATAAGTACCACCCAGTCTAAATAATTAATATCACCGGCTGTTAATTTCTGAGTGGCTACCTGCATAATTTGTGCGGCGCCAGGAAGGCCTTTTTTGTGATAACTGTCGAGTGCTTTTTTATATTGAATATAAAGCGAAGTAGCTGCCTGTATTTTTTGTTCCAATTCTTGTTTCACAGCTGTTTCTTCTAATTTCTTTTGCTTCACTAAAATTGAGCCGGCGCTAATTCTTGCTTTTTGAGCCGTCGAAAAAATAGGGACCATTAAACCAACACTGACCGTTCCAAACCTGTCCGATGGACCGAAATATTTATCTATTGATTGAGAAATTGCTTGCCAGCCATTAATGGTCATAGAACTATACCCCAACAAAAAAGAAGGATTTAATTTACTCTTTTCTACTGCTACCAACTTTTCAGACAATTCTATTTGTTGCTGCTGCAATTGTACCAATGGCGCCGACTCGATGATTGAAACACCTGATAATACCACTGCATCGTAAACGAAACTGCTACTAAACGGATATACCCTTCTCGAAACATTTACAGTTCGGTTAAATGCATCAATCTCAATATTTTTAGCTACCCTCAATTTCCCTAACTGGTTTTGAATTTGCAATAACTGATTTTCGGCAGTAACAAGTTCTAAAACATCAGAAGCCCCAGTAGCAAGTCGGTCTTTTGCGCTTTTTAAAAATATATTATACAAACTATCAGCAGATATCAAAAGTTGCAACTGCTGTTCCATTAATAAAATACTATAATACTGCTGCTTTACAAGCTTCGTTATTTCCTTCGCTCTAAGTAACTGTGATGTTTCTGCTATTTGAGTAACTATTTTATTAGCTGCGGATTGGTTTTTATATATAGCAGGGAATTGCAAACTTTGAGAAACGCCAAAACGATTATCTGTTTGAAAACTATTTATTTTACCATAGCCAAAATCAAATAGGGTTTTGTCTATTTCCGTACTCGTCTTTTGCATCGTTCGGGCATAATCTACTTGTAAATTACTCGCGTTATAATATGCATTGTTTTTTAAGGCGCTATCAATAGCAGCATCAAGAGAAATATTTACTTGCGATTGTGCGGATAATCCGATCAACAAGCCACCAAGCATTACAATTATTTTTTTTCCTTGAATATATTTTACGCCGGTTTCAAAAAGTATATACATAACTGGTAATACAAAAAGTGTTAAAAAAGTAGATAGTATCAGACCACCAATAACAACTGTGGCTAGCGGCTTTTGCACTTCGCCACCGGCTCCTGTACTTATGGCCATTGGAATAAATCCAAGGGAAGGCACAAGTGCTGTCATGAGCACAGCCCTCATTTTGGATTTGGTGGCATGTACCACAATGCGTTTAACATCATGCCAACCAGCTGCTTTAAGTCTATTAAATTCGGATACGAGTAAAATACCATTTAGCACAGCCACACCAAATAGCGCAATAAATCCGACGCCAGCAGAAATACTAAATGGCATATCACGCATCCATAGTGCAAAAATACCACCTGTTGCCGATAGTGGGATAGCCGTATAAATAAGCAGCCCTTGCTTTACAGAACCAAAAGCAAAATATAAGAGTAAGAATATCAATAAAAGTGCTACTGGGACTACAATAGAAAGACGCTCTTTTGCAGCTGTCATATTTTCAAAGGATCCGCCATATACAATCGTATATCCCTTGGGTAAATTTAATTGCTTTTCTACTTTTTGTTGTAAAGCCCCAACAATGGTTTGAACATCCTTTCCAGCCACATTAAATCCAACAATAATTCGTCTTTTCGTATTCTCTCTTTGTATTTGATTGACTCCTTCAACTTCCGTGATGGATGCTACATAAGAGAGTGGAATTTGCGTGCCTTGCGCAGTTGAAATTTGAAGTGCTGCAATATCTTCCATATTTTTTCGAGCACTATCTGAAAGTCTAACAACCATGTCAAAACGTTTTTCCTCTTCATATACTTGACCAGTTACCTGACCTGCAAAAGCAGTATTCACCACCCTATTTACATCTGCCACGTGCACACCATATTTAGCCATAGCTACCCTATTGTATTTTACAACTACTTGTGGCATCCCGGTTACCTTTTCTTCGTAAATGTCAACGGCACCATCAACGGTCTGTACAATGGTATTTAACCTCGATGCATATAGCGCTAACGAATCTAGGTTCTCACCAAAAATCTTACAAACAACGTCCTGTCTGGCCCCTGTCATGAGTTCATTAAAACGCATTTGTACAGGATATTGAAACCCTACGGTGATACCTGGAACTTGCTCCAAAACAGCGGTCATTTTTTCAGAGAGTTCCGGAAAAGTTTTGGCCGAAGTCCATTCTTTTTTATCCTTTAAAATGACCATCATGTCGCCGGCTTCAAATGGCATTGGATCGGTCGGTATTTCTGCACTTCCAATTTTTGTGACCACTTTTGTGATTTCTGGAAAATTAGCCAACAAAAGTTTAACAGCCTCTTGCGTTGATGCAATTGAAGTATTTAAATTACTCCCTGTCAAAAGGCGCGTTTCTACAGCAAAATCCCCTTCTTCTAATGACGGCATAAACTCTCCCCCCATTTTAGTTAGTAAAAGCACTGCAACGCCAAACAAAACAACAGTTACACCAATTACCAATTTAGGAATCCCAAGTACTTTTTGTAGAACGGGCTGGTATTTTCTTTCTATAAAAGCGATGAATTTATCGGTCCATGTTTTTTTATGATTGAGTTTTTTATTGAGCACAAGTGCAGCCATCATTGGAACATAGGTAATAGACAAAATAAACGCACCAATAATTGCAAAAGCAACCGTAAAGGCCATTGGTTTAAACATTTTACCTTCAATACCCTGCAAAGACAAAATGGGTAGATAAACAATTAATATAATAATTTGACTAAACACCGCTGATTTAATCATAGACCCAGTACTTGAACCTACTTCTTCGTCCATTTCTTTTTGACCAATAGAAGTTAATCCTCTAAAATGTTTAGCATGTGCAAAGCGGTGCAAAATAGCTTCAACAACAATCACCGAGCCATCCACAATCAGCCCAAAATCAATGGCACCAAGCGACATAAGATTACCACCCACACCAAAATAATTCATTAAAATAATAGCAAACAACATACAGAGCGGAATCACTGATGATACAATAAGTCCAGCTCTTAGATTGCCAAGGAAAAACACCAACACAAAAACGACAATAAGTGCACCTTCAATTAAATTAGTTTGTACGGTACTAATGGCATTATTTACCATTTTTGTTCGGTCTAAAAAGGGCTCAATCACCACACCTTCAGGTAGCATTTTTTGGATCTCTGTAACCTTTTCTTTTACCCGCTTAATTACTTCCGATGAATTAGCACCCTTTAACATCATTACTACGGCGCCTGCTACTTCCCCATCAGCATTATAAGTCATAGCGCCATACCTAATGGCAGCACCGTATTGTACCGTTGCAACGTCTTTAATCAATAAGGGTGTGCCGCCCTGCAAAGATTTAATAACTACTTGCTCGATATCTTGGATACTTCCAGTTAACCCCTCAGTTCTGATATACAAAACAGTAGGGCCTTTTTCGATATAGGCACCGCCCGTATTTTGATTGTTTTTTTCAAGTGCATCAAAAACATCGCCGATGGTAATGCCCATCGATTTTAATCTATCCTGTTTTACAGAAATTTCAAACTGCTTTAATTTCCCACCAAAACTTGATACTTCTGCTACCCCAGGCGTTCCCAACAATTGTCTTCTTACAATCCAGTCTTGTATGGTTCTGAGTTCCATGGGGCCATAGGTACTTTCGTATCCTTTTAAGGGCCTTACTACATACTGAAATATCTCCCCTAGCCCAGTAGATACGGGGGCCAACTCTGGTGCACCTACACCTTCTGGAATTTCTTGTTTTACTTTTTGCAGTTGCTCTGTAATTTGTTGACGCGCCCAATAAATATCGGTTTCGTCATCAAAAACAATGGTAACAAGCGACAATCCAAATCTAGAAAAACTTCTGATTTGCTTTAGGCCGGGAATACTACTGCAAGACTGCTCGATAGGAAATGTAACAAGGCGTTCAATATCAGGTGCACCCAGTGAAGGCGATACTGTAATTACTTGCACCTGATTGTCTGTAATGTCAGGAACAGCATCAATAGGCAGCCTCGTTACTTCGTAACTTCCCCACCCTACAAGTGCAATTATAAATAAACCAATAACTAATTTATTGGCTATTGAAAAATCAATGATTTTCTTTAGCATGACAGCTATAATTATATCAAAAAAATAAAAAATGAATGAGCGTGTAAAAACGCAAAAGAGAATTAACCTTTGGGAGGTCTAAATAAAGCATCAAGCGCAATAGTTGAAAGTGAATACGATTGCATCACTGGCCAACCACTTTGATTTTTAGGGATAATAATTTTTGGTAACTCATATTTTAACACGAAAAAAACAACCGTGTTTTGCATTTGAAAATGAGCCGACTTAAAGGGCAGGTTTTGATCTTTTTGATCATCGTTTGCATTTCCATCATCTCCCAGGTAGTGCTGGTAGATAAAACTAATAAGTGATAAATTACCATTATCCAATTTATGCTCATTATAATGTTCGAGCAATAGCGGCATTTTTAGAAGCTGATGTAGCTCCGTTGCACCTATTAAATAGATGGCTAAAAATATATAGGCTGCCCTTTTTTTCACTTTTTAAAGATATAAAAAAAAGAGCAGCCTACTTATTTATTGTAACTACTTTTTAAAGGCGTTCAAAAACAGCCATTCGCCTCCAAGCATCCAGCTAGTCTGAGCCATTCGGGTCATGCTAGATTGAATATTAAACCGATATGCCAAATTAAACTTGAGCTTACTCTTAAAAATAAGCTGCATGCTAGGTGCTAAATCCATGTAACTTTTGCGGGTACCAGGTATTACTTGACCAAGCAACTCAGCATAAATATTAAAGTTGGTTTGGTCGTAGCTTGTATATTTTACAGGCAAAATCAAATGGCCAAAAGACAGTGAATAATTAAGCGCCTCTACTTTATTACCCATTGCTAGTTGATGGGCTTTGCTATTCCCATTAATTGATGCATAGCTTACCGTAGACGATACCGCTAATTTGTGTAATAGCTGCGTAAATACAAGGCCCACTTGCATACCAGCATGATCACCTTGCAAATTGATTTCTTGGTACATGGGCTTAGTATTACTGTGTGCTATTTCAGCAAAAGCGGCCATTCTAAAATGACTATACATTCCGTCGGCACTAAAAAAACGATACTTCCCATAAGCCCTGATACTTTCGAGGCCAAATGGCGTTTTATTCATTGCACCATAAGTTGCAGCACCGTGTAGCATCAGGTTTTTATTGGCCCCAATCATTATTTCTGTCGCATGGCGGATACTTGAAGCAGCGCCCTGATCAAAAAATTTAGCACTTTGTTTAACAGCAACAGATTGTGCAGGCATGTTACTAGCAGGCTCTGTGTAAACAAATAATTCTTGCGCCTTTGCCAAAGAAGCAAAAAAAAGTAAAAGAAATAACATTATTTTTTTCATGTTTCTTTACTTTAATGAAACTAAATAAGTATCAGCAGGCATGCCAGTATTTGAGCTTGCTGGTATCTTTTTGAAGTCTTTGGGTAACATATACTGCTTGCCAATTAATTGTAACTTTTTACTTCCTTGCAAAGTAGCAGGTACTGCACCCATCAATTTATACTGAATACCATCAAGTGTAAATAAACCGTTTTTATCTATTACTTGCTTATCAAAGTTTGCCATAACTGTTAAGTTTGCAACTGAAAATCCGGCATCTACAACGGCCTTAGCAATTTGATCAAAATGAGGTGTTGATTCTTTGTTGAAACGAATATCATAGGTAGATGCTTCAATATTTACAAAAACGGTATCAACAAACGAAATGGCTGAAACCGCTTTATAGATGGCTTTTGAGCACATCGCACAAGTTAAGCCGCTAGCTTGCAAGTTTACTTTTTGCACCTGCGCACTTGCACTGATTACGCAAATACATGCTACTATTAAAAATATTTTTTTCATGTATTAAACTTTATGAATGATTAATTTTTTTTAGCAGCCTTTCGCTCATATTGGCAACACTCTGGAAGTTCATTATAAACTGCATCAGGTGCTGTTTGGTCTTTGGTATCATATCCTACACTTGCAATTTTCTCTTGAATTTTAGTATTGCTTGTTGCAGATGCTAGGTAAGTAATTTTTAACATTTTAGTGGTCTTGTTCCAAACAGCGGTAGATGCACCTGCATCTTTTGCTGCTGTTTCAATAGTTGTTTTACACATACCACAATTACCCCAAACTTTAATGGTTTCAGACTTAGGAGGAGGCTTTGTTTGAGCAAACGCCACAGATGAGGTTAATACAATAGTTAAAATAGACGCGAAAAGAATTTTGATTTTCATACAATTAAATTTTAAGAATAATAAATAAGTTGAGCCACGTAACTAACATGACACAGGAAATAAAAAGAAAGTAAAGTGCAGGATATCCTAAATTAAAAATACACCGATACGTTTGTAGGTATCTTGTTCATTTAGGTTGGGCGGCAACTTTTTAAGATATTGATTTGCCGTGTATATATTTGTAAACAATACTGGCTCCACATAAAATTGTGGCATTACCGCTTCAATAAAATTTGCAAAAACAATGGTAGAGGTAGTTAGCTTATGTGAATCTTTAAGCTTTACAACATCTAATTTAGAATGACAGCACTTATTTTTTTTGGTGCTATCTATGCGCATCCCGCAAATACATTTTTTAACCTCCGATCTGCCTAACTCAACAGAACTGAGCTTACCCATGCAGTAATGGCTATTCACTACACACCCGGTGGACATGACTAGGTAAATAAGTGCAATAAATAGGGTTACGAGACGCTTCATGACTGTAAAGTTACAATACTTCTAATTAATAAAGTTCCACCAGATTCCAATACGGGTCCAAAGGGTGGTATTTGGGTAAAGCGCCGTCATAAAATTGGGCTTATCAAAGGAAAATCCCTTAGCTGTATTTAAACTATTAAGATTTTCGATTCGAATAAACCCTTTTAAACGCTTGATTCTGAAATGAAAATAAGCATGAAGATCGGGCCTATTTGAAAGCTGCTCTCTATTTTGATAGAAATAAGCCCCTAAAAATGGAGAATAGCCATCGGCGTTGTAGGCTGTAAAATATTGCATTTCAAGTCCGGTAGACAGGTCGAGGTTGGTAAAAAAATTGCCCTCAAATGCGAGCCTATTTCTAGTATAAAAAGAAGGCACATTAACCGGGCCGGTGCCTATTTTTTGTTGCACATGCATTTCGGTGTACCAGTTCCAATGTCCTTTTAGGTGCCACTTTTTTTGGAGCGACAATTGCAACAAATTAAATAAGCCGGATGCTTGTTTTGCCGAAAAGAATCCATCAAAATACATGTAGTTGTTTATGCCAAAATAATGTGCAGTAAATGATAGATTTTTATTAGGCTTTTCGTACTTCGCCATTAACTTGATGCTATTTTCTTTTGCAAAATTTGTATTGGCATTCATTCTAAAACTACTTAATGGATCTCGGACAAATGCAGGAGACCTGTTAACGTTATTAAACCCAAGTGATAAATAACCAGCTTTAGTTCCTAAATAACGTTGCAAATAAACAGCTGCTTCATAATCGCCAGCATTTTGTCCATTCAAATATAAATTGGCATGTGCATCAATATCCCAAACTTTATTTCTAGATCTGTTTTTATAGGCACCAACTGCATAGATATTGTAAAAAGAATTGCTGCTTATTGTATCAAAAGTTCCTTTGAGTGCCTGGTAAGCTATACCGGTTTTTAAATATTGGCTTTGGTTGTTTTTATCTGGGAAAGTGAGAATACTAAACTCGTTCGTGATATCCTGCCAGCTATCTTTATAGTTGATGGATTTTCCGGACACAACAGGCTTATTAAAATACAACTGGTATTTACTTGAATCTACATAGGTATCTAAAAACTGATACGTATTGGATGCGACAGATAATGTATGTTGAAGTCTTAGCCTTGGATAAAAAATACGATAGGTTACAGAATCCACTATACTAGAATCTTTTTTACCTACATCATATTGTTGTCTGATCACAAATTGAGACCCGGTATAAATATTTCCGGTAGACACATTTGTATTAAATGGATTTCGGGAAGCTGTTGCAGATTTACCAAGCCTTGTTTCTAGTTCGTAAGGGTCATTCAGAGAAAGACTATCTAGTTTACTAGGACTTTGTAAGCCCCCATTTTCCGAAGAAGCATTTTTGTTGGACAAAAAAACAAAGAAGAGTTCGTATTTGCGACTATTTGATTTGAAATGACTGGTAAATCTTAAATTATTTAAATTAGCATTCTGATTTTTCAATGCGCCTGGCGAATTGCTAAACCGGTATTGCAAAGAAAAATTAAAATTGTCTTTCTTGTTTTGTGTGTGCAAAAAATCTACCACCTGTTCTGCTTTGGCTCCAAGTACAAAGGCTAGCTCTGTAAAGGGTCTAGTGGTTTCATAAAACTTTGTATTCTCTAATGAATAATTATAGAGGTCATACCCATGAAAGCCTGCATTAAATCCAGCTTTCATGTAAGGATTGAACAATAAAGATTGTGTTGCGGTACCTAAATTACCCAAAGAACGTGCTGTATAAGGTAGGGGAAAATATCTACTAAAATCATTTATTGAGCTATCTAGGGTTCTTAATTTGGTAGAATCAAAATGCTTATAAAAAATTGTAATTGAATCTGCTAAACTATTACGTGTTTGTAAAGAGTCATTTTTACCGGCGCTATTTTTTATGGGCCTTCCCTGCCGGTCATAGGAAACTGCACCTGCACCAGGCCTGCCACCCCTTAGCTGCGGCCGATCATCAGATTGGGCGGCTACTATTTGTACCACAAAATAGCTTATGAAAAATAAACAATAGCGCTTAAACAGCATTATAATTGTTTGACTAATTCTTTAAACAATAAAGTAAGCTTTGGTTCTGCCGCTGTTGCAGCTTCTAAAACTTCTTGGTGGGTGATGATATTATCTTCTTCACGGATACCTAAATCTGTAATTACACTGATTGCAAATACTTTCATACCACCATGCACCGCAACAATGGTTTCCTGCACAGTACTCATTCCAACAGCATCACCGCCTACCGCATGAATTAATTTATACTCGGCCCTCGTCTCAAATGTAGGACCCGTTACCCCTAAATAAACACCTTCATGCACTTTAATAGCATTGGCGGCAGCTATGTTTTTTACTTTTGCAATTAATGATTTGGCATAAGGCTCACTCATATCCGGGAAACGAGTGCCAAGTGCCTCTTCGTTCTTCCCAAGTAATGGGTTAATGGTAAATAAACTGATATGATCATTGATGATCATTAAATCACCTACTTTAAAATTACTATTTACACCACCAGCAGCATTAGACAATAACAATGTTTCTACACCTAACGCGCGCATCACTCTTACAGGATAAGAAACTTGTTGAGGTGTATAGCCTTCATAAAAATGAAAACGTCCAGACATGACCCAAACTTTTACACCTTCTAGTGTACCAAAAATTAATCGGCCTTTATGACCTTCAACAGTACTCACTGGAAAATGTGGAATTTGCTCATATGGAATTTCAAATTCAGATACAATTTCTGAAGCTAGATTTCCGAGTCCACTACCCAAAATGATACCAATGGCAGCCTGGTCTTTTACCTTTGATTGTATGTATGTTTTTGTTTCTTGTAACTGTTCAAGTATCGTTGACATAAGTGCTTTTATTGACCACAAATATAGTTAAGCTAGGGCAAAGAAAAAGGCCATTTCGCGGTTAGCGAAATGGCCTATAATTGGTTAAGCTTGTTTTAGTAATTAACTTAAACGTTTAACGTTAACTGCGTTAGGACCTTTACG
>JACCDK011140987.1_pt1 | contig 12266 bp, 8 predicted proteins | sample 7445871 | NCBI WGS metagenome assembly JACCDK01 (sample SAMN15323436, study PRJNA562643) | freshwater metagenome | isolation source: river surface water | place: USA:Blue River Watershed | collected 2017-08-15
ACCCCTCCCCTCACGGTCCTGAGCGCGAACTTCGAAGCCGGGACCCACGCCTTGGTCTTGACCCCGAGCGCTAGGACCCCGGCGGCCGCGACGGCGACACCGACTTTGATCGCAGTCGAGAAGTCGCGCGGGCCCTCGTCGACAGTCTCCATCGCGCTTTCTATTTCGGATTTATGATCGTTGTAAATATCATTCAAGTTTGTGAACAAGGGCGTAAATATTTCATCTTGGACTTCAGATGGAGCCTCTGGAAAAAACTTACTTTTAAAATTGGTCAGGCTTTTAAAAGCACTTGCGTAGCTACCTAAAAAATGGTGCGCGTTGTCCTTTGACAAAAACCACGCTCGAAGAAGTTTGCCTGTGAGGCTCGGGAAACGAGAGTTCGCGGCGCTCAGGCAGTCAAATGCTTGTCTCAGGACATTACTTTTCTCGACGGTGTTGGTTTCCGCAAGAATTGCGAATTGTGATTCAAGACTCAGTGAAGCCCCTGAAAATAGTTGAGCCCAGTGCTCTCCATCATCATCTGGAGAATCGTACCGCGATTTTCCCATATCTTGGTTTTCAAAATCTCGTAAAATCACCATTTCTCCGAGGGTCATGATCTTAAACTTATTATCACCATCGTCAACCATAGTTCGCCACCCAAGTGGAATTTGGGGATCCTCGTGCACTTTTGAGAGATACTGCAAGGTCCCGGTCGACAGGCTAACCCCAAAATATTCATAAAACAGCACGCAAAGATCGTCAGACGAATTATAAGAACCAAGCATGGTCTCGAAGTCTTGGTCGTCTATTTTCCACACGCGGGGAACATAGAGCCTGGACTTAAGGAATTGCTGCTGTTGCTGCTGCTGCTGTTGTTGTTCTTGCTGCTGTTCCTGTTGCTGTTGTTGCTGCTGTTGTTCTTGAACTTCTTGATTGGTTGTGCATGGGTCGTATTGACGTTGGACAAATGGTTGGTTGCTGCAATCCGTGTCGTCGGATTCTAAATGCCCTTTCATTGCTTCAAGCGAAACTCTTCGTGTCGACGCTTTTGCGAACTGTTTTTGAAAAATGGAGTCTGCAGCCTGTTGGGCGCGTTTAAATTCCTCGTCCTTCTTTTGCAAATGTATATAAAGCTCCTGACCATTCTCAAAAGGCTTTGTTCCAGAAAGCGGGGTATCAATACACACAAATGAAACTTGGGCTCCATTTTCCTTAATGTTTCTATTTCTGTACATGGCTTGAGCTGCGTGCGTGAGGCCGGTGTTGCATCGAATAAATACTGTGCAGCTCTTTATATCCGCTGAAAATTTGATATCAGTTCCAACCGCGTGTCGGTGATCAAAAAACACTGGAAAATCAACCTCCCCAAAAAACGGAACTGGCTTTTCATATGGTTTTCGTATCAGCAGTCGGTGGTTATTGTCAAAGTACCCATATGCAAAATTAAAATCTATCAACTTGTACGCTACATGGGAGGGCTGCATGTCTGAGAAAACGCCCGCGGCGTCAATGAAGACCTTACCGGTTTTATCATCTGGAAAATACGCACGTGTCGATGGTGCCCATGTCACATCCGAATTTTCAATTAAACTTTGAACCTCCCGAGCGGAGGCTTGGTTTGCCTCATCGACCTTCCAGGAAAATGGACTATCTAAATTCCAAATCATCGATGTCCCTGAGAACCCAAGTCTCTTTTCTGCAAAATCTTTGTGCATAACATCTAAAAAACTAATATTTCTTCTCGTTTTGTGAAATTCAAGGTTTTTAGGGAACAGGAAGTCCATCACGTACATTTTAAACATCTCGCTATAGTTATCGCTTTGGTCGTTAAGTTCATCTAAGATCGCTTCGTCCTGTAACCGCAGCAGTCCGGTTATATTTACTCCATATGTTTCCTGAAATAACTTTTCTGCTAATTCGTTACTTAAAGTGTTCATTTTTTCACGAATTAGCGCCATCAGAGGTTTCACGTCTCGGATATCGAATTTACCGTCTCGGGCTTTGAGGGTTAAAAGGGCAGTCACGTCGAAATCCTGAAAGGTGGATTGGTCGTCTGGGGTGTTTGCGTACCTATACGGAACTGCGATCTTGAGGTCGCGGTTCCGCGGGAGCCCGAAGTGAACGTTTTTAGTCATTCCATTGGTTCGTTCATTTGCGTTTTGAACCCTTGGCATTAAACCCACCTCCTTTTCTCCCTTATCCTCGCTTAAAACGCCTCGCTCGTTAAAAAAATAATCGCGGCTGGCTACATCAAAAACACACCTGTAATAATGTGTTTGCTTATCTGGGTACTTTTCCGCGCAAGGGTGCCAGGAATTATTATCGCTCGACTCTTTGTTCAAAACTAAGTTCAACGTCGACTTGGCTGGGTTAAACATCTCGTCGACCTCATCGAACAAAGCCCAAGTGTTTTTTTTCCAAGGCCATGCTCGGCTTGGTTTTTTTGGGTCTTCAGGGCATGAAATATCCAAGAGCACTTTTTTGGCTTGGGTGTCGCTCATCACCCAGATCCACCGGTCCGCGGTGTTTTCGGGAGGTGTGTCCTCTCCGATAAACAATTTTATCTGTCTTCCGGACAGAACGATCAACACGGAGGTCATGATAGTGTCAAGCGCTGCCTCCACCAGGTGTTCGGGTTGAACAAGAATTACGTTCTTGCTGTTTGCGTACGCTTCTAAGATTAGAATTGGGGTAAGCACTTTGCTTTTACCAACTCCCATGATCGCCTGGACGACCGAGGAGCTTTCCTCACCACCTTTCAATTTAGTTAGCCAATCTCGGTGAAGGAGTCGCTGTTCCTCTCGCAATATCTTGCCAGTCGCGGCCTCAAACACAAGCACCGACCAGTCTCGAGCTTCAAACATTGTTTGTAAACCTTGATAATCGATTCTTTGATTTCCACGGCTGTTTTCGATGGAATTAATCCAAGAAAAGCATAAGAATCTCTCCTTTTGTACTTCGCATATGGACCCAAGAGAAGTTTTGACTTGCTGTACATACTCATCTTTGGAATAGCCGGCGACCCACCTAAGTTCCTGAGGTTTCGCTTCCTTGAGGCGCTCGAGAACAGCTGTCACGCGTGCATGTTCTCTACTCTCTTTGGCGTAAGCGACGGTCCCCGTCCGGAGGAAGGAGGCGTAAGAGTCGGGGTAGAGCTCTGGAGTGAGGAAGCTCATGACGCCCGTGAGCCGCTCAAGGCACCTTACGGACCCGGAGTTGTTCACCTCCCGGATCAGGTGCTTCATCGCTTCCCTATCCCCGATGGGTACGAACCCGCACCCTTGAAACTCGAACACGCTTATCATTGGTTGAGTGACCGGCGGACGGTCCGTCGGTCCGAACATCGTCTGGCCCTCGAAACCGTGTGGGAATTTGGCCCCGCTGATAAGGACCAAACCGATGGTACCCGAGTTCTCGTTTCTAAAAAGAAAGCACACCGCGCTTCTGATATCTGTGACCCACATCTTGGCGATTTCACTTCCGTCGGGAAAGCGCGAACGACTTTCCCAGTTTATGAATATAATATCTTTATCTTTCATAAACCTCGGTTGCCGTTGAGAGCTACTATCATAAAATAAAAACAGGCTTTGCTCTTGTAAATTCTTTTTGCTGTCGATTTCACCAAGCACCAAGTAAATTTGATTTGAGTATACGTAGTTTACGTAAGGTCTAAAATACCAATACGAATGAACAACGTCCATAGACACCAAAAGTGAAACCATTGATGGTAAAAAATCTGGAGCGCTATAATCTTTAGGATCGTATGTGAATTGGTTAAAATTAACGCTAGACGTCCATATTTCATTTGTGAACTGGTAAGTTTGATTACCTTGCTCAGCTTGCAAAAATTTAGGCATAAACTTGAATTGTCGCCACGCAAGTGAACTGTAAATGGACGAGGTGTCTTGAAGTTGAGAATCACTATCTGCCAGTCGATCGGCCAAGATTTTTAAAATCCAAGTCTCCAGTTTCGAGTTGAAATCTTGCTTTTGAGTGGCGTGTCCGCCTATCAAAAAGCTTGGGAGAGGAAGCCAAATTGGCGTGTGGAACAGGGAATTTTCGGTTGTCCACTTCTCATAAAGGTGTTTTCTCACTTTATCAGCCTCAAAATGACTTGCAACCAGCTGTTCGTTAATTTCAGTGTCCGGGTCATTGTCTTTTGTTAAACCCAAGGCGCCAGCAACGGCGAGCACGAGTTTACGTTGGGTCTCGTCTTTGATTTTTGAAAGCGGGTCATCGTTTGTCCAAATATCATTAAAGTATTGAGACCTTAAACTTTGGAGATCCAAAGATTCTTGGTAAATAATTGACCCACTCGCTTTAAGCATATTTTTGCCATTTCCGCGTGGTATCGAAACCTTACATTGACCGACATCAAACGGCGGGTCACTCATCAATTCAGGTTCTAAAAATGGGGCATCCGATTTTAACATTTCAAAAAAGTCCATTTGATCGCTGAAGTTTAGAATTGCAAATTGACCGGTGAGTGGCTTGTCATCTGGGAGACTAGCGATCGACGTTGTGAGTCCGCTGTTTGAAATACCAAAAAACGTATCTGTAAATACCGAGTTTCGAGCGTCTTCGGTCGTTAGGAGAAGGAAGATCGCGTAAATGACGAACCCACGGACTGGATTGTTCAAAGAGACCCAGGATGCGACTTTTAACCAATATTCATCGGTAATATTTTCACTCAGAGTAAACGGATTGATAGGCGGACTTAGAATTCGCCCATCAGAATTGAAATTTTTAAGAAAGTCGTTAAAAGCCTCCTTTTGCATGTCATTTGAAGTACGGTATGTCTTAGATTCCCCCCATATATTGTATTTAGCGTTACTTTTCATTGGGAAATAGCAAAGATATTCGGACAAAATTTGTTTTTGCTCAAATGAAAGCCGGTTCGGGTGTTTGGGAAATAAATTTTCTGGGTTCTTGTAAATTTTTGCACAAGGCCCAAGATGCTCAACCCCATTTTCTCCGATTTTCAAAAATTTAAAATAAATGCAAACATACCAAATAAAACAGTCTTGGTAGTCAACATCGTTCACTAAACCAAAAAGCGGTCGCACAGGGGCTCCAAAAAAATGGTTAAACATCAGGTAAGATTGCCGCGCAAAATCTTCAGGATACATACGACTTGGAATTGGTGATGAAAATATACTCTTTAACCTAAATTTAAGGATCTTTAGAGTGTACAAAGGCAACGTACCCTGTGCTACGTTTACAACGATTCCTCTAAATCGCGAGCAAAGGTCCGGAAGCTCGTTTGGAAGATCAAATGCGAAATTGTCATCTTTCTGTGGCATTGGGTAATTTTTAGATTTTAAAAGATGGTTGGTAGGATGGAAGTTCGAAAAATCATTAAGTAAGTATCGAATAGCGTGGTTCAATGAAGGCGGGCAGCGATTAATGGATCTAAAACCCAAAGTATCTAGCCGACCAAAAATAGTGTCTTTGTCAATCTGGGCCCCCATTGGGCCTTCGCGAGTGTTTAATTCATTGATATCATTCCTGAAAGAGGCGATCGAAAAAAACCCTAAAAGCTTGGATCTATCGTCACCGAAAGCTACTAGCTTTGGTTCTGTAACACTGTCGAAAGGCAAGCGCGAGTATTTAATACTTTCAAAGCAAAAGTGTTTGTATTTGGCGCTTACAAACGAGTTTACAAACATCAAATCCTCAGTTGCTGTTAAGGGAGCTGAAACCCTTTTCTTAAATAATTCAACATCTGTGATTTCAACCACCTGACCGGTTGAATCCATGTGCCGCGTACGACCCCCAAGATTTTTCCATGTCCACACAGGAATTTTTTTTTCCAATGGACTTGATTTCTCAATTTTAAAATTAAATTCTTCTTCGGAGTCATCGATCAAAGAATATGACGGGTTATCGAATTTACCTGTTACCTCAAGCGGGCAAAAGTAAAACGCAGCCCACAGATGACTTTTCCATTCGTTCTCGGCAGCCATGAGCGTTTGGCTTTATTTTTTATATAATTGTTATAAAGATAACAATGGTGGTTGGTGGGTCCAAATTTGTAAAATAAGTTAGCGCAAACTACACCCCTCCCCCCCCCTCCTTCTGGTATAAATAAAAAGCAACAAAAAAACACTATGAACGGAACCGCGAGTTTCAAAGAGATAGTGGCCATGATTGAAGAACCTTTGTTTGTCATAAGGGTGGTTATGTCGGAAATTGACACATTGATGCATAAGTTCCAACTATACGCATCTTTGGCCACCCAAACCTCAAGCAAACGGGAGAGACTCGCGGAGAGGGCGAGGCTCCAGGTTGAGGGTCTCCGTAGTTTCCCGGAGCCCATCGCGCGGCAGTCGAAGATGGACCCACAACAACTCGCCGAGGCAAACTCCATTCTGACGGAAGAGGCAATGTTTGCCCAGCTGAGGGCGGTCATCGAGGCCAGGTTCAACACGCTCGTCGGCAGCTCCCCGATCGCTGAAATTCGCGCCCTGGCCGAGGACCACGCCTTCAGGTCCGGGGATTACTCGGCCCTCGAGGCTCTCCTCGTCCCGGGGACCTTGGACTCAAGGCGCAAAGAGCTCCTCGTCGCGGTGGAGGCCGTCGAGTCCGGGCTGAGAGGGGAGGCCCGACGCGAAATCAGGGAGCACCTCTACGGAACCCTCCTCGTTTTCTCGAGCAACCCGAGGGTTCTAATGGACACGCTAAGGTTCAATTACATGATCATGGGTCCGCCGGGGACCGGCAAGTCCCACCTCTCCCGTGTCATGGCGACCTTTTTCAACTCCGTAGGCATATTCTGCCGAAGGGAAATGGTGAACGTCAAAACCCCGGACCTCGTAGCGCCGTACGTTGGTCAATCGGCAGCCAAGACCCGACGCGCGGTCTACGGGGCGCTCGAAACGGTCTTTTTTCTCGACGAGGCCTACGCTCTGCTCTCGTGCGAGTACCAGACCTCCACCGAAGGCAGAAGGACCGTCAAGAAACGGGACCAGTACGGGCTCGAGGCCGTGGACCAACTTGTGGACATGATGACCGAGCTCAAGGGCTGTATTTGCTTCATATTTGCTGGCTACGAGGAAGAGATGGAGCAGTGCTTCTTGGAAACGAACAAAGGGCTCCGACGAAGGTTCGCCACAAAGTGGAAGCTCAAACCATACGAGACAGAGGACCTTGTGGAAATATTCGTGGACATACTCCAAACCAAGGATGCCCAGGACCACATCGTCTTCAAGGAGGAACGCCGGGTCTTCGAGGACGACCAATTCACCCCCGAAAGGGTCGGGGAAGTCGCTTTTCCTGTTTTACAGACGCTTGTGCGGGTGGCGGCGCTCCCGAACCAGGCCGGAGACATCGAAAGGATCGCCGAGAAGGTGTACGAGTCCCTATCGCTTCAGGCCGGCTCTCGGGTCGTCACACTCAAGGATATTGCTAAAGTGGTGAATTCATTTCTTTCCGAGACCGTTCCAGGTGTCAAAATTCTCGGCGTGAGTCAGGGGTCGGTCCGCGTGATCGACGCGCTCGGGGTGACCCGCACATTTCAAAACTCGTGAAAATAAAAAAGAAATGAAATCCGCGGTCGGTTTTTCGGACGCGGAGCTTCGGTCCCTCAAGGAGCTGACCGTAGGTATCTCGCTTTTAAGATGGGCGCCTTGTTGCTGGAAGACCCTCAACGCCTTTTTCTTCCTCTCTGGCATACCGAGCGCTGACCTGGCCCGTTTGATGCAATGCGTTGCGGCCCTGATTCCTTGCCCTCATTGCGCACAGCACACATTCGACCACATCCAGCGGATCCCTATCCCCTCCGACCCTGGCGCGGCCAAGGCTTGGCTTGTTGATTTCCATAACTCAGTTTCCATTAAGACTGGGGCCACCGCGACCCTCACCGCTGATGAGGTGAATGAGGAGTGCATGCGAACCCCGGTGTGGGATTTCACAGAGGCTCTGTGGGGGTTCCTGCTCGCGGTGGCCACACTCTTTAACCCCGAATCCCAGGGCGGCGCGACCCGGGAGTTCCTTAGATTCCTGACGATCTTCCCGGACCCGAAGGTGCGGGAGGAGGTCAATTTCGACCTTGGAAGCGCGGCGCAATTCTTTAAGTCCGCGCTCAATGCCAGAAATCGATCGATGGAGGGCAGGCGGCGGCCATTAGATCTTCATGAAGCCATTGAGGCCTTTGCGCCACCGCAGCTGTACGGATCCCTGGGTGTCCAAGACCCACGCATACTCAAAGAAATGACGGATCGGTTTGCCGCAAGGGTGGAAAAGCACCAACAAATTAGGTCTGCGGTCCTTCAGAGAATGAACCCAAACTCCTTGGACCCGGACATTAAAGCCGGAAAGCTCCTGTTTAGAAGAGATGACAGGGGCACTTACACCCGATGGGTCGCGATCGGCGTGCCCATAGTTGTGGCTTTGGTTTCTATAATAGCCGTTGGTTTTATTATGAAGAGTTATCGCCTGAAATCTCGTCCAGGAATCGGTTGAAAGCGTCTTTGAGTTCAAGCTTTCGCCTGGTGGTGTCTGGTTCTATCCTCCCTGATCTTGGAAAGAGAGTGTTGGATAGAAAGCTCACGACCAAGGAAATCAACGGGTGGAACATCCACTTGTTTTTGGTCGGGCATTCAAGGAAGCTCAGGTCCCTCTTGCACGCGCGCACGAGCCCTGACCTGACCTCGGCCGAGATGTCTGGGTTGAGGAGTTTCAAAACGTTGCGTTCAAGTCTCACGTACCTGGCTTCCGGCTGGAAACTCATAAAAAGCTGGATCATTTTCCCCTTGAAGCCCCCGACCGCGGGTTTGCTGGGCTCCCGAGTGCGTACGGCGTGTTGCTTACACGCGTATAAAAGTTTGAATAAATGAGGATGGCTACTCTCAATGTGCCTCGCAGTCGGTCCGATTGATTGATACTCGATTTTAAGACCGTCCATGAACGTAAGGAGTGCAATAAATCCGACCAACAAGATGGCACCAACCACAAAAGAGTAGACGTAAGACATCACAGATTCAGCGTTGATCATGTGTGCTCGCAATTCGATCCAAAGAGACGTTGGATTTTAAACAGGTGCCGTATTTAAGGATGGGATCAGACGTACAAAGGCAACACTGGCGGCCAGGCACTGCCTTTTTTTTTATTTTTGAAATCACAAAAGCTTTTTAAAATTAAAAAAAAGCACAGCAGTGAAGAGGCCGTTGCGAATCAGCAGAAATGAACGCACAAGACGAAAGTGAGGGTATATACGCAATCCCCCCGTCCGTTGACGAGGATCTCGCGCAGAAATGGTTATCGACAGCCAGTGTTCATCAGGACGCTGAGGTGTTTTTTAAAAGCTTCAGCGGCCTTCCAAGCTTCATGAGGGCATTTGGAAGTCTGCAACCCAACTTTGCAAAGGTGAAAGACCTAATTCTCGTCGAAAAAGTTGAACCAGAGGTGGCGATCGCGCGTCTGATGCATGAAATGCTTGGGAATGTAATTCAAGAAGACCCAGAAGGCGTCGATGAGGTCATTAAAGATATTTTGGATGGTTAAATCTCGACTTTATTTTCGCGAAATGAAACTTTTCTTTTTTTCTTTTCAGGACCCAACGCCCGCGTAAGGGTCTCGACCGAGTTTAGCGTCGGCGGGTGCACTTCCCCGGACGCCGGGACTTGACAGGGAATGACGGATTTGGGGTTCGCGGGTCGGAACTCGCGCAGGACCGGGGCCACTTTCCTTGGCTCAGGGACGGCCTGGGCCGGCTTTTCGGGGCTCTGTTGCCGCACCGGTTTCTCGTTCTGCGGTGAGCAAGTCACACGGGCAATCTCTTCAAGCGTGAGGTTCTCCTCTACGGAGAGGAAGGTCTCGCGGACCGTTGTGTGGAAGTTGGGGACTTGACGCTCATCCCTCCGGTCCTTTATCCAACGCAGGACGAACGTATCCTCCTTGCGGTTCATGGTGACCGCGAACTCGTGGACCCCGTCTCTGTCCACCTTGTCCGGGAGCGCGCTGGAGATGAGTGAGAGTCCGTGGTCCCCGACTGACATCACCGGGCGCGGGCCCCTCTCGGTCTGCCACCGGAGCTCATCCCCCTCGAACGCAAGGTCGACAGTCTGGTTGTGCTTGTACTTGAAGGTCAGACCTGCCGTCCCGCGCCTTATCTTGCCGTTCACCGGGGTAAAGATGACCCCGTCGTTCTTGAAGGCCGATGACTCAAGATCCCGCAGCATTTGCTGGAAGTCGTACAAGGGATACGCGCGCTTGACAAGGATCTCGAGGCCTAGAATGGAGAACTCAGGGTTTTCGACTACGGACTTGAGCTCGTCGAGTCGGTTGAGGTAATTCCGCTCCGTCATCGACACCCCGGTGCTAAAGACCACGTCAAAGGCAAGAAGAATCCCGTCCTCAGTGAGTTCCGCGTCGATCAAGGTCCCAGTTTGCCTGAAGAACGTGGGTGGTGCCTTTCCGGAGACTTGCACGAAGTCACAATCACGACCGAATATAAAAATGGAGGGGTGTGGGAGCATGGCGAACAGAACCATCGCCCTCTGTCCGTCCGTTTTCGGGGCTGCCATGTACAGATCTTTCTGCAAGACACCAAGAGACTTGCGACGCAAGGGAACCGGCATTGGGCCCATAAATGAGCGGTTGGAGTTCGATACTCGCCAAATTGAGTTCAAGTGTTCGTGCACACGAAGTGACAATTCTGGTGGAATTGGCTCAGCAACTTCACATCCAGCTTTCATCAAAGTGCGGCGCAACATCCTAATTTTTTGCGGGGGCTTACCGTCGTGGTTATTTTGTGGAATCGGGATTTTGGGGAGAAAGTGTGGAAAAAAAATTAAAGCAACGTTCGATTTCTCGGCGCTTCTTTTTGTAGGCTCTTGACAAGGGCACTACAAGCGCTTTTTTTTTACCGGTTCGCGAAAAAGTACGATTAGGAGAATACAAAGAAAAAAAAAACTAGGGGAACCGCCGGTTAAACGATGGAAAGTGCGCGTTTCAAGTGCCCGGTTGATGGATGCCAAAGCTCGTACTCTCACGAACGATCCCTAAAATCCCACGTGGCCAAAAAACACCGAACCAAAAAGAAGGTTCTAAGATCCGAAAACTCCGATGCACAAGGGATGCACGACCCAGTGCAATCCGTGGCAATTGTTGCTGTCGAGGAACAAAAGAGAGATGAGAAACCTGGGGTTGATTTTGGAGACATTCCTCAAGAGTCTTCCGATTTCGAACCTTCGGCCAACAAACAGGACGAACCTGGGGAGATGATACAAGAAAAACTTGGAAATGAAGAATAAAGCGTTCGTCAGTCTTTTCTTAATTGTTTTTGGGTGCGTCCTAGGTTTAACCTTGGCCGCGGCTTTATGTAGGCACCGCTCGACCACTCAAGTGGGAGGCAACGAGGTTTTCTCGCCAAGAAAAATGCTGGAATTATGTGGGTCTAGATGCGTGTTGCCGAGCATCAAGGAAGCTGTACCGGTCGTGGGAGTCATCATCCCAACGTTCAAACGCCCGCGATCGTGCCTTTTGGCATTAAAAAGCGTTCTAAGTCAAACTTATTCAAACGTAAACATCCGCGTTGTTGTCGTGGATGATGGTTCGCCTGATTTCGATTCTTACTCGGATGTTCGAACCCTGTGCAGAGAGAACCCGGGGTTTGATTACGTCAGTCTTCCTATAAACGGGGGTCAAAGCCAGGCGCGAAATGTGGGACTTATGCACCTTAAGAATTCTTACGAGGGTGTTGATTTTTTCTGTTTTCTCGACGACGACGACGCCTTTTTGCCTGAAAAGTTAGCGGTTCAAATTCCCTGGATGATATCGAGGAACGCAGATCTCTGCTGTTCCGACGGAATCAAAGGGGCAGGATATTTTGATCCTGTAAAGTACAGGGATTGGTCCGGGGCAACGTATAATACATCAGGACACGCGTTTAAAATAATTCAAAGTAGATTCGGGAAGGGGGGAATTCCGCGCATGTTTAAGGAAGATGATCTTCGTAAGCACAACTTTATAGTGACTTCAAGCGTGTGTGTCAAAAGGGCCTCGCTTTCCAAAACGTCCGGATTTAATCCAAATCTAAAGATGGCCGAGGATTTTGACCTCTGGCTTCAGATATTGAAGAAATCTGGGGTTGGTATTTACCTTTCGACGCCACTGTTTTATTATGACAGCGCTCATGCCGGTGGAAGTTTTTGGGGGTATCGTAAACAAGCGTGACAGGAGCGTGTTTGATTTTTTATTATTTTTTTATAAGTATTTACTTATAAAAATGCAGACAAAAAAGCAAGATAAGAACCTTTACAACTTACTATTGGGTTGAA
>JACCDK010352786.1_pt1 | contig 12265 bp, 11 predicted proteins | sample 7445871 | NCBI WGS metagenome assembly JACCDK01 (sample SAMN15323436, study PRJNA562643) | freshwater metagenome | isolation source: river surface water | place: USA:Blue River Watershed | collected 2017-08-15
GGCCGCTTTTTGAATTCGATTCCACACATCTTTTACCACATCTCTTTTCGGTGAGCGTACATAATAATATACTTCAGCAAAATCAGGTACAATATTTGGCGCCTTGCCACCATTGGTAATTACATAGTGAATTCTAGTAGAACTTGGCACATGTTCACGCATCATATTCGCCATAAAGTTCATAGCTTCTACTGCGTCTAAAGCCGACCTTCCCATCTCTGGAGATGCAGCTGCATGAGATGCCAAACCATAAAAACGGAATTTACCTGCCTTATTAGCTAATGAAGAAGAACTATTCACGGAATTTACATCATTTGGATGCCAATGCAACATGGCATCTACTCCATTAAATAATCCTGCTCTTACCATATATACCTTACCAGAACCACCTTCTTCGGCAGGACAACCATATAATTTTATGGTTCCTTTTCCTCCATTGGCCATCAACCACTCCTTTACAGAAATTGCTGCTGCTACAGAAGCCGTTCCAAATAGATGGTGTCCACAAGCGTGTCCACCTACCCCTCCAAGTGATTTTTTTTGAGGTATAGAATCCTGCGACATACCTGGCAAAGCATCATATTCAGCCATAATTCCAATAACTGGACTACCCGAACCATAGGTGGCAACAAAGGCTGTAGGAATATCAGCAACACCTGCCTCCACTGAAAAACCTGATTTTTTCAAGGTCTCCTGCAACAAAGCAGAACTTTGTTTTTCTTTATATCCAACTTCAGCAAAACCCCAAATTTTCTTAGAAATTTCTCCATAATGCCCAGCATTCGACTCTAAATTCTTTAAAATTTTTTGTTTTGAAGATTGAGCAAAACCACCAATTGAATGTAAGAAAAGCCCCAATACGACCAATCCATTTAACATTACTCTTTTCATATTTCTTTATTAAAAACTTAAATAAGCAATTTATAACGAAATTTTAACAATTACATTTGAATGTAATTTTTTAAATGCTCAATGGTTTCTAAATGACCTTTAATGGTCGCAGTAATTAAGTCGTTGATAGAAACAATTTGAAGGAAAACTCCGTTTTCCACAACTGGCAAATAACGAATATGGCGATCAGACATAATAATCATGCACATTTCTACCGTAGTCTCTCGATTTATTGCTGGTAAATCGGTAGTCATGATTTCCTCAACAGTTGCATCGATAGAGCTTTTTCCCATTAATATTACTTTACGAGCATAATCTCTTTCTGTAAAAATACCCAAATATGTTGTACCATTCATTACAATAACCGATCCAATATTGTGTGATTGCATCAATTGCAATGCCTCTATGACTTTTGCCTGAGGCGAAATACTAATTACAGGCTTACTTTTAGATGCCAAGATGTCTTTTACCTTTTTCATAATTAATGGAATTTAATACGTGAAAAATGAATATCTCTTAAATATAATAAAAAACAGACTATAACAGTTTGATTCCGCAAATTGTATTTTATAAATTTAATATTGCAATAAAACCTTGTGCATGAAAATAGCTAAACCCTCTTTAAGTTTCAGTCAAATTATAAATATGAATGTCGGATTCTTTGGCATTCAATATTCATTCGGATTACAGCAAAGTGCTGTGAATCCGATTTATGATTTTTTAGGTGCAAGTCCTGATCAAATACCGATTTTAAATTTGGCTGGCCCTGTTACAGGTTTATTAGTACAGCCCTTTATTGGTGCATGGAGTGATAGTACGTGGCATCCAAAATGGGGTCGCAGAAAACCTTTTTTCTTTGCTGGAGCACTTTTGTGTAGTTTATGTCTTTTATTTTATCCATTCAGTTCAAGTTTATGGATGGCAGCCAGTTTATTATGGATATTAGATGCTGGCAACAACACGGCCATGGAGCCCTACAGAGCTTTTGTGGCTGATAAATTAAATGAAGACCAACAGCCAACAGGCTTTCAAATGCAAAGTTTTTTCACTGGTTTAGGTCAAACTTTAGCGAACTTATCCCTATTTATTTTTCCTTTAATTTTTATCGGAAAAACAGGGTCTTTACCCACATGGGTTTATGCTTCCTTCTTTTTAGGATCCATTTGTTCGATTGGATCTATTTGGTGGAGCATTAAAACTACACCAGAAATAGAACCAGATGCGGAAGAACTTGCAATCATTCGTTCTAAGAAACACGGCGCAATGGAATCCATTAAGGAAATCATTGAGGCCATTGGTGAAATGCCTAAGGTAATGTGGCAATTAGCATTGGTCTATTTATTTCAATGGTATGCATTGTTTTGTTATTGGCAAAATTCTTCTAAAAGTATTGCCTTATCAGTTTGGAATGCAACACCAAAAGATAATCCGAGTCAATATGAAGAAGCAGTTTCTTGGACAGGTCTAGTAAATGGCTGGTATAATGTGGTTACATTTTTATCTGCACTCATCCTTGCACGTTTGGCACAAAAACATGGCGCAAAATCAGTGCATTTAATTTGCCTTATGTTGGCAGCAGTTGGATTCTTATCATTTCCAATGATTACAGACAAAAATCTCTTGTTCGTTGCCATCACAGGCTTTGGAATCGGATGGGCAAGTATGATGGGAATTCCTTATTTATTGGTAGTAAATGATATTCCAAAAGAAAGATATGGAGTTTATATGGGTATCATTAATATGATGATTGTTATCCCAATGATTCTGCAAAATCTTACTTTTGGTTTTATTTTAAAGAATTTTTTGGGCAATGATTCGCGCAATGCAATTACCTTTGCAGGAATATTACTAATTCTGTCTGCAATCGCAACAGGAATGATTAAAACTAAAAAAGACATAAAATAAATATGAGTGTATTGTGTGTTGGAGAGGCATTAATAGACATGATTTGTACTGACAAAGGTTCTTCATTGTCTGATGGTCAAAATTTTTTAAAGAAACCCGGTGGAGCCCCTACAAATGTGGCTGCAGCTATTGCCGCCTTGGGCGGCAAGGTAAGCCTAAGTGCAAAAGTAGGAAATGATCCCTTTGGTAAACATTTAATTGATGTAATGAATGATTTCAAAGTGGATACAACACATGTTTTAAAAGATAACAATCATTTTACAACCTTTGCTTTTGTTTCCTTAATGCTTGATGGCGAAAGAGATTTTGTGTTTAATCGTGGAGCAGATGCCCATTTAAGTGTTGAAGAAATCAAACAAATAGACTTACATCCTTTTTCTATTATTCATTTTGGCTCAGCAACTGGTTTTTTAGCAGGTCCACTAAAAGAAGCCTATTTTTATTTATTAATGGAGGCCAAAAGAAGGGAAAAAATCATCAGTTTTGACCCAAATTATCGACATTTATTATTTGGTGACAAACAAGAAGAATTCATCCATTGCTCTAAAGAATTCATGCAGTTTGCTGATTTCATGAAATTAAGTGACGAAGAAGCCATGTTAATTACCAGAAGTTCTACTTTGGAAGAAGCGACACAAGCCTTATTAGCTATGTGTAGAGGTGTGTTTGCGATTACTTTGGGAAAAGAAGGCACACTTCTTGGATTAAATGGCCAAACATTAATCATACCCTCCATCCCTGTACAACCAGTGGACACCACAGGAGCAGGAGATGCATTTGTGGGTGGAATTCTATATCAATTAGACGTACTTGGTAAGAAAGTACAGGAGCTGAACGAGCAAGAATGGATTTCACTTGTACAAAATGCCAACAAAGCTGGAGCAAGAACCTGCGAATTCATGGGTGCCATGGAAGCCTTCAAACATTTAAACAATAGCATTTTTAATTAATTACTGTGTATCACATCGCCCTTACTCATAAAATTTTAGATTTAGCCAAAAAACACCATTTAGGCAAATCCGTAAATGATCAAAACTTCTTAATGCGTTTCATCGCAAATATTGATGAAATCCATCATATTTTTGAAAGCATCTATGGTCAAACTGCCCTTTTTTCTGAACAATTTGAAGCATTGATTCAATCAATTTTTGAAACTCATCTTTGTAGAAGTAAAGCTTTAAAAGACAGAGACTACCAAAAAGCTAAAGAAGGTAACTGGTTTTTGAGTAATCAATTAATGGGAATGAGTTTATATGTTGACCGATTTGCAGGTAGCTTAAAGGGCATGAATACTAAATTGAATTATTTAGAAAATTTAGGGGTCAACTACCTTCATTTAATGCCAATTTTTGAAAGTCCAGAAGGCGAATCAGATGGCGGATATGCAGTATCAAATTTCAGAAAAGTTGATGCTCGTTTTGGAAGCAATGAAGATTTTGAAAAATTACAAAAGGAACTACAATCAAAAAATATGTATTTGATGATTGATATTGTTCTAAACCATACCTCCCATCACCATGAATGGGCAAAAAAAGCAAAATCTGGAGATAAGGAATATCAAGATTATTTTTATTTCTATAATGATCGTAACATTCCCGACCAAATGGATGAAACAATGCCAGAGATCTTTCCTGAAAGTAGTCCAGGCAGCTTTACCTACATTCCTGAAGTAGATAAATGGGTAATGACAGTCTTTCATCACTACCAATGGGATTTAAATTACCGAAACCCAAAAGTTTTTAACGAAATGTTATCTAACGTTTTCCATTATGGAAATTTGGGTGTTGATGTGTTACGTATAGATGCACCCGCATTTATATGGAAAGAATTGGGCACCACTTGTCAAAATCTACCTAATGCACATAAACTATTACAATTGATCAAATTGTGTACAGAGGTAGCAACTCCAGGTATGGCTTTATTAGGAGAAGCGATTGTTGCGCCAGCTGAAATTATGAATTATTTTGGAACAGGTAGATTCATTAATCATGAATGTGATGTTGCCTACAATGCAACTCATATGGCCCTTCAATGGGATGCATTAGCTACAGGGGATACAAGAATCATGTTGTCTGCTCAACATGAATTACTCAAAAAACCATTTGGTGGCACCTGGATTACGTATACGAGGTGTCATGACGATATTGGTTTAGGATACGATGATTACATGATTGAACAAGTTGGATACACACCATACCTTCATCGCAATTATTTAAAGAATTATTACGGTGGAATTCAAGAAGATTCACCCGCTGCAGGTGCACTATTTGCTGTGAATCCAAAAACGAATGATGCTCGAATTTCTGGTTCTTTAGCATCTTTATGTGGGTTAGAAAAAGCAAAAAATGCCAAAGACCCACAAAAAATTGAGGAATCAATTCAGAAAATCATCATGATGCAAGCCCATAGTTTTTTATTAGGCGGAATACCAATTATTTTCTATGGAGATGAAGTTGGGTATGAAAATGACTATTCCTATTTACAAGATTCTGGAAAAAGCTATGATAATCGATGGATGCATCGACCTGTGATTGATTGGAAAAAAAATAGTTTACATACTAAGAAAGGAACTATTGAAAATCGAATTTTTACAGCAACACAACAACTAATACAAATTAGAAAAAGCCATGAGGCTTTTGGAGATTATAAAAATTTAGAGTGGTTAGATTCTCACAATAAATCTATTGTTGGGTACAAAAGAAACTTGAAAGGAAAGACCATTACTTGTTTGTTTAATTTCAGCGATCAACTGCAGGAATTAACACATTACATCTTTGAAACAAATGGCAAAAGACCTAAAAAAGTAAAAGATTTAATAACAGGAAAAGAGTTTAAAATTGGCATGGACCATGATCATTTGGTTTTTGAGCCTTATGGGTTTTATGTATTGAAGGAATAAGTAAGAAGGAAGAAGTAAGAAGGAATAATTATAAATTTTTACTTCTTATTTATTACTTATTACTTCTTCCTTCTTCCTTCTTACTTCTTCCTTCTTACTTCTTCCTTCTTACTTCATACTTCTCACTTCAAATTCCTCAAATAATCCTTATTTGAAACATTCTCTTTAGGAGGCAGTTCGTAGGCTTTTTGATAATCCTTACGCTTCAGATCCCCATTTTTAATGGATTTCAAGAAATTCATCCAAGCAAAAGGATTTGTCAGGGTTAGATATGGACTATTATAAAATGCCTTATTGGCCTGTGCATATGTCATTTGATCAGAAAAATTTCTAAAATTAGAAGCTGCTCCCATACCTGCCTGCATGGCAAACACTTTCAAATCGGATTTATCTAAATTATTTCGTGCATTGTTTCTAAGCTTTTCATCAGGTAGTTTCATGTCTAAAAAGGCCTGCTTAAATTCAGATTCATCTGCGTGTCGATATACTTTAACTTCTGCCAACATAGTAGACTCTTCTTCCATTTTAATTAAAGCCTGATGAATTTGTTCATTATCTTTTGGAACAATATATAATTTCTTTTTAAAGCCCACATAGGAGAAAATAAGAGAATCCCCTGGGAAAACTTGCATTTCAACAATTCCTAAATTATCACTCAACGCTCCCCTACCAGCTACAGGATTATACAAATAAGCCAAAGGTAAATATTCAGCATTTCGAGCAGAAACAACTCGAGCCGTAAAAAAAACAGTTTTATCTTGTCCTTGTGCAAAAAGTTCTCCTTTGCAAAAAAGTATTACAGAAAAGATGAAGACTATTTTTAGGCAAAATTTCATATTGCAAGATGCAAAAAAATCTTTTTTGATAACTAAAAAATTTGTTAAAGATTGTTATAAAAGAATCTAAGAAACTATGAATCTAAGAATCGGAAGTTAAATAAATATTTGACATTATACCATAAACTCTGTGTAAGTAAAAATAATGGGTTTGGATTTACGTTTAAATTCGGACCCGTTTTTCAATTATAGCTAAAAATTAATTCAAAATAATAGAGAATTCTTTTTTATCCTTATAAACTACGTATCGACAGGCATTGCGAATTTAATGTACCAAGGAGATTTGTGTTTGTGAATCAGAGAATATTACGTTATAATTAAGTATTATAACTTCTATGATTCTTAGATTCTTAAATTCTTAAATTCTTAGATTCTTAGATTCATAGATTCTTAGTTTCATCCTTTCTTAGAATAGCTTCAAAAAAGGAATAATGAAAGGAATCGACAACAAAAGTCCATCAAAGCGATCGAGGAATCCGCCATGACCCGGAATGGTATTAGCTGAATCTTTGATATTGATGCTTCTTTTAAATAAAGATTCCACTAAGTCGCCATAAGTTCCAGCAATCACTATTATGATTCCAATAATTATCCATTCTAGATTGGAATAATTAGTAAAATATTTCCCTAAAATAAGAGCTACCACCATGGCAGAGGCAAATCCACCAAGACTACCTTCCCAAGATTTTTTAGGAGAAACGCGTTCAAACAACTTGGTTTTACCAAATTTTGTACCGGCAAAATACGCTCCAGAGTCGCTCGCCCACAATAAAAACAAACATCCTAAAATTATTTGCGGATCATACGTTTCATTTTTAATAAAGGCTAAAACAGTTAAAAGAGCAAAAGGAAGAGCCACATAAATAATTCCTAAAAAGGTATAGGCAATGTTTTGAAAAGGATTTGTATCCTTTGCCTTATACAATTTGATAAAAAAGATTAATGTTAACAAAGGAGAAAGGATATAATAATTTTGATAGCCAATCACCCCTTTTTCGATGAAAAAGGTTAATAAATGGAGGACAACACCGCAAAAAGTGCCATAAAACTTCAATGGAAGATTCCCTTCCATCGTTCCAATTAATTTGTAAAATTCCAATTGTGCAAACACGCCAATTAGAAGAAATAATCCTAAAAATGTATAATCACTAAATTGAATACAAAAAATTAAGAATGGAACAGCTATTACTGCTGCTATCACTCTTTGCATTAAATTCGACATGTTTTTCAATCCCATAATCTATTTCTCAAGAAATTTTTTAGCTTCCTCAACCTCCTGCTCTAAAACAAGTAATTCTCCCACTCCTATTTGATAAGCACTTATTTTTTTGTTAATAACAACTGCATCTATATCACAATTCTCTTTCAAATTAATCTTTAACATCTCTAAATGCTCCAAACTATCCGAACTTACAATTACCTTCCAATTATTCATACCAACACTTATTACTTTTAACCTATTCCATATTCCATATTCACTATTCCCTATTCCCTATCTCCTTATACCTTATATTGGTTCAACCTTCGAATATAAAAAACTACCAAAACCAAAGAAAGCAACACTACATAAAACTCTGTGTTCATATTACCCCCTACAGGATCATAATCGATTTTCTTTAATTGATACATATAGGAAGCAGTTACACCTAAGGCATTATTGAAAAAATGAGCTACAATGGGAATCCAGATATTTTTGTACCAAACATATAAATACCCAAAAAAAGCCCCTAAAAATAACCTTGGGAAAAAACCGAAAAATTGAAAATGAATAAAACTAAAAATGGCTGCACTAACCCAAATAGCAACATGTGTATTTTGAGTATAGTAGGAAAATAAATTCTGAACGATACCTCTAAAAAATAACTCCTCACCTAAAGCTGCCATAAATCCAATTGTCATTAAACCCAACACAAAATCAAGGTGTGAATCGAAATTCAATAAGACTTTGGTGGTTTTCTCCATCGCTAATTCACTATTCTTCATCCACATTTCTACATCTTTATAAGCTGCAGGAAACACCATATTTTTATTCAATTCAATAATGTATTCCAACAAGGGAGTGCCAACAATTAGCGTAATAATTGCCCACAAAAACACGTGCCAAGAAACAGACGAATTAGGACTCAAATCACTTAATTCTTGCTTTAAAATATATTTATTAAAAGCCCAGGCTGCACCCACAAAAGTGCCAAGAGAAGTAAACCATTGCATGGCCATAAATGCTCTCTGCCCATGGTTAAAGTTGATTGGATTTTGCATAAAATCCATGAGCATTTGTTGTAATTTGATGGAATTTGTGGAAGGAGTAACACTAAAATCCAAAATCATAAATGCAGAAAGAAGACCTACGAATTGACCGATAAAAGCCCCTAATAGCACAAATCCGGATAATACTAGCATTCTTGATAAGAGCTCAATTAAACGGAAACCAAAAAAATTTTTATTACTTTCTCCCATATTGCTCGTAAATTTACAGAATTTTTGTAGAGAATGGTAAAAATTGGCAATTTAGAGTTAGGAGAGTTTCCATTATTATTAGCACCCATGGAAGATGTTTCGGATCCACCCTTCCGAGCTGTCTGTAAATCCAATGGCGCTGATCTAATGTACACTGAATTTATTTCCTCTGAAGGCCTCATCAGAGATGCAGCTAAGTCTGTTCAAAAATTAGATATTTTCGATTATGAAAGACCTATTGGGATACAATTATTTGGAAGTAACATAGAAACAATGGCCGAATGTGCTAAAATTTCTACTGCTGCAGGTCCAGATTTAATTGACATCAATTACGGCTGTCCGGTAAAACAAGTTGCCTGCAAAGGTGCTGGTGCAGCTTTATTACAAGACATTCCTAAAATGGTGGCTATGACAAAGGCTGTGGTAGATGCTACCCATTTACCTGTTACCGTTAAAACTCGATTGGGTTGGGATGATTCAACAAAAAATATCCAAGAAGTTGCAGAGCGACTTCAAGATATTGGCATCAAAGCACTCACTATACATGGAAGAACTCGTGTTCAAATGTATAAAGGTGTAGCTGATTGGTCCTTAATTGCTAAAGTGAAAGATAACCCAAGAATCACCATTCCCATTTTTGGAAATGGCGACATAGATTCTCCTGAAAAAGCGCTAGAGTATAAGCAAAAATACGGCGTTGATGGAATAATGATTGGTCGTGCTTCTATAGGTTATCCGTGGATATTCAATGAAATAAAGCACTTTTTGCAAACAGGCAATCATTTAAATCCCCCAACAATTGAAGAACGTATCAAAGTTTGTCTTCAACATTTAGAATTTTCAATCAAATGGAAAGGAAATCATGGAGGAATTGTTGAAATGCGTAGGCATTATGCAAATTATTTTAAAGGAATAGATCATTTCAAACCATTTAGAAGCAGATTAGTCACCTCTCCTACTTTCAACGAAATCAATGAAATTTTAAGAGAAGTGAAAGATTTTTACGTAAACCATTCGCCAATAAATGCCTAAAAATAAATCATTACTTGTTGCACTTTCAATTACTGCTCTTTCGCTTATCTGGGGAAGTTCATTTATTTTGGTCAAAAAAGCATTAGTTGCCTATTCGCCAACGCAGGTTGGCGCACTCAGAATATTTGCAGCAACCGTTTTTTTTATTCCTTTTTTTATTAAACGAATCAAACATATTCAAAAAAATCATTGGATTTTTTTGTTTTTAGCAGGCTTAACGGGCAATTTACTACCAGCTTTACTTTTTTCAATAGCTGGCAAATACTTACCTTCAGCAATTTCTGGAATGCTAAATGCATTCACCCCATTATTTACTTTAATCATTGGTTTAGGCTTGTTTGGACACCCTTTTAATCCTAAACAAACATTTGGTCTCATCATTGGACTTATAGGGTGTTTGGGTTTATTATTATTTGGGAAGGATTTTCAATTGGATTTTAACATTCACGCACTTTGGGTAATTCTAGCTACTTTTCTGTATGGCATCAATTTACATATTGTGCAGTCCAAACTTTCCAATTTACACCCATTGACCTCCACAGCCGGAGTATTTATGATGATTGGAATTCCAGCTTTTTTCACCTTATTAAGTAATGGGTTCTTCCAGGTACCAATCAACTCACAAACTTCATGGCCTTTAGTGGCTGGGATTGGATTAGGTATTGGCGGATCTGCCTTGGCAATGGTTGTTTTTAATCAATTGATTAAATGGACAGACGCCATCATAGCAAGTTCTGTAACTTATATTATCCCAATAGTTGCCTTGGGTTGGGGACTTTTGGATGGAGAATCGATTTATCCGATTCAAATCCTATTTATGTTTATTTTATTGGGTGGAGTTTATTTGGTTAATAAGGCAAAAAACTGATAATATTTCCTCCTATATTTAATTATCAAACAACTTTTAAATCAAAATTCTAGATTTATCCTAAAAAAGGATGAACGAAGAACTATTGTATAAAATTTGGGAAAGTAAAAAATTATTGAACTTGCCACTAAAAACCACCGAAAACTCTTTAATTGAGATTATTTCTTTAGGAAAAAGAAACATCTTTTCCGGTCCAGATTTTGAACAGGGTTCGATAAAAATAAACGGATTACTTTGGCAAGGATCTATTGAAATTCATGTCAAAGCATCTGATTGGCTACTTCATCAACATGATATTGACCCGGCATATTCAAATGTTATTTTACATGTTGTATGGCAAAACGACCAACTTATCTATTTACAAGATGGTAGTCCAATTCCTTGTTTAGATTTAAGTAAACTCATTAAAAATCCAGCTCAATATTTACCACACACAATTGATGAATTTGTATGTCAAAAATGGATTACAAATGTTCCTCAAGAACATAAAATACAAATGAAGCATAAATGTTTTCATTGGCGTTTACAGCAAAAGAAAAAGAGAGTTGAAGAAATCTGGAAAGCAACAGAAAAAGACTGGGAAGAAACTATTTATAGATTACTTGCCCATGCATTGGGATTTCATCAAAATGCGGAGTCAATGCTCAGGTTAGCCACATCAATACCCTTAAAATTACTTTGGCGCTACAGAGAAAGCCCATCAAGAATTGAAGCATTATTATTTGGACAGGCAGGCCTGTTGGAAGATTTCCCGATAAAAGATAAAGTCCTGAATATAAGTAATGAATATCTTTTTCTTCGACATAAACATCAACTTGAACCCACTTTTTTACAAAAATCAAATTGGAAATTTTTCAAATTACGTCCAACAAATTATCCGACCATTCGAATTTTTGAATTGGCTCAATTATTAAAAAATAATTTATCCTTACTCACATTATTGTTAGAAATTCAAGAATTAAAAAACTTAAAATTACTTTTTGAATCGCATCAACACAACAAACAAAAACCATTTGGTGATCAAGCTTTTAAAAGTATTGTCATCAATGCTATAAGTCCTCTTTTGTTACTGTATGGGCAAGAAAAATCAGAAGAAGTTTACATTAAGAAAGCCAAAGATTGGATCATAGCCTTAGCCCCAGAAGGACACTCAATTGAAAAATCTTTTTTATCACTAGGAATTAAGTCGCAAAACGCCTCGGATTCTCAATCTCTTCTTTTTTGGAAGAAAAATTTTTGTGAGAAAAAGAAATGTTCAAGTTGTGACATAGGGAAATTCATATTCACAAAACCACAATTTATCGATATAACAACCGAATAAATCGAATCCCATTCATTAATCACTTATTTTTTTGTAAAATGCATAAAATTTAAAAA
>JACCDK010229907.1_pt1 | contig 12262 bp, 2 predicted proteins | sample 7445871 | NCBI WGS metagenome assembly JACCDK01 (sample SAMN15323436, study PRJNA562643) | freshwater metagenome | isolation source: river surface water | place: USA:Blue River Watershed | collected 2017-08-15
CCCTTACACAATCGTGGTCGAAGGCGGAGCAGGTGGGGGAGCAGTCACTGAATCTGTGACTGCAGGAAGCACTGCAACAGGATGTTCGATTACCAATGACGTTCTGACGATTACTTCAACAACGCAGGGCTATTGCAACGTCCTCATCACAAAAGCTCAATCACGCAATTACAAGAGTGAGACGCTCACCGTTCAGATTTACTTCTACTCACTTGTGATTAGCCAGCCTGCTCCAGAACCAGGTTCGGGCCCTAACATTGCACTCACTGGTCAGACATCAGTGACGCTCGATCCTTATCAAGCACCGACAATCTCAGGACTTTCGGCCACCACAATCTCACTCTCGGCAGGTGGTTCGCTGACCATCACCGGCGCAGGATTTACTACCTCGCCAATCACGGTGAAATTCTGGAGAAATAAAGAGATCACGGTGACCTCCACCAATGGCACCACCTTGGTGATTCCATTCTCGGCAATAGCGGCTGCAGGGGCGACAACAGGCCGAATCATCGTCACCACGCCTAATGGACAGGCAGTTTCGGTCGATACCCTGACCATCAACCCGTAAAATCACTTCATCATGAGAGTCAATAGGTTTAACCCTGCCCGAATCGCTCGGGCGCTCTCAGCCGTGCTCTTCATCTCTTTGCTTCAGGTGGCAGTTGCTCCAGTGGTGGCGCCACAAATTACAACGCCAACAGCTACTGCAGCTGATGCAAACGATTTCCCATCGGAATTGGGGACTGTCTACCAATTTCTCGCCGAGAGTTACACCTCTGGATCAACCACCTGGCCAGAGGCGCGCGGTGGATCTGCTGCCACAATTACAAACAATGCAACTAAGGTGACAAATACAGCGGGAACTTTAGGCGCGAGTAAATCGGTGGTGGCAGTCCAAGGATTCAGTACCACGGATCTAACTTTCCCGACCACTATTGGGCCGGGTGTCAGTTCCAATTACACATTGCTCTATGTCGCTCGGTACGCACCTGCATCAGGTGCTGCCTATCAAGCAGGAAATTACTGCGACACAGTCACTCACAATGCCGGTTCGGTCGGTAAGGCAAGAATATTTACCAGCGTGACAGGTAACTGGCTATCAGGATTTTGGGCATGTGCTGCCGGTATCGCCTTTCACGAGGGGTGGATGACCGATAACGCTAATTCAGTTTCAGAATTAAGTGGTGCGAATGGAAATAACTGGTTGCTTGGAACAGACTGCGGATACACAGTTGCTAGCACATCTGCATGCAAAGGACGATACCGAGCTTTTGGAACCGATCGAACAACCGCTCAATCAACGAGCACTGGTATTCACCAAGTTGGAGTCAACGTTGGAGTCTATGGCGCAGAGGCAACAGATTTTCAAATAGCAGAGGTAATTTCCTACCCGACCATTCTTTCTGTTGCGGAAATTATCAAGGTTGAGACTTATCTTGCTCGCAAATATGGAATCAATCTCACTACGAATTCAGCGACCAAGTTGGGCGTTCATCGTGCATCTGTTGGGACTAATCTCAATGAACCTTTATCTACGCAACCCCAAATAGCAATTCAAGATGCAAATGGTCAGACAGTCACGACGGATAATTCAACTATCATCACAGCAACAGTGACCGGCCTAAATGGACGAGTCATCGGAACTGCAACAGCAGATGCAGTACAAGGAGTTGCAACCTTCGATAATCTTGGCATCGATGGTGTCGCGGGAAATAGTTACACGATTACATATTCAAGTAATACTGGCCTAGCAACCACCTCTGAAACGAGAACTTTTACGCGGGGCGGTGGAAGCGAAACCGATACTGCATTACTGCTCAATGGCTCAAATCAATATGCAGACGTCACTGATACGACCGGCTCTCCGTATGACATCACTGGCACATTCACGTTAACGGCATGGGTCAATCCATCAACTGCATGTTCTGGTTCTGGCGTGGTGGTGTCAAAACGCTCTTATATGCTTTACTGCCAGGCAGGTGTGTGGCGAGTCATGATTCTGGCGGATGGAGTTTCGGGATCAGGGGTTGCTACATCGATTCCAGTTGAGCCCAATGAATGGCATCACATCGCAATAACTAAGAACTCCTCAAGTGGAAACGTTCTATTTTATTACGATGGTGTTCTAGTTGAAACGGTAAATGTCACCACAACGACAATGACACCAAATAACTCACCATTTGAAATCGGTCGATATTCAGTTCTTGGATATTATTTTGACGGTGAAATTGATGAGGTTAGGCTCTATAACGTTCAACGGAGTGCATCTCAAATACAAAGTGATTTGAATTCTTATGCAACAACTACAGACACGACTTTAGTTGCTTATTACGATTTTAATGAGCCTTCAACAACTACCTTGTTTAACAGAGAGATTTATTCATCTTCAGCTACCGACCTGACTCTCCGGAATTCCCCTACCCGAGTCGATGTCAAGAGTGTGGATACAACTACCCTTGCTGCCTACACAATAGTGAAATTTGATCGCACTTACATCACCTCTCTAGGCGGCTGGAAAGTACCGGCAAATGTTTCTCGAGCCAGTGTCTTAACGGTTGCAGGTGGCGGTGGCGGTGGAGCGCGTCATGCTGGCGGTGGTGGAGCAGGCGGCGTTGCATATGCAGCTTCTCTATCTTTATCATCAGGAAGTGCATACCAAATCAATATTGGCTTTGGCGGTGTTGGATATGGCCAGGCGGGTAATGCAACATTCACTGGTGCGAATGGTGCTTCCACGATTATCAATGACAGCGGAAATGGAACCAATGGAGGAAATTCCACCTTCCGATTATTAGGTTCTACTGAATCAGTTACAGCTCTGGGTGGCGGTGGTTCCAATACGGCTGGAGGTAGTTCAGGTGGAACTAACTCTGGTACCACTTATTCAACAGTTCCAAATAAGACTCAATACTCAACTTCCTATTTCGTTGGATATGGAAATCCAGGCGGGCAGGGATATAACGGTCCCGCCTGTGGAACAGATTGGTGTGGCGGTGGCGGTGGTGGTGCCGGTCTGCCAGGTGGTTCTCCTGTCACTTCAGGGACAACGCGTGCTGGTAGTGGTGGAGATGGAGTTTCATTCGACATTTCTGGAACGCCAACGTTTTACGGTGGTGGCGGTGGTGGTGGAGCTTTCTCTGCTGCTGCAGTGGCTCCTGGTGGAGCTGGCGGTGGTGGAGCTGGTGGACTCAACTCACAAGGTTTACACGCAACCGAGAACACTGGCGGTGGCGGTGGCGGTGGCGGTTTTAATGGATCTACGAGCTATCGTGGCGGGAACGGCGGATCTGGCGTAATTATCGTTCGCTGGATTACAGCATCAAAACCAATCTTCACACAGCCATCGATAGACACAACAACTGCCGGTCTTACCGACACCATCACGGTTTCAGCAAATCCACTCAACCCGCTGACTCGAAATTATCGTTGGCAGGTTTCAACCGATACTGGAACAACGTGGGCAAATGCATCTACAGGTTCTGGCCTCACATCAAACACTTACACGACTCCAATACTCGAGACCAGTACATCAGGTATTCGATACCAATATCGAGTCATCGTCACCGATTCTGATACAGCTGGATTATTTATCATTGACACGAGCGTTGCCGTGTATATCGTTATTAATCCGCGCATCACCTACACTGGAAGTTATTCATCCCACAAATATGGATCGACGCATCAAGATACCTTCACCGTACTTAACGGAACTGGAAATAAAACATTCACATATTCACCGAATAATCGAACGGGTATCACCTGGACTTCGCCGCTGGCAAATACGGCAGTGCTGACCGTTGGTCCTACGCTCTTCGTAGGAACTTACCTTGAAACAATCACAGCCACTGATACGAGGGGTGCTCAAACCTCGCTGGCGATCTCGATTGTTGTGAGTAAGGCAGACACTATTACTGTCACCGCTATATCTCGTAGTGAGACTTACACGGGATCAACACTGACTTTCACACCTACCTTTACGGTATCGGGACTCAAGAATTCAGATACGGTCACGGCCAACGCCATGAGTTGGTTGTATAACGGAGTTGAGAACTCAGGAACCCTCTATGCAATCCAATCCACGCGACCTACCAATGCTGGCACATACAACATCACACCAGTCGCGCCATCATCGCTGACGGATTCATATACAGCGGTCACGATTGTGCCGGCGACACTGACGGTCAATAGAGCTACTCGAAATCTGACTTTGAGCAATATAGTCTCGCCCCTGAAATTTGGATCATTCACCACCTTTATTGCGACGCCTTCAGCTGGATCGGGCGATGGGACAATTACCTACTCAACCCCTAACTCTGAGAGTTGCACCATCTCTGCTCCCAGCCTTCGAGCAATCAAATCCAGTGGCACATGCTTTGCCACTGCTGTGATCTCACAAGGATTTAACTTCGAGACTGCTACCTCAAATACGGTCAGCACAACTTTGGCAAAGGCAGATACGTTGACAGTCACAGTAGACACTTTGACTGCGACTACTTATACGGGCGCTCAATATGCGCTGACACCAACCGTGACTGTGACAGGACTAAAGAATTCCAACACTGTCGGCGCAACTCCAGTCACATTTTCTTATGCAAGCGGTGGGGCGCTCGGTTCGACATGTGCCACCGGTGGAACATGCTCGATCGGCGATACCGGTCCAGGCGGCGGCATTGTTTTCTATGATGCAGGTTCTCAGCAATCATGGGGGCGATATCTTGAAATCGCTAAATCTGGCTGGAACGGAGCTGGTGAAACTACTGCACGATGGTGTTCTACTGCGTTAGCGGCAACTGCGCTCAATGTTCTTACTGACGGTATTGGTCAAGGTTTAGCAAACTCCACCACAATTGCAAATGCATGCGGTGAAGGTGCTGCTTACATGGCTCGCAATTACAACGGGGGTGGAAAGACAAATTGGTATCTTCCAACGCCTGCAGAATTTACTTTGATGTATAACAGTCGATCAGTTATCGATCTCTCCCAAAGTCTGATTATTTGGCTCTCAACCGAGCCAAACGATGCGAATAAGAACTGGGTTGGTGTTGTGGGTGCTCTCAATAGCCCGGGCACTGGAGGAAATAACAAGTTAGATATTCTCACTTTCAGACCTATCCGAGCTTTTGCAGCAGGGGACACCTCACAAAACTTTGTATCAACGAAACCAACCGATGCTGATACCTACACAGTCCGTGCTTCAGGATTAACACTTTCTAGTGGCTCCCTCTCAGATTATGTTGCGGTCACATATGTGGACGGTACGTTGCGCATTAATCGAGCCCTGCAATCACAGTTGTTCTTAGCCGAATACGGTGCAACTTTCGGAACTCCATACCGAGTAATCGTCTTTGGCGGATCAGGTACTGGCGCCGCCAGAGTGACAACGACTTCGGGAACAGCAACAGGGTGTTCTATTAGTGGCGACACTCTTACAACGACTTCAGTGGGAACATGTATCGTTACCGCGGTCAAAGCTCAAGATAAGAATTACGAGACAGCGACAGTGACAATATCTGTTTACTTCCTCGAGTTCGTTATTGCTCAACCATCCCCACCAGTTTCAACTGGTCCGGGAATTGCTCTCAGCGGAGCAACCTCCGTAACTCTCGATCCCAATCAAGCACCGACTATTTCTAGCATCTCTATCTCTTCCGGCCGAGTGGGGGATACTGTGACAATAACCGGAGCAGGATTTACCGCCTCAGCACTTCAATCCGTTAAGTTTTGGCGCAATGTGCTAGCCACCGTCCAAGGCACGCCTACCAATACGCAGATAGTGGTTTTGGTTCCAGCTGGGGCAAATACTGGAAAAATCGTAGTAATTACTGCAAATGGCAGTGCAATGACTGAGGGCTCGTTCACGGTACTGCCATAGCCCAATAGACTTCAGCCCTAATCTGTAGGGGGAAGTAGCGTGAATTTGCGAATGGTGTTCAAGCGCTCTCGAATCTCCCGCGCCACCACGCTGATCCTTCTCCTCCCGCTATTGCAAGTTCTTGCGCCAGCTCAATTTGCAAGTACGGCAGCTGCTGCAAGTTTTGGTTCGAACTCTTGCGCTTCAGAATTCACCAATACAGCTAACGTTGAAGAAATAACTCTGGCAAATTACTGCGTCATTCGCATTAAATCTGGAACCACAACTTGGACGCCGCTGGCAGGAGTACAAAGTCTTTATGTATTGGCCGTTGGTGGCGGCGGCGGTGGCGGTAACAACGCTGGTGGTGGTGGAGCTGGCGGCGGAGTCGCCTATGGAAAATATACGGTCGGGGCTTCCATTAGCGTAACAATCACGGTCGGCGCCGGTGGTGCTGGTGGAGTTGGTGGTGCTGGAAATGACGGAACCACAGCGATGGATGGACAAGTTGGTGGATCTACGACTGTTGTTGCGAACACCGGAGTTATGTCGTTGACGGCCAATGGTGGTGCAGGAGGTGAGACGCACTGGGCCACGAATTTTTGTGGTGGTAGCGGATCGCCGACGGTAAACGTTGCGGGCGGCACTGTCGCATCCTCGGGTGCATACACGGCAATTTCAAATAACTCTGGTGGATCCGGCGGAGGTTGGGCTGCATCGGGGGTAGCAGCTGGCGCAGGCTCAGCAGGTAATTCGAGAAATATCACAGGAACTGCAATTTCATATGGAGCTGGTGGCGGTGGCGGCGCATGGAACGCAGCAGGTGGTGCGGGCGGAACTACCGGTGGTGGAGCAGGTGGTGGATCAGGTACAGCCGGCACAGCTGGTACAGCTAACACGGGATCAGGTGGTGGCGGTGGTGGCGATGGATGTTCCAATGGTGGCGCTGGTGGATCAGGAGTGGTTGTTCTTAAGTGGATTCCACTTCCAGTCGTTGCCACACCTGCAAGTGCATCGAGCCTTACTGGGCGCACTACTTCTTTTGCTACTTCGGTCACCTCATCAACCACGCTCACACGTTCATATCAGTGGGGTGTTTCGACAAATTCAGGAAGTACCTACGCCAACGTCACAGATGGATCCGGTGCCACAACGCTGACATACACCACAGGGACAAATTTGATTGGTGAAAATGGATATCGCTACAGAATAGGTGTCACCGATACTGATGCGACGATATCTACCATTGGCTATTCATCTGGTGGCCTTCTGACTGTGACTCATCACCCCGGCTTTGAAACAGACACCGCATTGGATTTTAACGGCACAAATGAGTTCGCTCAGGTTTCTGACAACGCTATTTTTGATGTTACAGGGGCGATCACAATAGAAGCTTGGGTTTATGTCAACAGCTATGCGGGTTCTGGCTGGAGTATGGTTGTAAATAAAGAGAATGCCTACGAATTGGGCATCAGCAATGGAACGTGGACATACGCTCTTGATGGTGCTGGCAATTGGGCTGGAATTTCTACGCGAATCCCTTACGTACTTAATAGATGGCAGCACATCGCGTTTACTCGTGCCGCAAACACCAACACGGTTAATTTTTACGTCGATGGCGCTCTCGCTTACGCAGGCACAGCCGATGGAGCAACCACAGGAACGATCGCAAACTCAGCCGACTATTTCACTATCGGCGGACGAAGGGGGTTGAGCGTATCCACGAGTGCGTTCTTCGATGGGAAGATAGATGAGTTACGCCTCTTTGCTTCAGAACGTACAGCGCCACAGATTGCCTCAGATATGCATACGTATGGTTCTATTAATGAACCATCTTTAAGGGCTTATTACGACTTTAACGACGGAATCGGGACAACTTTATTCAATAAGGCCGATGGAGCAACTACGGCGACTGACTTAACAATTTATAACGCACCACTTTTAAGCGATGTTAAGACAGTAGATACCTCTACAGATCCCGCCTATACATTGGTGCAGTTCAATCGAAGTTACCTCACCGCAATTGGAGGCTGGAAATCTCCTAACGCACGAGTGAATTTTTCTTCATTAATTGTTGGTGGTGGTGGTGCTGGTGGAGCGCGTGTATCGACCGGTGCAGGTGGTGGTGGCGGTGCAGGCGGAATGGTTGAGTCCGATAGCAAAATTTTAGATACCGCTACCGTGGTCACGATCCAAGTTGGCCAAGGTGGAATCGGTAGTAGAACTGGCACAATGTCCACGATGGCAGAGGGTGGAAACGGCCAGAACTCTCAGATTAAATGGGGTTCACTCGCGACAGAATCTTTTACTGCTGATGGTGGCGGTGGTGGCGCGGGTGGGTACGACACCGATCTCAATTCTTATAAAGGTATTGCTGGTGGATCGGGTGGAGGTGCCAGCGGTTCTAATAACTCTGGATATGCCGGTGGAGTTGCAACACAAAAATCCGGAACTGGATTTACTGGATACGGTAATGCTGGTGGAGCGAACCCGGGATGCTCTGGTTTACGTCCGGCAGGTGGTGGCGGCGGTGCTGGCGCTGCCGGTGTGACACCTCAAACATGTTCGCCAGCAACATCTGGAGCAGGTGGAGCTGGACGCGCATCGTCAATAATCTCTGGAAATTTTGCCGGTGGTGGCGGTGGTGGCCTCTCTGGTGATGGCGGCGTAACAGCTGGAACAGGTGGATTGGGCGGTGGTGCTTCAGGATCAGGCGGAACACTTATCACTGGCACAACGGAATACATTGGAAATTTTGGAACGGCTGGAACCGGTGGCGGCGGCGGTGGCGTAGGTATTGCTAGCGGAGTTATTCGTGGTGGTTTCGGTGGCTCAGGTACCGTCGTTATTCGCTACTTATCAATGCCGCTTCCAGATTTTTCCCTGTTGTATAACGACACTACGACAGCTGGACTTACCTATACCTTCACTGTAACGGGAACCGTTCCGGCAACAGCAGTCAGAAGTTATATCTGGCAACTTTCAACTGACACTGGCACTACATGGAGTGCAATCTCGACTGGTTCAGGTTTTACAACTGCGAGCTATACAACTCCAACATTAGAGACTGCGACAAGTGGTTCGCGATATCAATATCGAGTTTTCGTCACCGATACTTACGGCAGTGCCTCAACATCAAGAAGCGGCAATTCGGTGCACCTCATTATCAATCCAAGAATTTCTATAAGTGGATCATTTACCTCCGTAAAATATGGAGTGGGTAGAACTGAAACATTTTCAGTAGCCAGCAATACTGGAACAGGTGTTAAAACAATTAGGCTCTCCAGTAGCGCAAAGACCAATATCACGTGGGATACCTCAACAGCTAATGTGGCTAGACTGACAACTGCAGTGGCTCTTGCCGCCGGAACATATCTCGACACATTAACGGTTACCGATGAAAAATTAGCAACAACTATTTATCCAGTAACAATCACAATATTAAAGGCAGATACAGCGACGATTATAGTTTCAAGCAGGGTAGATACTTACACTGCCTCTTCGCTCACTTATATTGACACCTTCACCGCTACTGGGTTGGTGGCTGGTGACGTGTTCTCTGGTGTTTCGTATTCTTACTCAGGTACGGCAAATGATGGAACAGTTTTTAGTAATAGCGCACGACCTGCAATTGCAGGACAGTATTCAATTTCTCCCAGCTATTCTTTGGCCAATTCCGCTAGTTATGAATCAATTACCGTCACCAACGGAACTCTGACGATTAATAGAAAACTTCGCACAATCAGTGCATCATCTAAACCCACAACTTTGAAATATGGTGAAAGTTCCACTGTGATCGCAACTCCGAGCGAGGGTTCCGGGGAGGGATCGCTGACTTACTCTTCCACAACTCCTGCGCTCTGCTCCTTTACGGGCGCATCACTTTTAGCAATCGAATCCAGTGGCAACTGTCAATTCTTCTCATCTATTACCCGCGGCAATAATTATGAGACTGCCACTTCGACGAATTATTCTGCAACTCTGACGCAGGCAGATACGTTGACGGTAATTGTCGAATCAATTACTGCGTTGACGTATACGGGAAATACTGCCGCGGTCTTTCCGACCATTCGTGTAAATGGATTGGTGCATACAGATACGGCAAATAACAATGGAGCAAGCTTCACCTATCGTTCTGCAACCAGCGGGGGATCATTTACATCTTCAAAACCAATTAATAGTGACACCTATACAGTTCGCGCAGATACTTTGACCGTTACTTCAGGGCTGCTTTCTCGGTACCGAGGCATCACATACGTTGATGGTTCGCTTCGCATCAACCGTGCTCAGCAATTCGATTTAGTTTTTATACAGTTTCAATCTGTTTTTGGCACCCCATACAAAGCCATTGCATATGGTGGATCAGGTACTGGCGCACTAAGTTATTCAGTTGCACCTGGAACTGCATCAGGATGTTCAATCACAGGTGACACCGTGACGACGTCATCAGAGGGAAGTTGTCTCTTAACGGCAACTCGGGCACAAGATCAGAACTATGAAACCAAGACATCGTCAGCACTCATTTATTTCTTAAATTGGCAGCTACTTAACTCACCTGTTCCCGCACCTGGCACAGGTTCGACAATTGCACTGACAGGTGCAACCTCCGTTACGCTCGATACCAACGTTGCTCCTACGATTTCTTCGCTCTCCACCTACACGGGTATCGCCGGCTCGACCCAGTTGATTATCTACGGTGCAGGTTTCGACCATCTCAACCCCAGCGGAATCACAGTAAAGTTCTGGCGCAATCAAGTGGCTGCAACATTTACGGTCAACGCCAGCGACAATCAGATCACAGTGACTATCCCCATCGGCGCCACCACGGGAAAGGTCACGGTTACCACGCCAAATGGCCAAGCGGTCTCTGAGTTTGCCATCACAATTACGCCGATGATTATCGCCTAGTAGTAATTGGCTTACCCCTACCCCCTGCCTTAGAATCTGGGTCTACGCACGAGCTAGAAAAAGGGGATTGAAGTGCAGTTTTCACCAGCGCTCAATCCTCGTCGGATTGCTCGGTCTCTCGTCACTGTTTTAGTGATCACTCTTGTTCAATCAATTGTTCCGGTAATCCTTGATCCCGTTAACTCAATCCCTGAAGCTGCCGCTGTTACCGCGACGGTGACTCCAACCAGTAATGCTTCAGGAAGTACATTCACTGTTCCGGCCGGAGTCTTCAGTATCGCCTTTGAAGTAATGGGTGGTGCTGGCGGAAAAGGTGGTGATGATGTCAATGTTGGAAAGTCAGGAACCGTAGCGGGACGTGTATTCGCCACTTTTGCAGTTTCGCCCGGAGATGTCATCGGACTCTATCCTGGGAAAGCGGGGGCAAATGGAGTTGGTGGTGGAAGTGGAACTTTAGGTGGCATAGGTGGAACAGACACTTTTCCTGATGGTGCTTACTCCATCAACGGAACCTATTTCCAAACATTAAGTTTTAATGGTGGCGCTGGTGGAAATCCTGGAACCTACGGATCATCAGGTTCTGGTGGAGGTGCGGGTGCCGCATCAGTAGTGACAATTAATAGTGAAATTGTCATCATCGCAGGTGGCGCAGGCGGCGGCGGCGGAACAGGGTCGGGAGCGAATACCGCTTCGGACTGGAACGGCACGCTCTCTTCAAATGGCACTAATTTCTATGGAAATGCAGGGACAAATGCCCCAGTCGGAACATGCGGTGGAGCTTCGAATAACGATGGCGGCGGCGGTGGTGGTGGTGGCGGCGGATACTACGGTGGAAACGGTGGAACATCCGCAATAGTTTCAAATGAATGTGCTGGTACCTCTGGATCGCCTGGTGGAAATTATCTTGCTGCTCGTGCAACTGTAACTTTTAATGATCGAACATCATTTACAACTGAAGGTTCCACCAAATATACACACGATGCCGAACCACTTGCTGCATGTGCAAAAACAACTACTACAGTTGATATCTACACAGTTGAACAAGTTTCGTATGTAGGAAACTGCACATGGACAGTACCGAGTACGGTAAACGTAATCGACTTCTTTCTTGTCGGCGGCGGTGGTGGTGGAGGAGGAGATGGTGGCTACGGCGGCGGCGGCGGCGCAGGGCTTTTGCGGACGGCGATCACAGTAACGCCGAGCACGAATCTGACGTTAAAGATAGGTTATGGCGGCGCTGGCGGATCATGGGCATACGCATGGAATTCGATTGCCGGTGATGCAACAACTGTCACACTTCCAAGCGGCACGGTCTTTAGCGCCAACGGTGGATCTGGCGGAACAGGTGGACCGTTATCAGGATCAGGCACAGGTGGCACCGCTGGTAATGGCGGATTTGCGGGTGGTGCAGGTGGAGTATCGGCAACCTCAGCTGGAACTGTGGGTGGTGTAGGTAAGACTGGCATAACTAATTATTTTTATGGAAGTAAATATGAATATGGC
>JACCDK010659201.1_pt1 | contig 12261 bp, 11 predicted proteins | sample 7445871 | NCBI WGS metagenome assembly JACCDK01 (sample SAMN15323436, study PRJNA562643) | freshwater metagenome | isolation source: river surface water | place: USA:Blue River Watershed | collected 2017-08-15
ATTAAAGATGAACTAACGTTCATCTGTTCTTCGCTTTCGCTCGAACTTATATTGATATTTAAACGCGAAGCGTTAAAGATATTATCTAGATTGTTCAGTCACACTTAGCCCTAATGGGCTAAAGTTTAACATTATCTGAGTTGCACAATGTCACACAGCGTTAAAGCATTACAGAGGCGGTTGTCCGGTACCTCGAGCTTAGTCTACACAACGGCGGGTCTACAAATTGACGCTATCCAACTTGCAGCCGTGGGTTATTAACCCTCATTTTACCTATATTATTCCTATTCAAGCAACCAAACAGCAGGCTTTAAGCTGTCCTCATCCTTGCGGGTAGTGGTTGAGTACTCTTAACGGCGAGAGATTTCCGTCCCTGTGTAGTTAAACCAGGTATAAGGGCGCATGAAGTTGGCCTGCGCTGAGCTTTAACCGTTTGATTTTGCCTGTGCTTGTTCTAGTAAACGCTGTCTTAGTATGTTCGACCCGCCTACTCTAACGTTGATAATGCCGTTATAGTATTCGTCTGACTCTAAAACTCTGCGTTCAAATTGTTCTCTTGCCTCTAGATATGACATTTCTGCCTTACTTTTGCAATAATAAATTATTTCTCTTGTGAATTTTTCCGGACCTAGTGCTTGGACATCTGCGTTTAACCTATCCGACGATCCCCAATAGTCGCGCCAATCGCTTTCTACTACGGATCTACGTTTAAGTTTTCGGCCTTTGAGTGGTGGTTTAGTGCGTTTAAACTGTGCTAATTTCTTGCCTACGTATTTTTGCCCGGTGACTGTGTTGGTAATAAGATAAACGAAGCCAATAAAGCCTTCTGGTATTTCTTCTACTAGTTGATTTTGATATGTCCAAAGCATCAACTATGTATCAGATTGATCTTTGTTCCCTGCCTTCTTTTGAGCCTTAGTACGATCCAAATGTACTCTATATTGTTGTATGCGTTCTCTACGAGCCTTAGCAATGATCCTAATCTGTGCCAGCCAGTAGCGACTATTCTCACCAGCTATGCGTGTGCCTTTATTGATCCATTCTTGATTAGCTTTGAAGTACTCACGGAACGCTGTCATCAGCTGTTCGTGGGTTTCTTCATCTTGATAATTTAACGGTTCAACGTGTTTGCTCATTGATTTTAAACATAAATTTTTCTGCATCGGCGTCGATTACACGTTGACGCAGTTCTGTTGTAGAAAAAGTATGCTCTCTTTTGTTAAAATGAAATTTTATGCCTTTGCCAATACACTCTTGTCTGCCTGTAAATGATTTGTTTTCATATTCGTTGCCTAAAATTCTAACGTCTATAGGATAACTCAGTAGTATATCAACTAGATCCTTTTCTGTAGCGTAGACTACAATTTCGTCTACAAACTTGCAGGCCTGTAGTTGCACGTATCTTTCAAAAATACTTTGAACAGGCTTGTTCTTTTCTTTTCTATCGATAGTTGGATCGGTTTGTAAGCCAACAATTAGATAATCACAGACTGATTTTGCTTCTTTAAGCATGATAATATGCCCAGCATGAAACAAATCGAATGTACTGCAAGTAAATCCTACAGTCATTCTGTTACCTCTAAGTCGTTGGCATAGCTGGTAAAGCCGTTTTCCTTAATGACCTTGAGCACATTGTTAACACGGCCAATCAATTCATCCTTGTGACTGATTAGATAAATGTTCTTCTTGCGCTCACGAGCCATCTTTTTCAGTACAGCCAGCGCATTTTCAACACCACTGGCATCCAAGCCGTTGTCAACTAGTTCGTCGACAAACAACAGATTGATGTTTTGGTATAAACTTTCCCATACGTCTCTAAACGCCCAGGAAAGCCCAAGTATAAGCCTATTTCTTTCCCCACGACTTAGATTATCAAAGTCTAAGTCTTGACCCAGCTGGGTTATTTCAACGGTTAGGTCATTCTGGAACACCACTGTGTGCGGTAATCCCATCTTGTCCAAGTAATATGTTAATCTATTATTAAGGTATGCTAGGTTCTGATCTATGATCTTCTTACGAATGAAACTTTCTTTACTTGTTAATAATTTTAAAAGAAACTCTTGGTGTTCCTTTATAGTAGTCATTTCGTTAACTGCATCCCACGATGTTTCTTGTAATGCAGTATTGGTAAGTTCATCAATCTGTTCTTGGTAAGGATCGGACTCTCCAAGTTTAACTGTGTACTGTGTTTCCAGTGTCTGTAAATTATTTTGATGTTTAAGAGCCTCTTCGACTGTTTCGTAATAGGTATCAGCAGGCCTAGTAAGCTCACCAATGGCTGAGATTTCCTTTTGGATCTTTTTCAAGTCCGCTGTAACCTTGTCTCGATATTTTTGAGCTTCGACTAAATTAGCCTTTGCAGTAGCAGTCATTTCTTCATGTTTATGGTCATGCAGTTGTTGTTCACATGCATGACAGGTCTTATCTGCCAATTTGGCGAGCTCGCCGTCGTACTTCGTGACGCTTCGCTCCGCTTGCGCTATCGCGCTGTCTAACGTAGCCCGTTCCTTATTCAGGCTTTTGAGCTTTGCGCTATGCTCCGCATAGGTTTTTTGTAGCGCATGGTTTGCAAGTTCTGTTTCAATATCCACATTTTCTAGTTCTACAATAGCACGGGCAATCTTTTCTAAATCTTGTTCGTGTTGTTTATTCCATGCTGCTTGTCTAGTAAACAAACTGTCAATACTTTGTTGAATTTTTTCGTTTGATTTTTTAATTGCTTCAATGTTGGCAGTTTCTTGCGTTATTGCATCTTTAGTTTGGCGAATAAGCTCTTTTAATGATTCTGCTTTTTCACTTAAAAGGGTAATTCCGAGTAATTGTTCAATAATTACCCGTTGATCGTTAGCCCTCATACTAAGGAAAGGTTCGGTATAGGTATTAAGAGCAACAATATGTTTAAACATATCATGGCTCATGCCTAGCAAGTCATCTAAATCCTTTTGTGTTTCACGCATATCACCTTGTGCGTCGTCAGATTCTTCTGTTTCTTGCTCTTGATCGTTAACATAGAACTTTAAAACATTGGGCTTACGACCTCGTTCAATACGATAGTCAGTTCCGTCTTTATTGAAAGCCAGTGTAACCAACATATTCTTATTATTAATTTTGTTGATTAGGTTGTCTTTCTTAATGTTTGTTAGTGCAGTACCAAATAATGCATAGCTTAGGGCATTAACAATAGTTGTTTTACCTGTACCGTTGCGTGATCCGCTATCGTCACCGCCTTGATCTAGGTTTTCTCCTAGTACAAGTGTTAAGTTTTCCTTGCCAAAATCTACAGCTTGGGTTTGATTACCCACACTCATAAAGTTTTTTACAGTTAATTCTTTTATTTTAATCATAGACTATTATAAATTTCCAGCAAAGTGTTCTTATTGTACGCATCGCTTTCAATATTAGCAAGTTGCTTGGATACAATCTGATCAACGCTTTCGAAGTTTTGAATATCAATGTTAGTGTTAATCTCTACTTCTTTCTTTTCTGTAATCAGAGTAAGTTCTCGAATCTCAAATCTGCCCATGAAGTCTTCTTTGATAAAACTGGCTTCTTCGTAGGTGATATCTATATCTAAACTTACACGAAGGTGCTGTTTCGGCAATATTAGGTTATCTGCATCGTCGATTAATTGACTTAATTTTACAGTTCTAAATGTTGGTTGATTGGGCCATGCATAGTATTTGGGTTTGCCTCCCCATTCTAATACCATCATCCCACGTTCGTCGTCCCACGCATCTGCATAGTTATGAGGAAATGCATTACCAATGTAGTGCATATTGCCCTTGCTTTGGCGTTTGTGGAAGTGACCACTAAACCCCATCTCATAACCTTTAAATGCATCAAGTTGTATTTCTCCATGATCTGGCATCTGTACCATGGCGTTCATGTAAAAGTGAGGAAGTTCAAAGTGTCCAAAGATATACTTGGCTTGTTTCTTTCCTATTTGTTTCCATTCTTCTCCGACGAGCCACGGACAAAGGGTAACATTTCCTTCGGTAATCGGTTCATGGACCACAGTAATACCAGGAATATACTTGCCAAACTCAACACTATGGATATCACGCTTGTCTTTGTAATACAAATCATGATTGCCAGGGAAAAAGTAAAATGCATCAAACGCCCGGCCCAGCTTTTCCAAGGCCCGCAAGCTGTAGTCCATAGTAGTGATATTAAGACTATTACGATTGTGGTGCCAATCTCCCATAAAAATTCCAACATCACATCCTTCTTCCTTTGCCTTAGCAATATACCAGTCTACAAAATCTTCACAGTCTTGATTGTGTGTATGGCTGTTTGATTTAAGTCCAAAGTGTATGTCTGTAAAACAAGCTACTTTTTTAAATAAATTACTCATCTTGTCCTTCCGAATACCGACGCATAGCGGCCTCGTGCTCTCCTTGGCCAGTTCTACTATAACTTGGGTTCATGCCGTTCATTTCTAAAATGTCATCACGTATATTTTGATTGCGTTTTTCAATATTAATAACCCGTACAAAACTATTAGTAACTGCCGCAGTAAAATAAGCAAACGGGTTGTCGCTTTTGCTTTCGTCGAACTGTAAACCAATCTGTGTTAGTTGTAGAATAGCCTGCCCTTTCATTTCATCATTATAGGTATAGCCTCGAACGTTTCCTCGTGTTGCATACCGCTCACAAAGTTTAATCATCATACGTGCTAGTCCGGGTGTTATTTGTCCTGCATCTTTATCAAAGTGCCCTTTTTGTAAATCGCCCTTCCAATGACTTTTTCCAACGCATTCTAGCTCGTCATTTTCATTGAATTTCCAGTGTTGGAACGGTGGAAAGTTTACCTTGTCTTTTGAATCTGCAACGCTTTTTGGATTCTTTTTACGGGTAGTGTTAGTTGGAATATGGTCATAAGTCATGATCCTAAAAATTAGATCTTCTTTTTTGATTTTTTTATAATCAACTTCACAATCTGCTTGCTTTACCTTTTCCCCAGAAGCTTTACGTCGTGCATAATCTTCGTCTGCAAGCCGTTTAGCTTTGTTTCGCTTGGCTTCAGCGATTGTTCTTATATTAATTTTTTCCAAACTTGGAAGAATTATATCATATTGATGATATGCCGAGTCTTTAAAACTGCAATATGAGCTTTTAGATCTGTGTATTTCTAAAAGCATATCTTTATTGTTTAAGTAATTTACTTTTGGTGGTATTGTTGTCATCCTTAATCCATCTCCGATATAACATTATAAACTACGCACTTTATTAAGTCAAATAAATACATTACCAAAAGGAAAAACATATGGGCTTATTCAGCGTAGGACAATCTTTATCATCTACTATTGGAGCCGCATCAACTACGTTCGGTGCAGTTCAAAGTGCAATTGGTGTTGCTAGTAATCTCGCCAGCTCAATTGGCAATGCAGGAGATCCTGCAAGCATGGCACGTATGGCATTGTCAGGATTGCCAGCAGCTGGCGAGGCAATAGGTGATGTTCTTAGTGCAGTCTCCTTGTTCTCTGACACTGGTAATAGCAAAGATTGGCGTGTACGACTAAATCTACCCAATTGGTCTAGCTTTAAAAGTAGCCCAGTATTAAAGCCTTTGAAAGATGCAGGAGGCTTTGTTTTTCCATATACACCAGATATACAAATTTCTGGTAACGCAAAGTATACGCAAGTACAAACTATACACAGTAATTATCCCTTCCAAGCATACGAAGGTAGTAGTCCCGGACAGATTTCAATTACTGCACCTATGTATGTAGAAGATTCGGCACAAGCTCTGTACTGGATTGCCGCCTTGCACTATTGTCGTAGTGTTACAAAAATGTTTACAGGATTTGATCCTAAGGCAGGTAATCCTCCACCAATTGTTTTCCTAAACGGTTACGGAAATTATGTTTTTAAAAACGTTCCGGTTGCAATGACTCAGTTCCAAGTACAACTACCAAAAGATTGTGATTATATCAGCTGTGATGTAGTTGGTAGTGCCGCAGGTGCAGTTGCTGGAATTACAGATAGCATTGGTGGACTTGCAAGTACACTAGGAGGAGCTATTCCTGGCCTAAGTGGAATAACAAGTACAGTAGGCAGCATTGCCGGCGGCATCGGCCAAGTTGCAAGTATTGCTGGAACGTTTGGACTAGGCGGATCAACTAGTGGCGGTAAAGCATATGTACCAACAAAGAGTACATTTACAATTACACTACAGACAATGTACAGTAGAACAAGTGTAAGAACTTTCAGCTTAGACAGATTTGTTACAGGCGGATATATGACAAATTCATTTGGATATGTATAATGGCAACATATAGTAATCTAAGTCCGTGGGCAAATACAGAAGTCAAAGAAGACTACCTTGATGTGTTAACAATACGTCCAGTTAGTGCAGATCCTGACGACATCTTGTGGACAATAACTGCTCCTTATGAAAACAGACCTGACATATTAGCATATGACCTTTACGGCGAACCTGCACTATGGTGGGTTTTTATGCAACGCAATCTTGATATTATTCAAGACCCAATTTATGATTTTACTCCTGGAACACAAATTTATATTCCTAAGGGCAGTAGTCTAAAAACAATTTTAGGTATCTAACATGTCATTAGATGGAATCTCTGGTGTAATTAATTCAGCAACTAATGCAGTTAACACGGCAAAGAACACTCTTTCAAGTTTTGGCCCTGCGTCGGGCCTTTCGGCAATTGGCGATAAAATAGGTGGAGCTCTTTCAGGAGCCCTTAGTTCTGTATCAGAAAGTATAGGAAATATCTTTGCCGGGTCTTCACTCGGTGTAGTACAATCGGACAAACAACTACCTATGCCTAATGCCTTGCATGACTATGCAAGTTATAATTGTTTATTTTCTATTGGTTGTCTTGATGCACAGAGTTTTAATTTTCCTGATCAATCTTATTTTGCAGGAAAATATCCTCCCTGGATTTTAAAAAGTGCCGGCGCCGAACCAAATAATCGAGTTCAAACTGCTGCCGGAAAATTTGATTTTTATATTGACAACGTTCAGATTGTTGGGCAGTACGGATTTGAAAAAAGTACAGGCAATACTAATTCAACAAATTTAGAATTTCAAGTTATTGAGCCTTATAGTATGGGCCTGTTTATGTTGGCTGTACAACAAAGTGCATATGAACAAGGTTATGCAAACTATACAGACGCTGTATTTTTGTTAATGATTGAATTTAGAGGTGCTGATCAAGCTGGTAATATGAAGATAGTACCAGGTACACGAAAGTTTATTCCTTTTAGATTTAACAACTTAATTTTTAAAGTAACTGCCGCTGGTAGTAGTTATAACGTTGTAGCAACAATTGCAAATGCTGTTGCGCTAAACGACAGTTATAAGTTGGTTAAAAATGATATATCAATTAAAGGAAAAACTGTACAAGAAATTTTACAAACAGGTGAACAAAGTTTGCAAGTTGTTGCTAATGCTCGATTTAAACAACAAAAAGAACAAGGCCAAACAGCAATTCCAGATGAAATTTTAATTTTATTTCCTAACGACATTTCTTCTGCTGCCAGCGCATCAGGAGGAGCCACTGCAAAAGAAAATGACACCCCAGCAACAGCCAGCGGCAGCGCCGCACAAGAAAGCGGAGCCGGAATATTTCAAAAGTTAGGTGTTAGCAGGAGCTCATCAAATAAAACTTTAGTTCAAGGTAGCGGTGATGTTAACCCATTAGGTCGTGCCAGTTTAGGTTTTGACGCCGAACGGCCAGGTGATAAGCCTGTTACTAATGTACAAGACTACTACGATGAAAAAACTAAAACTTGGATAAGAGGAAAATCTGCACCAAATCCAAAAGAAGTTATAATGCAATTTGGACAAAACTCAGATATCGTTAATGTCATTAATCAAGTTTTAATTAAAAGTGATGCAAGTAAGCAAGCCCTTGACCCAGGACAGTTAAGTAAAGAAGGTTTTAGACCATGGTGGAAAATTGACGTTAAAACATATGATATACCTTCGAATGCAAACATGAGTTCCACCGGACAAATACCACGATTGATTGTTTACAGAGTTATTCCTTATAAAGTTCATGCTAGTCGTTTACTACCTCCAAACGCACCTGCACCAGGAATCCCAGAACTTAAAAAACAAGCTGCCAAAGAGTACAATTACATATACACTGGAAAGAACGTTGATGTATTAAAGTTTGATATTGAAATTAAAAATACATTTTATAACCCAGTATTAGCAGACAGTGGAAATAAAACAGCTGACGAAAAATCAGCTAAGGCAGCTGGCAGCGACATTAAAGGCGGCCCTGATACAGAAATCCCACAACCAAAAGGCGGCCTCCCACCTAAACCGGGCGAAGGGTTAGCCACCAGAACGTTGGCTACCACAACTAATACCTCAACTGATAACAAAGGCGGCACTTCGGGAGAAACACCTGCAAACAGAGTTGCTCGTATGTTCCATGATTCTTTGACCTACGGTCAAGATATGATGAATTTAGAATTAGAAATTGTTGGAGATCCTTATTGGATTGCAAATAGTGGAAAAGGCAACTATGTCGATAATCCAACAAATTTAATTAATGTTAGTAAAGACGGAAGTGTTAACTATGTTAACAGTGAAGTTGATGTTGTAGTTAATTTTAGAACCCCAACAGATATTAACCAAGCTACTGGTATGTATGAGTTGACTAATACAAAAGTTATACAAAGTTTTAGCGGCTTATATCGAGTATCAACTATTAGAAGTTACTTTTCAAAAGGAACTTTTAGACAAGTATTGACCTGTCATAGACGACAAGGCCAAGATTCTAAAGCAACTCCAAATCCAAAAACTTTATACACAACAAAAGAAGAAGTATCCACCAACAGTGGATTACCTACTGGCGAACTCCGTACTCCGGAACAAGTACAGTACAGCAAAGATTTAGGCGATTGGCCAGGATAAAATATGAGTTTTGAAGACGGCAATAGCGGCGAGTTACCATTTGTTCCAGAGATGCCTTGCATAGCCAGGGTAGTTAGTCACGGCGACCCAACTTATATGGGAAAGATTCGTGTTGAACTTTTACGTAATGTTGGTAATAACAATGAAACACAACCTGGACAAATTTTAGATGTAAATTATTGCAGTCCATTTTTTGGTACTACGTCGGAAGAATATCTTGGCGAAGATCCTGATGATTATAATAACACACAAAAAAGCTATGGTATGTGGATGATACCACCAGACCCAGGAACTTACGGGTTAGTTGTTTTTCATCAAGGTAAAATAGAACAAGGATACTGGATTGGAGGCATTTTAAAAAATACCGGTGTTAATTTTATGATGCCCGGTGTTGCAGCCACTAAATTTAATAATGATGATGCAAGTAAAAGATTGCCTGTAGCAGATTTAAATCGACTAGCCGCAACTAGTACAGGGATAGACACAAAAATTTTAAAACCTCGTCATCCTCTAGCAGACGTATTAGAAAGCCAAGGATTACTTGAAGACGACACACGCGGAATTACTACAAGTAGTGCTCGGCGAGAAACTCCTAGCATGGTGTTTGGAATCAGTACTCCGGGCCCCTTTGATAAACAATCTGGTGCAAAAGAGGGAATTGCTGGCGAAGCTCCTAACAAGAAAAACATTCCTGTCAGTCATCTTGGCGGAACAACGTTTGTTATGGACGACGGTGACGACAAATACATACGAGATACTGTTGTTGCTGATGGCCCACCAAAATATATTTCTAAAGAACAGGGTGAAGAAGGCGGCGAAGTTACAATTCCGCATAATGAATTATTTCGTATAAGAACAAGAACTGGGCACCAGATACTTCTTCATAATAGCGAAGATTTAATTTACATAACAAATAGTCGAGGAACCTCCTGGATTGAAATGACCAGCGATGGAAAAATTGACATTTATGCACAAGACAGCATTAGTGTAAGAACACAGAATGATTTTAATTTTTATGCTGATAGAGATTTTAACATCGAAGTTGGAAGAAATTTTAATTTAAAAATTGCTGAAAGATTCCAACAAGAAGTAGGCACTGATTATAATTTACTAGTAGCTGGAAATAGAACTATGGGAATTACTGGAGATCAAAAAGTTGTTGTTTCTGGTAACCATTTAATTACTACTTCTGGTGACTACGATTTAAACACTGGCGGCGGAAATAAATTTACAGCAGGCGGCGGAACCGATATTCTTTCTGGTGGAAATCATGTAGAAACCGCATCACAAATTCATATGAACGGCCCAGGTGCAGCCTCAGCTGCTAGCGCCGAACCCCCAGAAGCATTATCAACATTTGAGAACCCAACAGAGATTGAAGGTGAAACGCTTGAAAGTATTATGTTGCGTATTCCTACAACTGAACCTTATCCGCATCATGAAAATTTAGATGCTACAAAATTTAAAACAGATTTAACAGATAGAGATTCAGGTAGCGCAATTGAAGTTCCAGAGTATTGGAAAAAATATTCTACAGAAACTGACACTTTTGAACATATTACACCACCTGAAGAAAATGAAGAGGAGGATCAGCAATGAACTCAAATCTATACGACAAAATAGTATTGAAAGGCAAGCAAACAACAGACACTATTGTTCCTAAAATGTACAAAGGTTTTAGTACAATTAGCCCAGACAGTGAAAATTTTGGACTTTTTGATTTTAATTTAATCAAGCAGGATTTGATTAATCACTTTAGTATTAGACAAGGCGAAAGATTAATGAATCCTAGTTTTGGCACCGTAATCTGGGACTTATTATTCGAGCCTTTAACAGAAGAAATTAAATTTTTAATTACTGAAAATGTGAATAAGATCATTAATTACGACCCAAGGATCAATGCTAAAGAAGTCATAGTAACCGCATATGAATCAGGGATACAGATACAATGTTTGTTAGAATATCGCCCTTATAACATTCAACAAGCACTAGAATTGCGATTTGATCAACAAAACGGCCTAATGTTGAGATAAACTACGCACATAATTTTATTCAATAAATATACTTATTAGGACAAATCATGAGTGCAACTGATAGACAAAATCGATTACTTGTAGCAGAAGACTGGAAGAAAGTATACCAGTCATTCCGTAACGCAGACTTCAAAAGCTATGATTTTGAAAATCTTCGCCGCACAATGATTAGTTACATACGTCAAAATTATCCTGAAGATTTTAATGACTATGTTGAATCTAGCGAATACCTTGCTTTAATTGATCTTATTGCTTTCCTTGGGCAAAGCATTGCTTTCCGTGTTGATTTAAATGCCCGCGAAAACTTCTTGGAACTAGCAGAACGACGTGAAAGTGTGCTACGTTTAGCTAGGATGATTTCATATAATGCTAAAAGAAATACCGCTGCTAAAGGACTGTTAAAGTTTACATCAATTCAAACTACTCAGTCAGTTATTGACAGTAACGGTAGAAATTTAGCAGGACAGATTATTAATTGGAACGATCCTGCCAATCCTAATTGGTACGATCAGTTTATAAAAGTTATTAATTCTGCTATTCCTAACACACAGCAGTTTGGAACCCCAATTGACAAGGCATCTATATACGGAATATCCACGGAGCAATATCGTTTCCAAACTGCCAACACCGATGTACCAGTATACGGATTTACAAAAGTTGTTGACGGCCGCTCTATGAGTTTTGAAGTTACTAGCACAACATTTAACGGAAAAACTTTTATCTACGAAGAGTCTCCAAAAGTTGGAAATAGTTTAGCTTTTGTTTATAGAGATGACGGCCGTGGCGCAGGATCTGCAAATTCAGGATTCTTTTTAAACTTTACACAGGGCACTTTGAATCAAGGTACTTTTACTATTATTCAGCCAAGTAGTAACGATTCTATTGATATTGATTCTGTGAATATTAACAACACCGATGTCTGGCTTTACAGGCTAGATAAAAATAATTTTGAAGAATCAGAGTGGACACAAGTTTCAAACTTTGAAGGTAATAATATTATCTATAATAGTTTGAACAAAAATATTAGAGATATCTATACTGTTGTAACAAGAGCAGGTGATAGAGTTAGCTTGGGATTTGGTGATGGAGTTTTTGGAAACTTACCTCTTGGCACATTTAGGACATACTACAGAGTGAGTAATGGCTTAACTTATACTATTAATCCTAAAGATGTAAGAAACGTTTCATTATCAATTCCTTATTTTTCTGCAAGCAATCAAGTTGAAACACTAACAGTTATTTTATCTTTAACATCATCTGTTTCTAATGCTCTAGCAACAGAATCTAATGATTCTATTAAAACAAATGCTCCTCAGTACTACTACACTC
>JACCDK010120414.1_pt1 | contig 12259 bp, 14 predicted proteins | sample 7445871 | NCBI WGS metagenome assembly JACCDK01 (sample SAMN15323436, study PRJNA562643) | freshwater metagenome | isolation source: river surface water | place: USA:Blue River Watershed | collected 2017-08-15
CGGCGTGGGCACTATGGATGAATTATGGGAAGCCATTAGCTGGTCGCAACTTGGCTATCATCAAAAACCCGTTGGCGTTTTGAACGTTGCTGGCTTTTACGATCAGTTGATAGCATTTAACCAAAATATGATCGACGTTGGATTCATTCGGCCGCAACATGTCGGAATTATGATTGTGGATGATGTTTTGGATGGCTTGTTAGACAAGATGGCCGCTTATGTGCCGCACAAAACGATTTTCCAGATGAAAGCAGACGATCTGTGATTCCCCTCCGGCGCGCGGAAGGGAGATAATGGACCGCCCCGCACTCGTCGCCTTTGCGCAAGACAGCATCTCGCGCGGGTCGAAATCCTTTCGCTTTGCCAGCCGCTTGTTCGACAAGACGACCCGCGAGCGCGTGTGGTTATTATATGCATGGTGCCGCAAATGTGACGATATGGCCGATGGCCAGGACCATGGCGGCGCGATGGAGGCCGTCACAGATCCAAAGGCGCGATTGCAGTCGATCCGTGAACTGACGGCCATGGAGCTCGCCGGAACACCCACAGGCGAACCAGCTTTTGACTGTTTGGGTTTAGTCGCGCGCGAATGTGGCCTCACGCATCGCATGGCAGAGGATGTCATCGAAGGCTTTGCACTCGACGCCGCCGACTGGCACCCACGCCGCGAAAACGACCTATATCAATATTGCTACCATGTCGCAGGCGCGGTTGGCGTCATGATGGCAGTGGTGATGGGCGTGCCTGTTGATGATGACGCCACACTCGACCGCGCCTGTGACCTTGGTCTTGCTTTTCAGCTCGCCAATATCGCCCGCGACATAGCGGAGGATGACGCGGCTGGCCGGTGCTATTTGCCCGATGATTGGCTCGCAATGCTCGATATCGGACCCGGCGAGCATATGAAACCGCATAACCGCAAAAAACTGGCGCTTGTGGGCCGCTGGCTCGCCGATGAAGCAGAACAATATGAGGCATCGGCGCGCGTTGGTGCCCAGCATTTGCCCTTGCGTGCCCGCTGGGCGGTCTTGTCAGCCGCCGGGATTTACGGCGAAATCGCCCGCAAGGTGCGCGCGGCTGGTGCGCAAGCTTGGGACCAGCGCATTTTTACCAGCCGACCAGAAAAATTCCGATGGGTAGGCAAGGCATTTGTCGATGCGGTCGTCAATAATCCTCGACATATAAACCGCGATGGCCTGTGGACGCGAACGCGCTAGTCCTTATGCTATCATCATCCTGAAACCTGTTCAGGATGGTGCTAAAATCTTTGCTGCTCGCTCCGAAAGTCTTTCAACTGCCGCGGAATGTATCCCCGGCGCGCAGCAGATTAATCCAAAATCCAGTGGTCTGCGTTTGTTATAGCGAATAGGCCGTCCCAAGGCGTCGGTAACAATCCCGCCGGCCTCCTGCGCCACCAGATGCGCCGCCGCGATGTCCCATTCATGCCCCCAACGCAATGTCGCAACCAGATCCGCGCGGTTACACGCGACCATCGTCATGCGCATGGCAATGCTGTTGGGTTTGGTCACCGTCACCAAATCCGCATCTAACTTTGGCAAGTCATCTGCAGGCACGCGTGATCCGTTGAAATCCAGTCGCGTGCTACCGGCAAGCCGTTCGCCATTACACGTCACGCCTTCTCCGTGCGCCGCTACCCAGACTTTGCCTTGCGCCGGTGCAGCCATTACGGCGAAAACCGGTAGACCATCGGCCACCAAAGCCACCGACACGCACCATCCGCTGCGGCCGCGGACATAATCGCGGGTGCCGTCAATTGGGTCGACCAACCACAATAAACGTGCGTTCAACCGGGACGGGTCGTCAACGCTTTCCTCCGACAACCATGCGGCCTCGGGCAAAATGGCGGACAACTTTTCTGTGAGAAAGGCATCGACCGCGATATCGATGTCGCTGACGGGATTATTTTTGCCCTTGTCCCACACATTTGTGTCGGCCGCCGCGCCTGCACGCCAACTGGCAAGGGCCAATGCTGCAGCCTCTTGCGTGGCGGCAACCACGGCAGCGCGGTCAAGCTGCCGCTCAGGCACCTGCGATCATCATGCCGTCAATGCGTAATGTCGGGACATTCATGCTGCGGGTGAACTCAAGATCATTGGCCGCCGTCATGGCCGCAAACATGTCCTTTAAATTGCCCGCAATTGTGAATTCACTAACGGGTCCGGCAATTTCGCCGTTGATGATGAGAAAGCCTGCGGCCCCCCGGCTATAATCGCCCGTGACGGGGTTTACGCCCTGCCCTGCAAGCTCGTGAATATACACGCCATGTTTGATATCGGCGATCAGTTCCGCAACGGTAACGCTACCGCCCTCCAGATGCACATTGGATGGGCTGACGCCCGGGGCACCGCTAATCCCGCGACTGGCGTGACCGGTGGGCTCCAGCCCCAATTGCCGCGCCGATGCGCTTTCCATCAACCAACTGGTCAACACGCCCTTGTCGATAATCGAACGGCGCGTAGTTGGAAGCCCTTCACCGTCAAAGGCACGCGAACCAAGGCCGCGCATACGGTGCGGGTCATCGATGATGGAAATGTTGCTATCGAACAATTGTGCACCAAGCGATTCCAGCAAGAAACTGGTCTTGCGTGCAATCGCCGAACCGCTGATTCCCCCCAGCAAATGACCCACAAAGGATCCACCGACACGCGGGTCAAACACAACAGGCATCTGACCGCTTTTGATGGTGCCGGGGTTCAACCGTTTGACCGCGCGCTCCCCTGCGCGCGTGCCAATGTTGGATGCGCTGTCAAGGTCCGCAAGATGCCGCGCGGAATGCCAGTCATAATCGCGTTCCTTGGCGTCACCATCGCCCGAAAGCACACTGGCCGATATGCCATAGCCGGAACCAGACTTGACGCCGGCAAAGCCATGGCTGGTGGCCAGCGCAAAAATACTACGTCCAGCGCTGGCGCTCGCGCCTTCACTATTAGAGACGCCTGGCACAGCGCGCGCCGCATTTTCGCATTCCAGCGCGGCCGCACGCAAATGGACTGGGTCGGGATCAAGGCCATCATCACCATCAAAGTCGGGAATCGCGCCCGTCAGCAAACGATCCTGCGGCGCGAGGCCCGCATATTGATCCTCTGGCGCTTCTTTAGCCATATCAATGGCACGCGTCACCAACCCTGCCAGAATGTCGGGGTTCATGTTGGATGATGAAATCGTAGCCGAGCGTTGGCCAACAAACACACGCAGGCCAATATCTTCGCCTTCAGAACGGGCCACATCTTCCAACTGACCAAGCCGCACTTGCACCTCAGTCGATGCATCACAGACATATACGGCATCCGCCGCATCAGCGCCTGCCTTCATGGCTTGGGAAACGAGATTTTGCGCGCGATCGAGCGCGTGTTGTGGTGTCAGCATGATTCCCGCTTAGGCGCGGGCCGTTACAGCGTCAATCAAGCGGCCTTTAAAAAACCGTGAAAAGCACCGCCAGCACAGCCGGAATGACAATGGCCGCAATCCACAATTTCAATCGATCAGCAGAATATTGCGTTTCCAATCCATCGTCTGCATCGGCCGTCGCACTGAGCACCTGCCAACGGCGTTCCAGATTTCGGCACAATGGAATGACGGCCGCAACGAAAAGGACCAAAACAAAATACGGAAAAATAGATGTGCCCGTCGATTCAATCGTCGGTGTCACCAAAAATATCAAAGCCAATGTGTACACAACCAGCGCAAAGGCAACATGGTCAGACATGCGTTTTGAATAGCTTTTATACGCGCGCAAAGGCGCTTTTTCGGCTTTTGCCATTTCCTCTCCCCTCTTCCCTGACACAAGATTGTCACTTTCGAGAAAAGGTTTCAAGCAAATTTACGCGTGGTTACGGGAGCCCAAGAATCTTGTGATTTTGCAACGATAAGCGCCATTTTGGCCGTTCCATAACGCAGCGCGTTGCCGCCGCGACATTCGCTGCATTTACACCTACGTCGCCTGCATCCATCGGTTGAATAAGGAAATGCGAAAATTGCCATTGCTCCATGGCATCCAGGTCACTTGTCGGTTGCGGCCAGACCAATTTCAATTCATCGCCGCTGCGGTGGATAACATCCGATCCAGCCTTGGGGCTGATACACACCCAATCAATACCGGGATGCACCTTTATGGTGCCATTGCTTTCAATCGCGATCTGGAATCCTTGCGCATGAAGCGCGTCGACAATCGCATCATCCACTTGCAACATGGGTTCGCCGCCGGTGATCACGACATAGCGATTGTCAGTGCCAGCGCCCCACAATGCGGCGACCTTATCCGCAAGCGCTTCGGCGGCATATCGGCCACCATTCTCGCCATCCATGCCAACGAAATCTGTATCACAAAACTGGCAAATCGCGCTGGCGCGGTCGGCCTCTCGCCCAGTCCATAAATTGCAGCCCGAAAAGCGCAGGAACACCGCACGGCGGCCCGCATGTACGCCTTCGCCCTGCAACGTCAGGAATATCTCTTTAACCGCATAGCTCATGCGTACATGGTCGGATCAGCCAGACCCGCATCGGCAAATCCTTTTGCACGCAGGCGGCAAGCATCGCACTGACCACAGGCTTTGTTATCGGGGCTGGGGTCATAACAAGACCAGCTCATGCCCGCATCCAACCCAAGCCGCGCCGCTTCGCGCGCAATGTCAGCCTTGCTCATTTCCAACAAAGGCGTGTGGATAGTGAAAGGGTCGCCCTCGACCCCCGCTTTGGTCGCAAGATTGGCCATCGCCTCAAACGAACGGATGAAGGCGGGGCGGCAGTCGGGATAGCCCGAATAATCGAGTGCGTTGACCCCAATCCACAGGTCGCGGGCGTCGCGCGCTTCGGCAAGCCCTAAGCATAAGGATAGGAATATGGTATTACGCGCAGGAACATAAGTGACAGGAATAGCACCGGACTCCACGCCGGCCTTAGGCACGGCGATATCCGCGGTCAGCGCCGACCCGCCAAAGCGCGTCAGGTCGAGCGGCAATATAATATGCTCCTTCGCCCCCAAATGCGCGGCAATGCGCGTTGCACTGTCGAGTTCGATCCGGTGACGCTGGTTATAATCAATCGTCAGCGCAATCAGGTCATACCCTGCCTCCCGCGCCAATCCGGCCACAACCATGGAATCAAGACCGCCGGACAAAAGGACGATTGCGGATTTATTCTGCATACTCATGCCGCCCCCCATAGCCGTTCGGCATGGGTAAAGTCGAGACTGGGTTGGTGGAATTCTTGCCACAACACTTTGCCTGCGCAGGCAGCATAGGAGCTATAGCAAAAAAGGAAAATGGTGCATCGTGCAGGATATGACCGATAACAATTATGTTATGGATATTGCGTTATAGAAACATCATGCGAGATTATTTGAAGCTTGCTGGATTGCCCTTGAGCTTCGCCCAAAGGCTAACGCACTGCAACCAATCTGACTTTAGGATAAAGTGAAGCAAACCTTAGTACCAGTTTGCCCCGAGCATGACTCCGCGATCAATTGGCCCAATAGACATATTCCTGATCCTTCTTCCATGGTGCATTCAGCGGAACATCGATCCGGATCGCGCCTTCAAGCAAGCCTGGCCATAGTGGCTTGGGTAGTCCAGCATTTTGGCCCTCAATCAACTTGCGCAATTCCTCTACGCGGGCAGGATCTTTATCGGCCAAATTGACTTGTTCGGTTGGATCGGTGGCGAGATTGAACAGCCATGCCTTTTCGGGACGTTTGGAAATTTGCAATTTCCAGTCACCTGCGCGGACGACGCGATAATGCCCCGAACGCCAGAAGGTAATTGCGCGTTTTGGTCCGCTGCCAAGCAAGTTGAAACTGTCCATTTTACGATCGCGGGGTAAGCGCGCGCCGGTTACCGCAGCAATGGTTGCAAAGATATCAAGATGCTGGGCGACATCATTGCGAACGGTACCCGGCGCGATCTTGCCCGGCCACCGCATCATCATGGGCACATGAATACCGCCTTCGAAGAAGGTACCTTTATACCCACGATAGGGTGTGTTGTGATCCTGAATGCCAGTATACCAAGCCCCGCCATTGTCGCTGGTAAAGATAACAAGAGTATTGTCCTCGAGCCCAGTGTCCTTCAACTTTTGCAGTACATCACCAATTCGCCGGTCGAGCTGGCGCATCATCGCGCCATAGACGCGCTGAGTATGATCCTTAATCTGCGGCAGCGCGTCATAATCCGATTTCAGCGCCTGAAGCGGGGTATGTGGCGCATTATATGCGAGATACATGAAGAAAGGACGGTTCTTATTCGCCTCTATTGCGGCCAACGCATTGTCGGTGAAATAGTCCGTCAAATGGCCTCTGGGTCGAAAGCGCTGGCTGTCCCCCCAATAGACGGCATGCGGCAAGTTTGCCCATAAAAAGCGATCGATCGGGTCCCATGGTAGCTTTGCATTGACGACTTGAGGGTCATCTTCTGCCATAAACAAATCCCCACCCGAACGCATACCGAGGCTTTCATCAAACCCCTGAGACGTTGGCCGCAGTGGTTTTGCTTCACCCAGATGCCACTTGCCTATGTGAATGTTATGATAACCTTTGGCTTTCAATATCTCGGGTAACATGATTTCAGTGTTAGGCACGCCCATGTCAGCATAGGCAGGTAGGTCGTGGTTCAGCTCTTCATGATAGATGGTTGGATAAGGTGAATCTCCACCATTATGTGCCAAGTTTGAAGCAAATGATGCTGGAATAGAGGTAAATTCAAACCCGAAGCGCGTCGGATAACGCCCCGTCATCAAGGCTGCCCGTGAAGGCGAGCAGGTGGCATTTGCGGCATAACCATTGGCAAAGCTGACACCCTGCTTGGCAATAGAATCGATATTGGGGGTTGGTACCGCCCCACCGGCAACCCCGCCACCATACAACGAAATATCATTCATTCCCAAGTCATCGGCGACAATCAGGATAACATTGGGCGGACGTTTGCCTAAGGGTGCCACTGCAGGGCCCTGCGCCCATGCAATTGGACGGTTTTCAGCAATCGGTTCGCGCCATTCGCTGATGATGCCGGGAATGTAAATTTTATAGTGCTGAAAGCCCAAATACCCCGCGCCGATCAACAGCGCCAAAGCTCCGATCCATATCCATTTTTTCATGCAGAGATCTCCGGATCCGTTAGACGTGATCGACAAAGGGATAGGCATAGAAACAGCAAAATCACAGGTAGAGAGACTAAGCTGACATAATGTTCGGGTGGGTGATGACCGCTGATGCGTGCATGTTGTATCCAACCAGACCAGCTTAGCAGAAGGCGCTCGATGAAAGATACAAAAAGAAACAGTGGCACCAGCGCGCGGTAGCGTAATGCGACCATGAGAGTAACTATGCCATGTGCAATCTGTGTCGCGCCAGCCCAAGCAAACAGACCAAATATCAATGTGGGATTATGACTGAGATCAAGCCCGGCAATAACACCCGCACCACCATCCGGCAGGAAACTGTGGATCATTCCAGCCACGATCCACGCGACACCATAAAAGGCCAAAAACCAGGCGGCAGAGCGCGCGCCTTGATATTGAGCGTTGGTGCTGAGGGGCAAAAAGAGACTCATATCACGCAGCTCAAAAACATAATGGACGCAGATGGCCGAATTCGTTTGAGTTTGCGCATCTTCATGCCTTTTTTAACCCTGACCTTGTTTATCTATCGTCCGTCCAGCTGCAAACATGATCATCCACCCAATTGTCATCAAGATTATGGCGAAGCAAACTGTCCAAAGATGAAGAACGAAAAAGCCCACGGCTTGGCCATAATGAAGCATCGCGAACAGAAGCGATCCGCCGAGCAGGAAGGCTGGCGCATGGCGCGCACCTTGGGCGCCCACATTCATGAATGTGGCGCAGGCAATGCTGGCCATGCTGTGCATGAACTGAACCTGGGCACCTATCCGCACAATGGATGAAACAGGTTCAGGCGTATACGCCGAGAGTATAAGCGCAAGAGTAGAGATGAATGCATTGATCGTTGCAAGTCGCATCCAAAATTGTCGAGTCCAGCGCATCTCGTGACGTTCCTTCGTCCGCAACTTCATTAACCAAATGTTAGCAGCGCGATGTGAGCAAGGGCCGCTATCAGCGCCAGTACCAGCGCAACTGTGATCCGTGGGCTGACGTAGAATGACACAACCCGCTGTGTCGGGAATGAAAAAGTCGCCAAAGTGCCAAGCAGCTTGTCCGGATGCCCCGCCATAAAGGCCGGGTCCATCACTAATTTTATCATGTCACGGCGGCTGCGATAGCGCATTAGGCCAAAAATGGTCCAATCAGGATCAGCTTCGGTGTTCCAAGCATCAATATAACCGCCGACCTTGCGACCGACCATACCGGGATGACCGCCATTGCGGAACAAAACTGGCATAAAGCGCTTGGAATAGCGTTTGAGCAGATCAAAGCCTTGAACCATTTGCCCAGTTTTGGGGTCCTCCACCTGATCCATCTGCGCTTTAACCAGATTGAGCATGACAAACTCGCGGCCATCATCGGCTTCAAGGAAGGCTCGCATAACGTGCGGGCTATTGCCTGTGCCCTCGAAACGTCCTGCCATTTGCGTAAGAAAAGCATCAATTTCGCCAGGTTTCAGCGGACCGGACCAATTATCATACCAGAGCCGAAATAGGAAGTACGCGAGCAGAGCCGCACCCCAGATTATCCATAGAGCCATGATTTTAACTGGCTGCTTTTTTAGCGCGCTCGGCATCTTGCCGTGCTTTTGCCGCCTCTTGACAGGCGGGGGAGGTTCTTTTGATGTTTTTGATTAGACAGGCGCGGACGTTTTCGCGGCTAAAAGTCGCCAATTCTGCGGAGCAGTGTTTGCGGATATCCGGCATGCATGCCACACGCACGGTATTTTGTGCCAATACAGGTGCGGTGGAAATCAGCAGAGCCGGCACCGCCAAAATAAGTACTGTCTTCGACATCTTTATCTTTAACCTCTCCGGCCAATTAGATGGACTATATTGGCATTAAATATGCCAATATATATTTGCAATGACTTTTGTTGCTTGCACCCGCGACCGTTTACCGCAAAATAAGAATGCATGACGAAAACATCGCAGAAAATGACATCTCGCTCTGAAACGCCAATGACCGATGGCCGGCGCGAAAGAAGTCGATCGAGCCGGAGCAAGATTGTAGCAGCGATGCTCGACTTGGTTGGTAAGGGTGAAGTGGCACCCAGTGCTGCGCGGGTTGCGGAAGTAGCGGGCGTAGGGCTGCGCTCGGTTTTTCGACACTTTGACGATATGGATGAGCTTTACCGCGAAATGGGGGGCGTTATTGAGGCCCAGGTGATGCCCATCATCCTTGAGCCGCCAACTGGCGCTAGCTGGAAGGAAAAGCTGTCCGACATCGCGGACAGGCGGGCCAAAATTTTCGAAACCATTTTGCCTTATCGGATTTCGGCCAATCTCAAACGCTTCCAGTCGCCCTATCTGATGCAGGATTATCGACGGATGCTGCGTCTCGAATCCAATACCATTGAGGCGTATTTGCCCGCGGTAGTAAAGGCCGATATTGTGGGGACCCATGGCCTCAATGTCATATTGAGTTTCCAGACATGGCGACTGTTACGACATGATCAGGAGCTGCCTTTTGACGACGCCAAAGCTGTTGTGCGGCGATTGCTGGATGATGCTTTGGCTTGCATGCCGGCGGATTGATGCGACGCTTTGGGTTTACTCTCAGCTTAGCACTTCTGTCTGGATGCAGCGGTGCATCGGGGCCGCCTGATACAATGTGTACTGGCCTATCAGACAATAATATGGTCTGGATACCTGGCGGCAGCTTCGTAATGGGCGACGATCCGCAATATTCGGAAGAAGGTCCCCCGCAGACCGTGACAGTCAAGGGGTTCTGGATCGATGCACATGAAGTGACCAACGCGGAATTTGCAGCCTTTGTAAAGGCAACTGGTTATAAAACCATAGCCGAACGCGATCCGCCTAAATTGCCTGATGCACCGCCAGAAATGCTGGTTCCCGGCTCAGCTGTGTTCAATATTCCGTCGGCCGCCGACCCGCGCTGGTGGCGCTGGGTGCCAGGCGCACAATGGCGACATCCTTCTGGACAGAAAGAAAGCATCGTTGGTCGAGACAAAGAACCCGTTGTCCAGATTGCTTACCAGGATGCAGAGGCTTATGCGCAATGGGTGGGTAAGGAATTGCCGAGTGAGGCACAGTGGGAATATGCCGCACGCGGCGGCGCGACGGCTTTGCCGGAGCCTGTTGATGCGAAGGGCCAGCCACAAGCAAATTATTATCAAGGTGTCTTCCCAGTGAAAAACCTGAACACCGATGGCTATGTGGGTCGCGCGCCAGTAGGTTGCTTCCAACCAAACGGATTTGGTCTTTATGACATGATCGGAAATGTCTGGGAATGGACGAGCGCCAGTGGATCGCGCGCCGACGCCAGCGAACCGGTTAATGTCATAAAAGGCGGATCTTATCTGTGCGCTGCCAATTATTGCGCACGCTATCGCCCTGCCGCACGTCAGTTTCAGGAGCGTGGCCTCGGAACCGACCATATTGGGTTTAGGCTGGTCGATACGAAGAAGGCTGAACCGTCTTCTTGACCCGTCGTTCATGATATGGCACTTAAAGTGCCAATATAATATATTTTTGGGGATACATTGTGAAAGTTTTACGCACGCCCGATAGCGCCTTTGCCCAAATCAAAGATTTCCCTTTTGCACCAAATTATGTGGAGATTGCCGACCCCTCGGACGGCACAACATTGCGCGTGCATTATGTGGATGAAGGGCCACGCAATGCGCCAGTGGTGCTGATGATGCATGGCGAGCCGAGCTGGAGCTATCTGTATCGCCATATGATTGGTCCAGTCGTTGCCGCAGGCTTTCGCGTTGTTGCACCTGACCTAATTGGCTTTGGTAAATCGGATAAGCCAACTAAAAAATCAGACTATAGCTATGCACGTCATGTCGGCTGGATGCGTCAATGGATAGAGGCGATTGACCTGCATAATATGACGCTCGTTTGTCAGGACTGGGGATCGTTAATCGGCCTGCGCCTTGTTGCAGACATGCCTGATCGCTTTGCCAGCGTCGTTCTGTCCAATGGCGGCTTACCTGAAGGCGGTCCAGCCCCGCGCGCTTTCGCTATCTGGCGTGCCTTTTCGCAATGGAGCCCGTTCTTTCCAATCGGCAAAATCGTCAACGCAGGAGCAAAGCGAGCGCTCAGTGCTGCCGAGATTGCAGCTTATGACGCGCCATTTCCTGATAGCCGCTACAAGGCCGGTGCGCGGATATTCCCGACATTCGTTCCGTTTGAGAATAATGTTGCGATCCCCGATCAAAAGCGCGCATGGCAAGTGTTTGAGCAATGGAACAAGCCGTTCCTATGCTGCTTCAGCGATGGCGATCCCGTGACGCGTGGCGGGGAGAGCCGTTTCATAGGCCGCGTTCCCGGCACGGCGGGACAGCCGCATTGTACGTTGAAGGGTGGTCACTTCATTCAAGAAAATGATCCGCAAGGTTTTGTCGACTGCATTTTAAAAGTGCTTTCGCGTTGAAGGTCTTGCGAACCCCTGAGGCTGCATTCGCAGACCTTTCGGACTATCCCTTCGCGGCTCATTATGTTGATGTTGCTGCGCAAAATACACCCGCCTTACGCCTCCATTATGTCGATGAAGGGGACCGTGAAGCTGGGCCGATCTTGCTGCTCCATGGAGAGCCGACCTGGTCCTATCTCTACCGCAAATTTATACCATCGCTCGTTGCCGCTGGCCACCGCGCGCTGGCGCCTGATCTGATCGGCTTTGGCAAGTCAGACAAGCCCGCCAACTGTGATGATTATAGTTATGAACGCCATGTCGGTTGGATGAGTGACTGGCTGACGCAGCTTGATTTGAACAACATCACGCTGTTTTGTCAGGATTGGGGTGGGTTGATTGGGCTGCGACTGGTTGCCGCCTTTCCGGAGCGCTTTGCCAGGCTAGTTATTTCAAACACCTATCTGCCCTTTGGTGAGAGCATTGGGCCGGGTTTCGATGCTTGGCGGACATTCAGTCAGGCTACGCCTGAGTTTAAGACTGGCCGGATCGTAGACGGCGGCTGTAATCGCGCACTGACTAGCGCCGAAATCGCTGCTTATGACGCGCCGTTCCCCGATGAGAGTTTTAAGGCAGGCGCCCGCCAATTTCCTTTGCTCGTACCGACAACATCGGATCATCCCTCGGTCGCCGAAAATCGCGCCGCTTGGGTAGTGCTTGAACGCTTCGAAAAACCGGTGCTCAC
>JACCDK010255375.1_pt1 | contig 12259 bp, 10 predicted proteins | sample 7445871 | NCBI WGS metagenome assembly JACCDK01 (sample SAMN15323436, study PRJNA562643) | freshwater metagenome | isolation source: river surface water | place: USA:Blue River Watershed | collected 2017-08-15
AACATGATTTGGAGGAATTGATTGTAAGAAGACATGAGTTTATTCCGAATTCGGAGGTGGCTAATTATTTTTCTGCCAGTGATTTGGTGGCCTTAACCTACCATTCAGCGACGCAAAGTGGAGTAACTCAAGTGGCATTTCATTTTGAGAAGCCCATGTTAGCAACTAGAGTTGGAGGATTGGAAGAAACTGTTCCTCACGGAAAGGTAGGATACTGTGTAGAAAATAATCCAACCATCATTGCTGATTCTATTTTAGATTTCTTTGATAACCAACGAGAAAACGAGTTTATGGAAGGCATTCAAGAGGAGAAGGAAAAGTATTCATGGGATAATTTGGTCAGTGCTCTTCAAAAAATTTAAAAAACATCTTGCTTCGTATTGATTTTTCCTTACCTTTGCAATCCCAAAGCATTGCGGGGTGGAGCAGTTGGTAGCTCGCTGGGCTCATAACCCAGAGGTCATAGGTTCGAGTCCTGTCCCCGCTACTAAGTCAAGCCAGTTCATTCGAACTGGCTTTTTTGTTTTCTTATGTGAGCGATGCTGGCATTGGCGAAACAATGAAAAAACATGGGTAATGGGTCGCACCAACTGACTTTATCCCGACGAATATCGGGACGCCCTACCACCCACGAATTTCGAACAAAACTAGCCATTGAGCCTTGATGTACCCTTACATGAAACGTTTATAAACGTTTCCCATTTTTCCCTTGTTCCTGCCCAATCACCTCGCCCATCATTTCAAATCATCCGAGCGTAGCGAGGATTTTTATTTAAACCTTCAATTCTACATCCAGCTGAAATGATTTTGAAGTATTTCAACCTTGTGAGACTCCAAAAATTGAAGAAATGCCACTCCGGTTGGATTTAAAGACTTTCCCTTTTTCCAAATGATACTCCATTGGGTTTCTATGGGAAGCCCTTTGCATGGAATAATTTTTAACTGCTTTAATTCTAATTCATTCTTAATTCCAAACAAAGGCATAATTGAAATACCTAAATCAGCCAAAATAGCTTGTTTAACAGCTTCATTCGAAGTTAAAACCAATGGTTTTCTTAATTGTATTTCATTGCGTTGAAAAAAACGCTCCATGGTCTCACGGGTACCGGATCCTTTTTCTCTCAAAATAACTGGCAAATGCTCCAATTGGGGTAACCGAACACCTTCTTCGGGGATTACAAATCGCTCATTAGCAACCAAAACCAATTTATTTTTAAGCAATGGGATGGATTCAACCTTTAGTTTCGAGGGTAAGATAGAGACCATGGCAAAATCAGCGCCATTCGATTCCAAAGCGTCCAATACTTTGGCTTTATTAGTTACATCCAACACCAATTCAACCGATCGATGCTGATCCAAAAATCCCTTCAAAAAAAAAGGAATCACATATTTTCCTGTTGAAACTACGGAAATTCGCAATTTACTCGCCAATTGTCCTTTAAATCGACTAGAGATGTAATTGATGGATTCTACTTGATTGATGATTTCATCTGCTGATTCTGCAATCTTTTTACCAAACTCTGTAATAAAAATCTGCTTACCTAAAATTTCATATAAATTCAAGTCAAATTGATTCTGTAAATTCCTTAATTGAATGGAAATAGCAGGCTGAGAAAGGTTCAAAACTTGTGCAGTTTGAGTAATGCTCCTTGTTTCTACCAAACACTTGAAAATTTGTAGTTGATGCAAGGTGTACTTCATAAAAAAAATTTATGCTTTTGATTGCAAATATAAATGAAATGAAATGAATAAATCTTCGGAAATTTGCAAATCAAACTCAATCATCATGACACGCATTACTGTTGCAAAAGGAGATGGAATCGGACCAGAAATCATGGACGCGACTCTCAATATTTTAAAAGCTGCCGGCGCTCAATTGGAAGTAGATGAAATTCAGGTGGGCGAAAAAGTTTACCTATCTGGCAATACAGCTGGAATTTCTGACGATGCTTGGGACATCATTCGAAAGAATAAAGTTTTTTTGAAGGCTCCCATCACCACACCTCAAGGCGGTGGTTACAAAAGCCTCAATGTTACAACCCGTAAATTTTTGGGTTTGTATTCCAATGTTCGCCCTTGCTTAAGCTTGCACCCTTTCGTAAGCACCAAACACCCCATCATGGATGTGGTCATTATTCGTGAAAATGAAGAAGATTTATACGCAGGAATCGAACACCAACAAACCGACGAGGTCATTCAATGTTTAAAATTAATTAGCCGCCCTGGTTGCGAAAAAATTGTTCGCTACGCTTTCGAGTATGCTCGTGTTCAAAACCGCAAAAAAGTAACTTGTTTCACCAAAGACAACATCATGAAACAAACCGATGGTTTGTTCCATCAAGTTTTCGATGAAATTGCTAAAGAATATCCTGAAATTGAAAACGAACATTGGATTATCGATATCGGTGCTGCGAAATTGGCGGATACTCCCGAACATTTCGACGTTATTGTTATGCCCAACCTGTACGGTGATGTTCTTTCCGATATCGCTGCTCAAATTGCAGGTTCAGTAGGTTTGGCAGGTTCGGCCAATATTGGAGAAGAGTGTGCCATGTTTGAAGCCATTCACGGTTCTGCTCCCCGTCGTGCCGGACAAAACATGGCTAATCCATCAGGATTGTTGCAAGGTGCCATCATGATGTTGAGTCACCTCGGTCAGAATGATATCGCTGAAAAAATTCAAAACGCCTGGTTAAAGACCATTGAAGACGGTATTCACACTTACGATATTTTCAAAGAAGGTGTTAGCAAAGAAAAAGTAGGTACCAAAGAGTTTGCTGAAGCCGTTATTTCCAACTTAGGGGGAAAACCTCAAATTTTGAAAGGAGTAACTTACTCTAAAGATCAAAAAATGATTTTGCCTTCTTACCAGCGTAAACCTGCACAGAAAAAAGATTTGGAAGGTGTGGATTTGTTCATTCATTGGAGCGGAACCGATGCCAATCAATTGGCAGAAATTATGAATCAAATTCAACATCCAGCCATTTCTCTTTCCATGATTACCAACCGTGGTATCAAAGTTTGGCCAAATGGTTTCAGAGAAACTTTCTGTACCGATCACTGGCGTTGCCGCTTCAAACCCACCGAAGGTCATGGAATCTCTAAATCCGACATCATTGATCTTTTGAATCAAGCCGAAAAGCATGGAATCGACGTTGTTAAAACCGAAAATTTATATTCTTTCAATGGCGTTCGAGCGTATTCCTTAGGTCAAGGTCAATAAACAATCATTCATTTAGGCTCATGCCCACTTGGTTCTTCCTTTATCAGGTTGACGGAGTGGGCATTTTTGCGACCAAACCTTTCTTATGATTTCGATTCCTTCCTTTCGAAATTGGCAGAAGATGCCATGGAATTTAGTTACCCAACACCATAAAGAACAAGCTATTTTCCCTGTTTTGAGAAAGAATGGAATTGATCAAACCAGCGTTTTGAACGCAGATACCGATCAATTGGGCACCTTTTCAGGTGAAATCCCTCGAATATTATCGATTGAACAAACCCTTTTGGAAAAATGTAAATTGGTTTCAAATCAATTTCCCACAGCAATTTTTTTAGCAACTGAAGGAAGTTTTGGCCCACATCCGGTTATTCCATGGATTTCTCACCATCAAGAATCTTTTCTTCTGTGGGACCGAAGTACAGATGCTGTCTTTTTTCATCATTTCAATTCCAACTCCACGAATTTTCAAGTAGGAACCATTCGTTCGAAACAACAATTGGTTGAGTTCTGCTCCCGATCAAAGTTCCCGAGTCATGCCATCATTCTCAAGTCAACTCAGGGAAACCACCCCAAAATTTATAAAGGCCTTCAAAATTGGGAGGAAGTATTTGAAATTTAGGATAATTCGAATGGGGAACTTTTCGCAGAAACCGATATGCGAGCGATGTACAATCCTACTCGAATGGCGAATATTCGAATTGGATTTTCTGCCTTTTTAGAGAATCTCCGAAAAGAATGCCCCAAATGCGCTTATCCTGGATTTTTTACCAAGGATGTTGAGTTGGGGCTTCCTTGCCAATGGTGTAACCTACCCACTCAATCAATTTTATTTGCCATCCATCGATGCGAGCATTGTTCATTGGAGGAAAAGGAAAAATATCCCTTGGGAAAATCCCATGAAGACCCTATGTATTGTTCAAATTGTAACCCATGAATATTGATTTTTTAATTCAAAATCTTACCAATCCAGCACTATTGTTTTTTGCTTAAGGTCTATTTGCTGATTGGGTAAAAAGTGATCTGGCTATTCCAAAGAACTCTTCCAAGTTTATTTCTTTGTATTTACTTTTTTCGATTGAGTTTAAAGGTGGACAAGAGCTTTCTCATGAGGTTTTAGATGCACAAGTGTTCTACTGCATTTTATTTGGCGTTTTTTTATCGGTTGCCATACCGGCCTATACTTTTTTTATCCTGAAAAGAAGGTTGAGTGTTGCCGATTCTGGGGCCATTGCCGCAGTATATGGTTCGTTTAGTGCGGTAAACCTTTGTTACTGCCGTTGCGTTTTTAGAAACCCAACAATTGGAATTAAATGGGCGAATGGTAGCCATTATGGCGTTGATGGAGTCGCCCGCCATAATGATTGGAATTATTTTAATTTCCATGTATGATCGAATTGAATTGGAAACAGGGAATAAGTGGGGCGTTGTTAAACACTCTTTGGTGAACGGAAGTGTTTTATTAATCATCGGAAGTTTAGTTATCGGATACTTGGCAGATGCCAAACAAGCAGAGGGCATTAAACCATTCACCAACGACTTGTTCAAAGGATTTCTTGCCATTTTTCTGTTAGATATGGGCATTAGCAGTGGAAGGAAAATCAAGTCGTTCTTCGAGTTTGGGTGGTTTCCTATTGCTTTTGCGGCTGTTATTCCAATCCTGAATGGATGTGCGGTCGCATTCGTTAGCGGTTGGATTACCCAAGACGTTAGCGACCGATTCATTTTTTCGGTTTTGGCGGCCAGTGCTTCGTACATTGCCGTTCCGGCAGCCATGAAAATCAATGTGCCAAAATCAAATCCTTTGATTTATTTACCCATGGCTTTAACGGTAACCTTTCCCATCAATATCACGGTGGGATTGCCTTTGTATTTCAAATGTTGTTCAATGTAGTTAAAAAATTGGTCAATTCTTGCTATTTATAAAACCCTAAACATAAAACACCTATCTTTTTCGAACTTTGACTTATGGAAAACAGAATTATATTTTCTGATGAGTTTGGAAATGAAATTAGATTTTCTTCGGTTCGTGAATGGAATGGAATTGCCAAATTCTCTGGAATGAGTGCAAAATATGTATTACAAGGAGTTGAACATTACCAAATTAACCATAAAAATTACGCAGTCCGATCAGGTGAATATTTAATTGGTAATGAAAAAACAGAGTCGGAAGTTAAGATTCAAAGCGATGTAGATGTAGTAGGATTGTGCATCGATATTTCAGAGGTATTGGTCAGGGAAACATGCAGTAAGTTTAATTTGGATTCAGACTTTTATGACTTTCTATTTCACCAACAACTCATTGTAAATAAATACAATCAAAGCAATTCGATCCTAGGAAAAAAATTAGAAGATTTGGCCAAGGCAATCAATAACAAGCAGCAATATCAATTCAATCTAAAATTATTTGAGCAGTTATCGCATTCTTTGATTGAAGACCAAATTCAAATTTACCAAAAAATTGGTCGTCTAAAGTTTAAAAAACAGTTTACGCAAAAGGAAGTATTTATTCAATTGATTTCTGCAAAAGATTTCATCGACAAAAATTGGAATAAATCCTTGGATTTAAATAGCATCGCTCACGAAGCACATATGTCTAAATTTCATTTTGCTCGACTATTCAAAGATGTTATTGGCCTTTCACCGTATCAATATTTAATTTCTGTAAAAATGAAAAAGGCTCTGGCATTCCTAAAAGAAAACCAATCTGTCCAATCAGTTTCAGAGATTTTGAATTACCCAGATATTTCAAGTTTTTCAAAAGCATTTTCAAAACATTACGGCATCCCTCCATCGTTACATGAAAAAATAGCATAATTTGACAAACCATAAACCATTTCAAAATTGGAAATTTACTTCATGAAAAACTTTACATCAAAAAAAGAAATCTTATTTATTTATTTCGGATTTATCCTATTTAGTTTTTATGAATTGTTCTACAAGAAAGAATTTGGGGAATCAGCCATGTATTTAGGAATTGCATTAGCCTTTGACCCCTTTCCCGCTGATGTACCTTGGAACGAACGAAAAAAATGGCAAAAAATAATTTTATTGCTTCAAGTCAGCTTAGTATTTCTTTGTTTTTTAGGAGAGATTCTTGTTAATCAAGATTTTAAAATTGGATTTCTGGATGGATTTTTTAGAAAATAAAAAGGGGGCAAAATGCCCCCTTTTTATTTTAGGTCGACTTCGAATTATAGGAAACTCAAAGCACGCTCACGTACTTTTTCGAAATCCTTTTTGTTGATGTGACCCAATTGGAACAACTCATCAAATCCAAGAATAATTTCGGCCACCAAGTGCATGTTGTTCAAATCATTTGAAGCAACAGCAGAAACTTCATTGGTTGATGGATACATCGGACGACCGCGACGAACGAAGGTAATTTGATATTGATCAAATGAACAACCTTGTCCATTTTCCTCAAAAACCAACGACTTAGCATCGGCCTTGTAACCTGCTTCCTGCCAAGCAGAAGATTGACCGCTGCGGGTATTTGACCACCAATTCTTGAATTTTCCAGCAGAAGATGGTAATGGAAAACCCAAAATCTTACTCATTTCAGCGAAAGTCATGGTTACATGAGATGTACCAACCTCTTCCAAATGGAATTTTAAATTTGAATACTTTTTCATAATGCATCGATTTAAGTCGTAAATTTACGTAAACTTAAGAAAATAAAAAAACCTCATTGTCAAAACATGACAATTTTTTTAAAAATCTAAAGAAAATGGAGAAATTAGCAACGTACATTGAAAACCACAAAGAACAGTTCTTGCAAGAGTTGTTTACATTTCTAAGAATTCCTTCTGTTAGTGCTAATCCAAGTTACAGTGAGGATGTTTATGAAGCTGCCGATTTCCTTAAAAATCAATTGGAGACCTTGGGCGCAGATCATGTAGAAATATGCCCAACCGATGGCTTTCCGATTGTTTTTGGTGAAAAGATTATCGACCCTTCCCTTCCAACTGTATTGGTATACGGGCATTACGACGTTCAACCAGCTGAGCCATTCGAGTTATGGACCACTCCACCATTTGAACCCGTTGTAAGAAAAACTGAAATTCACCCGGATGGTGCTATTTTCGCCCGCGGCGCTTGCGACGACAAAGGACAAATGTTCATGCACCTCAAAGCCTTCGAAGCCATGATGGCAACCCAGTCGCTTCCATGCAATGTGAAATTCTTATTGGAAGGTGAAGAAGAAGTGGGTTCGGTAAATCTTGGACCTTTCGTCGAGGCCAATCGCGAACGTTTAAAAGCTGATGTGGTGTTGATTTCAGACACCGGAATGATTGCCAATGATGTTCCATCAATAACGATGGGACTACGAGGATTGTCTTATTTGGAGGTAGAAGTAACCGGCCCCAATCGTGATCTTCACTCTGGATTGTACGGGGGGGCCGTAGCCAATCCTATCAATATCCTATGCGAAATGATCGCCTCCTTAAAAGATGAACAGGGAAAAATTACCATTCCTGGATTTTACAATTCTGTGGAAGAATTAAGTGATCATGAACGAAAATTAATTCAAGAAATTCCATTTGATTTAGATCATTATAAAAAAGCATTAGACTTAACCGATGTTGCTGGAGAAATGGGGTACCATACCCTCGAGCGTGCAGCAACACGTCCAACCCTAGATGTTAATGGAATTTGGGGCGGATACACCGGGGAAGGAGCCAAAACTGTAATTCCATCTAAGGCTTTTGCAAAGATTAGCATGCGACTGGTTCCTCATCAAACTCCAGATGAGATTACCCAATTGTTCAAAAATCATTTTGAATCCATCGCACCAACGGGAGTAAAAATTGAAGTTCGCCCACATCATGGAGGATATCCAGCCGTTACACCGATCGATTCCAAAGCCTACCATGCAGCGAGCAAAGCGATTGAAAAAACTTATGGCAAAACTCCTTTGCCGGTTCGTTCCGGCGGATCGATTCCTATCGTTGCTATGTTTGAAGAAAAATTAGGTATCAAAACCGTTATGTTGGGATTTGGATTAGACTCTGATGCCATCCACTCGCCAAATGAACATTACGGAATATTTAACTTTTATCAAGGAATTCGAACCATTCCCTATTTCTTCCAGTATTTTTCGGAATAACACCGATTTCGTTGAAAAATTAAAGGGAGCTATTTGCTCCCTTTTTTATGGAATAAGCCATTATACATCAAATGAGTCATGGTAATCCTATGAAATGAATTAGAAAAATGGTAACAAAAAAAAGGGTGGCTTTCGCCACCCTAAAAATTTTACTTAACTACTTTGAGAACACCTTGGAGATTTTTTCCATTGGATGGTTCAACCAAATAGAAATACGTTCCCTCGGATGCATCTGTTCCCCAATCGTTTTGGTAATCTTCTGATTTATATACAGCTTGACCCCAACGATTGTAAATGGTTAGTTTAGTTCTTGGCCAGAATTTCAGTCCATCAATTTCAAATAAATCATTAGCACCATCACCATTCGGGGTGATAACATTGTATGTTTTCAACTGACGTACAGGCACTTCAAATCCTGCCCAATTGGAGTAAGTTCTTTTTTGAGCACCTCCAACCTGGTCGGAAATAACACGAACAAGATACTTTCCAGCTTCCAATGGTTTCACCAGTGAATCACCCAACAAGGTGGTGTTGATCACAGGGGAAGTGGTAGTGAAAACAGGCGGAGTAAACTCAGGAGAAATTTGAACGGTATATGTTGGATTATTCCAACCTACATATTGATTCCAAGAAATATTCGCTTTGAATTCATCGGGGATATTGTTGGGATCGTAGGTAAAATGAATGTTGTAAATGGAGTCATTGATGGGTGTTTCTACTCCTGTTTTCAAGGTAACTGTGATGGTATAAAGTGCGGTATCCTTATCAACATTGATATCATTGTCTTTGAAGGTTCGAACCGCAGGATTAAGTTCTTCGTGAATCAAAGACCAAGGGTCAGAAGCCGCAGCTTTTTTGTAAATATTGAACGATTTGAAGTAGTTGTAATCCAAAGCTGCACTTGGATCTGCCCATTCTACAAAAACTCCTTTATTCGTAATGGAATCAACCGTAACATTCAGTAGGTCCTGAGGATCGTTGTATTCGTAGCAATTGTTGACAACAATTCGGATGGTATCGAATTCGTTCATGAATTTCTTACACTTATTTCCAAAAGTATCCCCATCGCGACCTTTTTTCACATAAAGCTTATAAACCCCATTTCGATTGAGTGGATTACGGAACTTCAACAACATGTTACGGGTTTTAAAAATACCCGGACTTGATATTTGATTACAAAGAATAGGTTGAGCCCAAAGCATCGGGATTTGTTGGTTCGAGGGTGCCAGCAAACGAAACTCAGAAGCATCTGCAGAAACGGTATTACAGGTAACATCCACATTAAAGGTTAGTGGGATGGAATCAGAAAAACAATCTACCGTGAAGGTATTGGGGCGGAAATTAGGACGAACATTGTCGCAATAAGCGGGTGTATTCTGAAAATAATACTGAAGATCGAGGTTATTGGTCCCCGCGAGAACCCAGGTTTTTTGCCCTGTAGTACTATCCACTTTAGTTAGGCGCCAATCCTGTACCATGAAGGCAAAAATACCGATTTGAATGGCCGGGGTTGGTGTGATGTACATAATTCCTCGAATGGAATCGATGCGAATATTGGTTCCCGGTTGGAGGGCAATAGGTGCTTGAAACGTTCTAGCGGCATTATAAATAACATTCACACCGGTAGCATTGGTATTGTAGGCTCCGGGACCAGTTTTTGCGGGGATCATAAAAAAGGAAAGTGAATCACGATCTGGATCGAAGGGACCCAAATCAAACTCGATAGGCTGTCCAGCGCAATAACCGGGAAGATAAAAATTCTGTGAACGAGCATTGGAATTTTTGGGAATCAAGGTATCGTTCAAATAAGATTCTACGTATGCATCTGCAGAATTCGTAGTTGCATTGGTATTTCGGCAACATTGAACCTGGTGTCCAAAAACAAACTGTCGACAGTTGAAAGGAACGTTGGTTGGAACGGTCCAAATACCGGAATAAACGTATTTCTCCAATCCGTAACGCGTTCCTCCTTCGCAGGTAGTTGGAGGAAGATTAAGTTTACACTCATCGGGCAAGGCACGATTGGTGGAACCCGTACTCTGAAGGTTTACGTTAAACGTGCCTTGCTGGCCACAACGGCTTCTCCAAGTGATGGGTGCAGAGGTAATTCCCAACGAAATCCCAGAACAATCACGGTAAAGAACCAAGGTAACTCGGTATTGATTGCTGCTAATCGGATCGTAATAAATGGTAGCGCCCGCAATGTGCGAAGCGAAAATCTCGTAGGAGAAAAATGAAAGAAAGAAAAGTAAAACTAGTTTCTTCATGAGGGTTGGTTTACAAAGCACTAAGTTAAGTTTTTTTTTTAAAAATGCTAAACTTCTCCCACAAAATTTGACTAGGGTCGAAAAAATTTTACCTTTGCTCCATGAAAATCGGCTTATTTTCTTCCCTTTTCTTGGCTTTTTTCATTAGCTCTTCGTCGTTTTTTTTAGGAAATCACCCCGAAAAAACCTCTAATTCTCGTATTGTTTTCCCACCGATTGACTCCCTTAGCGAAGAAATACTAGGCGAAATCTTATTCCATGATCCCATTTTATCCTTAGATTCTTCGATTTCTTGCGCCTCTTGCCATATCAAAGAATTTGCTTTTGCTGATACAGTGCCTTTATCAGTAGGAATGAATAGAAGCCTAGGAAAAAGGAATGCTCCTTCTGTTATGAATACCGCCTCTCGTGAATCATTATTTTGGGATGGCCGCGCCAATTCACTCGAACATCAAATGCATTTCCCTGTTCAAGACGGTTTGGAAATGGCTCTAAAATTCTCCCAAGCAGTTCAACGAGTTTCCCAGCATCCTTTCTATTCCAAGGCATTCCAAAAAGTTTACGGCCAAAAACCCGACTCTTCAACCATCGTTCAATCCATAGCTGCATTTGAACGAAGTTTAGAAACCACCAACACGCCCAACGACCGATGGATGGAAGACGATACCCTGAATGGGCGTGGGTTAACACCCCAACAAATTAGCGGAAGAAATGTATTCCGTTCCGATAAAGCAAAATGTTTGGATTGCCATTTTACACCCGATTTTACCGGAGATGAGTTTTGGAATATTGGGCTTTTCAATGGGAAAGAGCTGAACGACTCCGGGCGATTCTCCATTACACGCAACCCTCAGGACATCGGTAAATTTAAAGTTCCTGGACTAAGAAATGTTGCCGTTACTGCTCCATACATGCACAATGGTATGTTCAAAACCCTTTCCGATGTTATTGAATACTACGACAATCCTTCAAAATTTGTCAAAAACCCTATTAATATTGACCATCGTTTATCGAAACCTTTGGGATTAACGTCCAAAGAAAAAGCTGATTTAGAAGCATTTTTGCGCTCTTTAACCGACGATCAATTCGCCTCAAAATTCCCTAATCGATGAAAAAAGATATTCGCCAACTCTCTCTGGAAGAATTGGAAACCGCAGTCATTGAATTGGGAGAACCAAAGTTTCGAGCCAAACAAATATTTGAGTGGATTTGGAAAAAGAAATGTGTGGATTTCGATTCCATGACAAATCTTTCCATGGGATTTAGGGAAAAACTCAATGCGCAATTTGTGTTTCATACCATGTTGGTTGAAACTTCGCAACGCAGTTCGGATGGAACTTACAAGTTGCGTTTTCAACTTCATGACGGTCATTTCATTGAAGGGGTATTGATTCCAACTGAAGATCGAATGACCGCCTGTGTGAGTTCGCAGGTAGGGTGTAGTTTAACCTGTAAATTTTGCGCTACAGGGTACATGGCCAGAAAACGAAATCTCGATCCGGCCGAAATCTATGACCAAGTTGTTCACATCAATCAATTGGCGGAACGGGAATACGGCATGAGCCTCACCAACATTGTTTTCATGGGGATGGGTGAACCCCTTCTCAATTACGCTAACGTCCTCAAAGGAATCGAACATCTTACCTCTCCTTCGGGTTTAGG
>JACCDK012165484.1_pt1 | contig 12257 bp, 10 predicted proteins | sample 7445871 | NCBI WGS metagenome assembly JACCDK01 (sample SAMN15323436, study PRJNA562643) | freshwater metagenome | isolation source: river surface water | place: USA:Blue River Watershed | collected 2017-08-15
ACGTCCGTGAACACGGTCGGCATCCAGTAGCACCCTGCCGCACGAACGGATTGATCACCGTCGAGCGCTGTTACAGCCCCCTCTGCCTGGCCGGCCTCGCAATAGCGACGCACCCGCGCATACTGTTCCTTGCTGGCGAGCGGGCCAAAGCCTGTCGCATCATCGAGCGGGTCTCCGGCTTCAATCTGCCGCGCACGCTCAATTACCCGCTCGACCAGCGCATCGTGTATCGAACGTTGAACGATGAGACGCGATCCAGCCACGCAGACCTGACCGGAATTGAACGTGATACTGCCGACAACGGATTCGGCTACACCATCCAGATCGTCGATGTCCTCGAACACAATCTGTGGCGACTTTCCGCCACACTCAAGGATCAGACGCTTCATGTTCGACTGGCCGGACAGCTCGATCAGGCGCTTGCCGGTTGCCGTAGAGCCAGTGAATGTCAGCAAATCGACATCCATATGGGATGCCAGCGCGGCGCCTGCGCCCGTGCCCAGACCAGGAACAATGTTCAGAACGCCGTCAGGTATTCCCGCTTCCGCCGCGAGTTCGCCGAGGCGCAAACAGCTCAGCGAGGCGATCTCGGACGGTTTGAGCACCACTGAATTGCCGACGGCAAGCGCAGGTGCGATTTTGGTGATGCCGATATAAGCCGGGAAGTTCCAAGGTGTAATTGCGCCAACCACGCCGACCGGTTCGCGTAAATTGAGCAGTAGCGTCGATGGATCGTTCGGAATGGCGTGATCGATGAGCTTGTCGGCTGATTCGGCTGCGACGCGGACCGCATCGGCAGCGGCCCGCATGTCAGGCGCAGCCATGCCAATTGGCATGCCCATTTCCAGCGTATCAAGAAGCGCGAGTTCGTCCGCATTGCGCTCGATTGCGTCCGCAAAATTCATCAAGACTCGCGCGCGCGCCCTGGGCGACAGATTTGCCCAGCTGCCCAACTCGAATGCTCGGCGCGCAGCGATAACTGCGGCATCGATCTCGACGGCACCGCACGAAGGCAGGTCGACAATATGCGCACCGCTGGCTGGATTGAAGGATGCAAAGTGGTCCACAACACCGGCATCGATCCGACATCCATTGATCCACGGTCGTGCATCAAACTTCAGTTGCAGCGCTCGCGCGGCCCAATCCGCTGGCACGTGCTCAGAGGAGGTCATCAAGTCTTCTCCATCATGGTATTGGCTAATATCTGGCAGGTGCGCGGAGCAGGTCGGCTGCGCGCTCCCCGATCATGACTGTTGGGGCATGAAGGTTCCCCGAGGTCACGAGAGGAATGACCGAGGCATCTGCGACCGCCAGACGGCTTACACCTCTTACTCGCAGCCGAGAATCGACGACCGAGGACGGATCATCTCCCATTCGGCAGGTGCCGGAGGCATGATAGCAGATTCCGGCGTTCTCTCTGACATAGGCTTCGAGTGCCGCATCATCGGAGAGATCGAAATCAGGGCCTAGCCGCTTGATGACCCTATCCGAAAACGGCTTGGTCTGGGCAATCCGGTCGACCACACGTACCCCTTGCATCAGACGGATCACGTCGTCTTGATCACCCAGGAGGTTAGGGACAATCAGCGGCTTTTCTCGGAAGTCAGCTGATCTAAGCGCGATCCACCCACGAGAGCGAGGATGACAGAGTGATGGCGAAAGGGAGTATGTATTGACGCTGGACTTGAACGTGAAGCTATCTTCGAGATAGCCCCACGGACCGGCAAAAAGCAGCAAGTCGGGCGCATGTTCGCGAGGCGAACTGCGCGCATAACCCAAGATATGGCTCGCGCAGGATGTCGCTTGCCCCCGCCTTGCGAAGGCAAATTCCAAACCGGACAGCGCCAGTTGGCGCCATTGCATGGCCGAGCTGTAGGTGCGATCTCGCACTTCATACTCGACATAGAGTTCAGGATGGTCCTGGAGATTGCCACCGACCGACGGGCTGTCAGCCACAACATCGATTCCGTGAGCCCGCAGCTGGTCTGCGGGCCCGATACCCGACAGCATCAACAGGTGTGGAGAACCAAAGGCGCCCGCACTCAGCACCACCTCGCGCCGAGCGGTGACATCGAAGTGCTTGCCATTTGCCAATAGCTTAACACCGGTTGCTTGCCCCTGAGCAAACATGACCCGTTCGACCCTCGCGTGTGTAAGCACCCTAAGGTTGGGCCGCCGCCATGCCGGGCGCAGATAAGCAGTTGCACTGTCCTGGCGCAGTCCGCGAAGCTGATTGGTCTGCGCAACGCCAATGGCCTCGCCTTGCACACGATTGATGTCTCGGGTTGCTGGAATTCCAGCAGAGGCCGCCGATGCACTGAGAACATTGGTGCTGATATGAGGGGATCGAAGAACCTCAACATGCACCGGCCCAGTCTGCCCTCTGCCCTCTAGTCCAGGGCAGCGCTCGGCACGGTGAAAATAGGGCTCGACGTGCTTCCAGCTCCAACCGGATGCTCCGAGGTCAGACCAGAGGTCGTAGTCGCGCGGTAGACCAATGGCATAAATCACGCCATTGATGGAGCTGCTTCCACCGAGAATGCGGCCGCGGCGCCATATCTCGCTCCGGCCCCGCCGACTTGGATCGCTCTCCGTTGGATAGAGCCAGGCATAGGGCTCCCAGTCCTTCACAAACGACTGGCCGCCGGGAATCCGGAACTTCCAGTTGCGCTCTGAGCCTCCGGACTCGATGAGCAAAACCGAGACATTCGGATCTTCGGTCAAGCGCGAGGCGATTACACAGCCGGCCGAACCTGCCCCTACGACAATGTAGTCGTACTCATCGCCATCCGGCAGGACTTCGACAGGAGTGACCATTTCAACGGTCGTTAGACCGTCGGTAGGTCCCTTCGTGGACGACCTTCCAGGTTACACCCTTGTCGGTTGAAAGCTCCCAGAATTGCCTGTTCCCACCATCGGGGAGTGGAGAGAAACTCATCCGGTGGAGGCCAATCATGTTGTCCATGTCATTCTCGCCGGTCAGGACCAAAGTGTCGCCTTGGAACTTTCCGGACAAGTACATCGTCGCTCCGTCATCCGTGACGTACACCAGCCTCCAAAGCTGATCCGACTTGTCGAAGAACATGTGCGCTCGGCCGTAGCCACTGATTGCTCCGCGCCAATGTTCGACCAACAGGCACCCGCCAAGAACGGGCTCAACCCGGCTCTCGCCAGCGGGCTCTCCACCGATGCCGGTAACCTTGAACTCGCCGATCTTGAAATCGAGTTGACGGTATGCGGGATCCGTGCACCCTGCTCCGGGAGGACCAGCCTGCACCTCGGCGCGGCCAGCGCAACCGCTGACTAGAAGCAGCGTTGCAGCGAGCCAACCGGCCCGCCTGACGTGATTGATCATGACCTCATCCCCTTGCAATTAGGCGCGGCACTGGCCTGACGATTTCCTGTCGACACGTGCAATACACGTTGTATGTTCGGGTCGCAACCATTCGAATGAGATGAAAGAGATTCCATGACCATTCTCAGTGACAATGCTCCGGGGAGCAGGGGGCTTGCGGATTACTCGGTGCGCTTTGTGCGTGTGCCGATGCGGGATGGCACGGAGCTTGGCGCCATCCTGTATCTGCCAACGGGCGGAACGGCACGGCTGCCGACTGTGATGGAAATGACCCCTTATCTGGCAGACAACCTGCACCGCGAAGCCATCTCATTTACACGACAAGGCATGGCTTTCCTCGCTGTGGACTGCAGGGGCCGGGGGGGATCGGATTCTGAGTTCCAGCAGTGGATCAATGATGGCCCGGATGGGTACGACACGATCGAATGGATCTCAGTCCAACCCTGGAGTGATGGGCAGGTCGGTCTGACCGGTGGCTCCTACACTGGCTGGAACCAGTGGATGATCGCCGGGACACTGCCACCTTCGCTGAAGACCATAGTCCCATCGGCGGCGTTCATGCCGGGCTACGACATCCCTCGCGGAGGGATTGGCTCGCCGTACATCTACAGGTGGCGCGTGACCCTTAAAGGGCATTCGATCTCTTGGAACGTGGCAGCCGATGTCCAGCTGTTCAACCGGATCCAGGGTGAGCTTTACGCACAAAATCGCTCCTATCTTGAAGTGCAAGATGCGCTCGATTTTCATGCGCCAGGCTGGGAAGACGATCTTCTCAGCACGACCTGGGGACCCGTATGGGAAGCGCGGCGACCCTCGCAGGACGCACTTGCCAAGCTGGATATTCCCGTTCTCTCGCTTACCGGGCTTTACGACACCTGCCTGATCGGCACGCTCGAGCATCATCGGCGGCTGGAGCAGCATGGCAGCGCCAAGGCTCGAGAAAACAACTATCTGGTCATCGGCCCTTGGGATCATCGCGGCATGGATGGCTGCGATCAGGTATACGGGCTGAAGTTCGGGCCGGCTGCCTTGGTCGATATCCCGAAACTGAAATTCGACTGGTACCGGTGGGTCTTTGGCCTTGGCGACAAGCCGGCCTTCCTCGATGCCCCGATCAAGTATTTCCTTACCGGAAACGAGGAATGGCGCTCAGCCAACTCACTTGACGGCCTCTGCGTAAAAAGCAGGCCGCTCTATCTTGCCTCGAACGGCAAGGCGGATGACATCTTCCATTCCGGTTGGCTGGCAAACGAGGCTGGCGATACCCCTCCCGATCGCTTCGTAAGCGACCCTTCCGACCTTCGCCCGCTCGAGACAGAAACGAACCTCAGCAATTCGCCGGAGCTTTCATCCGGCGGTGGTGCTGTGTTCCCGCGTTCCTACAATAGCCTCTTCTTCATCCTGGGGGGCGAAGATCCGACCAATGCAGTATTCTGCCACAACACTTACGGCCAAGGGGTGATCTATCACACGGCGCCGCTTGACGAGCCAGCCGAAGTTGTGGGTGAGCCAGGGCTGGACTTGTGGGTCACCTGCGATGCTCCTGATGCCGATCTCGCCGTTCTGCTGTATGAGGTGCTGGAAGACGGCTCGGTAATCTTCCTGTCTTCCAGCCAACTGCGGCTGCGCCATCGTGATGGTGGCGACGAAACGATGCCAACGGGTGAGCCCGTTTTGCTCAGTTTCCCCCGCTTCCGTTTCGTCGCGCGCCGGATCGCCCGGAACTCGCGCCTGCGCCTGGTCGTGCGTGCGACTGCCTGTTCCTTCATGCAGAAGAATCTGAACTCGGCCACGCCGGTGCCGGAACAGCAGCCCGGCGAAGAACGTATCGCCAATATCCAGGTCCTTCACGATCTGGAGCATCCTTCTGTCCTCAGACTTCCCACCAGCCTGGAGATCGCGCAATGATTTCGACAAAGGCCCTTCTCGTCATAGCGGCTGCCACGATGGTGCCAGTTACGACAGCCGTCCATGCAAAGGCTGAAAGCAGCGGACCAAAACCGTCTGCTACGCAGGTGATCACGCTCGGCACGGGGGGTGGTCCAGCCTATCGCGACAAGAGAGCGATGTCATCCAATGCCGTCGTCGTCGGCAAGGATGTCTATCTTGTCGATACTGGTGACGGCCTGATGCATCGCTATGCTTCGGCTGGACTGGATGTTGGGCAAGTGAAGGCCGTTTTCATCACTCACCATCATTTCGACCACAACGCCGATCTAGGCGCGTTGCTGACGTTCCGCTGGTTGGCAAACGACCTCATCGGCGCGCAGAGCCCCCCTCTGCCGGTAATTGGTCCACCAATGACGATTGGATTTGTTCAGCATCTTGCCGCTGCCTTCCGCCCTACGGAACTGGCGCCAGTGACCATCGGTGGGACAGAGCCCGGGCCGATCGCGCTGACGGTGAACGCCATGGACCTGCCGGGGGATCTGCTTGAGCCCAAAGTTATCTATCGCGATGACAAGATCACTGTCACTGCGGTGCTCAACAATCACTATCACTACCAGGCGGGAAGCCTCTCTGATCGCAACGCGCGCTCCTATGCCTTTCGTTTCGATACTGCTGATAGATCAATAGTTTTCACAGGTGATACAGGTCCATCACCGCGCGTCGACGCATTGGCGAGAGGAGCTGATATCCTCGTGGCCGAAGTCATCGACCTCCCCAGCATCGAGCAGCAATGGCGTTCACGCGACGGCTCTGACGGAGCTCAGGTTGACGCGCTGATTGCTCACCTGCGCCAAGACCATCTCACACCGGAAGATGTAGGCAAGATGGCCTCGTCCGCCAAAGTCGGGATGGTCGTACTCAACCACCTCGTGCCCGGTTACGACGATGAAACCGACCCGGAGCTCTATGCGCGAGGCGTGCGACGCTACTTCACTGGACGCGTCGTGGTTGCGAATGATCTGGATCGGTTCTGATCAGCCCCACACTGACGGTCGATCGACGCAGCCGTTCGGCCTCATCTATCCCCACAGCTCAGCCTTGGGCAAACCGATCCGATGATCGGTAGTGTCCAGGCTGGGCCGATGATCATCAGCCAGCCAGTGGCTGCCCAAGTCTACCATTACGGCAGTCGGCGCCAGAAGAACTGCAGGAGCCTGGGCAAGCGACGATCCGCCATTGCAGCCGATCATGGTCTTGAACCCCATCGCACCCGCGTGCTGCTGAAGCGCCAAGGCTTCCGTGAGGCCACCAGTCTTGTCGAGCTTGATGTTTATCATGTCGTACAGTCCCCTCAGCTGCGGGAGCGAAGACCGGTCCAGACAGCTCTCATCAGCACAGAGCGGGACGAGCCTCGGCAGAGAGGAAAGGCCGCCTTCGATCGCTGCAGGGACCGGCTGTTCAATGCAGGTCACGTCGTGCCTTCGGGCGAGAGGCAAAATGTCCGAAAGTTGGTCGATCGACCACCCTTCATTGGCATCGATCGTCAACTCAAGTCCTGGGGCTGCAGCTCTTACGGCTTCGAGACGTTCGCAATCACGCCCGTCGGCACTGCCAAGCTTGAGCTTCAGTCCAGGGGCGCCGACCGCTTGCCGCGCGAAATCGGCCATTCTCTCCGGAGTATCGAGGGCAATGGTTTCAAAAACAGGAAATGTATCGTGGGCCGAGATGTCAAGCTCAAGGACTTCCCAAATACGCCGCTCTTCCCGCTTGGCCTTGAGATCCCAAAGAGCGCAGTCAATGGCATTACGCCACGGCGAACGAGGGAGGGTGGCGTTCAGGGCCGCGGGATCCAAATGGTTCCAGGCGGCGTGATCAAGCGCAAGCACCGCAGCCTCGGCCGAACGGGTTACCGCTACATCAAACTCATGAGGTTCGCATTCACCCCGACCTTGGATCCCGTCGACATCGATAGTGACTTCGAGCACAAGATTGTCGGTAAACACGTGCCGGGAAATTCCGAACGAACGTTTGAGCGGCCATCGGCGGATCGCCGTTTTGATGATCGGAGTGGGCAAGGCAACTTCCTTTCATGAATGAATATTGGTCTCCGGGCTTCCGGAACAAACAGGAGAACCCATTATGTCGTCCGCATTGCAGCCTGAGTTTTCGATCGATGCATTGGCAGGTCTCCTCAAAGGAGAGGTTGCCGTCGTGACTGGTGCCGGCAGGGGTAATGGCGCTGCCATTGCGAAGGGCATGGCGATTGCAGGCGCACGGGTTTGTGTTGCCGACATCGACCTCCAGGCGGCCACGCAGGTGGCGCATGCAATCGATCCGGCGGGTGATCGCGCAATCGCCGTTGGCTGGAACATCGCCGACCCCTCGCAGGGAGATGAGGCGGCCCATCGCATTCGCGAAATCTTCGGTGCGACATCGATCCTGGTCAATAACGCTGGGGTCGAAGCTGGTGGCAGGATCGGGGACGACGGCTTCGAAGCGTCCTGGTCCAGGGTCATGGATGTCAACTTGACTGGAACCTTGCGAGCGATCTCTGCGCTGCTGCCAGATCTCCGGAAAACTCGTGGCAGCATCGTCAACATTGCCTCGATCCAGTCTTTCATTGCTTACCAGGGCGGCACCAGCGCCTATGCTACTTCGAAGGGAGCTCTGGCCCAGTTGACCCGGTCTCTCGCCACGGATTTCGCGGAAGACGGCATTCGCGTGAATGCGGTCGCGCCTGGCTTCTTTGAAACGGCGATGACCCAAGGAACACGAAGCGATCCTGAGCGCATGGCCCGCTTTCTCTCGCGCACCCCATTGCAACGGATGGGGCAACCCGACGAATTGGTAGGCCCGGTAGTGTTTCTCGGATCAAAGCTCTCCAGTTATGTGACGGGCACAATTCTGCCAGTCGACGGGGGACTACTCTCCTGCTGAGCTGAGGTTTGCTGGTGCTTGCCCACTTCCCAATCGGTGTGGGCAAGATGCCTTGTCGCTGGCTCGATCGATAGATCCTCCAAGGCAGTGCCCATTGAGCCATTCCAACGGTTCAGGAACCCGAACAGGGCAATTACACCCATCAGCTCAACCACGTCCTCTTCGCTCCAATATTTTAGCAGCTGCTCACCCAGTTCTGGTGTCACCGAGTTCGGCACTGTTGCCGCTGCATGCGCAAATGAAAGGGCGGCCCTTTCTGCTTCGGAGAAGTGAGGGCTGTGTTCATAGTTCCAGGCATCTGCCATGCGAGCTTCACTGGAGCCGAACCGTTCAGAGGCAAGGATAGTGTGGGCCTGGCAGTACTGGCAACCGGAAGCAAAACTGGCAATGTAGCCGATGAGCCTCTTGAATTCTGGCGTCAGCGATCCTTGGCACTTCATGACCGCGGCGTTCAGGTCGGTGAACGCACGTGCAATGGCAGGCCGCCTCGCCATTGTGCGAACGCTGTTCGGGATGACCCCTAGTGGACCCTTGAAGAACTGGCACTCCTCGAGCAACGCCGGGTCAAACTCCCCGTCCGTCAGCGGTCTCAATACGGGCATTGCCCCTCCTTCTGCGTCAGGTGGAAATCACATGCTTGAGCAAGTTCGCGAAGCGATGATGATGCGAGACATCCCAGTGGATACCATCAACCGAATTCAGTTCACCTGCACCGCTCGCATCAAGGAAGCGCCATCCGTGCAGACGAGCTTGCTCCGAAAGTGCAGGGGCAAGTCGTTGTGAGCGGGAAATTGCATCCGCCGCGATTCCGAGTTCGACCACCCGTTGACCGAGGGGAATCGGGCTGACGAGGGTGACAGCTGGCAACGGCCCGCCCATCCACTTATGGCTTTCGAGTGCGGCCAGCACGGTGGCCGCAATCTTCGGCGCAATGATCTCGGGCTGCGACAGGTTAGGATAGGCAAGATCGTTTGTGCCCAGCATCACGACGAGTTCGGCGATCGGCCAGTTGGCTAGAATAACTCCACGGATGTGGTCGATTGCAGCGCGCGAAGTGCCATCCTCGAACTTGGCCTCGCCGCTTGCGAGCCCACCAACAAGGCCGCAGACACCGTACTCGACGACACGAAAACGCCTGCCTACAGCCCGATCCAGCAGCATCGGCCAACGGATTGATTGATCGTATCGGGCGTACCGCGTGGAACTATCATCGACCTGAGGGATGTAGCCCCAAGTGTTAGAGTCCCCGAAGGCGAGAATTGTCGGCAGGCGTTTGCCTGATCGCTGCTTCGCGGCAGGTTGCTCGCGCGCCTGCGCTTCACCCGATGTCGCGAGTAGCGCTGCTCCGCCTGTAGCGGCTACAGCAGCAGACAGAAATCCGCGCCGGGAAGGCCGCAAGGCATGATGCTTTGGCCCTGCAGCGTTATCAAGAGGCGGCATGAGCTCTCCAACCATCCCCCACAACAACGTCAGCGTAACGGGCCATGTCATCGACATAGCTCCGCATTGGCGCCTCCCTGATGCATTCATCGAGGTCCTTGAGCGGGACTAGCCTCGTAATCTCCCCGGCCTCACGCTCTTCTGCAACCAGGGCTATCGGCACTAGCTCAAGACTGGCGATGCGCGTTTCTTCTCTGCTCCCAACCCTTCCTTTGGCGATGCCAACTCTAGCGACTAGGCTTAGCGCCATCGCGGGATGGGACAGCAGGGTCGAGAGATTGCCAAGGCTGTAGAGGATTGGCACTGCGCGATCCGGTTGGCTCTTCGGTCGGTAGATCTCGACGGGTTGCGGGACATGCGGGTGATGCCCGATTACGAGATCGGCACCTGCGTCGGCAAAACGATGGGCCCAGCCGACCTGCTGTGGGTGAGGATAAAGCTCGAACTCGAGCCCCCAATGCAGCGCCACGACCACAAGGTCGCAACCAGCCTCTCGACACGCCTTGATCTGCGCCTCGATCGGCCCGATGTCCGGATCGGGCTCAAGATGGAAAGGCGTCATGTTGACGATCCACGGCTTGTCTGCCGGGAAGGGTTTGAAGTTCACACTGAAGGTGTGCGCCACCCAGCCAATCCGGAGCCCAGCGAGCTCCGTAATCCGGGGCTGAGCAGCCTGATAAGCGGTTCGGTTTACACCGACTTGTGCGATACCGTCCTGATCCAGCCGCGCCAAGGTCGTGAGAATGCCCTCCTCGCCGCAGTCCAGAATATGGTTGTTGGCCAGGTGGACGATGTCGAAGTGGCGCCCCTCGTGCGACACCACCGTCTCATATTGCGTCGGAGTAAGATTGATTTTGGGCGTACTATCCGCCGTAAACTCCGTCGCTTCGACTTCACCCGTAGTGAGGGTCGACTCAAGGTTTGCATAAGAAATGTCAGCCCCAAAGATCAACTCGGAGACTGAATGAAATAGACGGTCTTTTGCCCCATCGAGGCCCGGCGTACACATCAGGTCGCCCGAAGCGCTCATGGAAATTTCGGTTTCGACACTGAAATTGCTCGGAAGAAAGTCGAACCGGGTCTGCTTGTAGGGCTTAAGCAACGCCTCAACATCGATGTCTGGGGAGCACATCCCATGGCTTACCGGATTCATCGACTTGTAGAGCCAATGCGCCAGAGATTCCGGATTGCGGGGGTCAAGCTTCACATCAACCGGCTTGTCCCACCTTCCGTCTGCAGCGTCGTGCAGGAGCTGTTCAATTGCATCCGCAAGCTCGCCCGTGAACTTCATGATCGGCCGGGCATCGCGCGGCATGCTAACAGGACGTAGAAACTCCGTAGAGGTGCTGCTCACGAAAGGCTTCCCTTCAGTTTGCGGAACAGATCGAGGAAACGAGCAGTAACGGCCTGCTTCCAGTCATGTTCGTCTATGAAAAAGGCATCCTTGAGGGCCTGCTTGATCTTTGAAGCCTGCTCACTTTGCAGATCTCCGCGCGCGACCAGCCACGTCTCTGCTCGCAAGGCCTCTAGGGTTTCCGGGATGGAATAGGTTCCATACTCGAGTGCAATCATTGTAAGTTTGCCAGCACCGAGTTCATCATGCGCGGCGTGAAGCAAAGAGCCGCCGACCTGCGCAGACACTGCCTCTCCACCGCCGGTCCAAGTAACCTCTTCGCCAAAGAGCGCCTTGGCCTTCAGATATTCGGCCTCGTTCGTAACGCAGATTGCTTCACCTACCCCACGTGGACCAAGCCCGGTGTGAATGTCTAATCCGAACACCTGTTCGGCACTGCCACAGTGTTTACGCAGCAAGGTCCGCCAGGTCGTGTTGGACCAGGCAGCCGCTTTGCCCCCATAGAACAGGCCGTCAGGATGATTGTATTGCCCTCCGGACATCGCGATCTGGAAAGCACGAAGCCCACGTTCGGCAATATAGGCTTCAATGGACGCATCGGCCTCAGCCCGTGCCGGACCATCCCAATCCTTCGGGACCAGCCAGTCATGGATCTCGTCGTAACCAGGATTCGGATACTCTAAAGAGTGATCGACGCAGTTCCGATTGAGGTCGATATTGTCCTCATTGGTCCTGCGAAGCCATGCAAAGCCATAAGGGTTGACCGCATGGACAAGCACAATGGCGGTATCGCGCGGCAGTCCTTCCATAAGGTCGGAAGCCAACAGTTCGGCTTGACACCCCGAGCCACAGAACCCTTCGACCCCGTGGGCTCCTGAACTGATCAGGATAACTGTCTTGGCATCCATCGGGCCCAAACGGGCGACATCGCATGCGAGGGTTTCGCCACCTGGGCCTTTCTTTGTCGGATGTGCATAGCTCTCAAGCGAGAAGTCCGCTCGGCTCGCAAGCTCGCGGAAACGTTCGCGAGCATCTGCATAGTCAGTTGAGAAAAGCATGGCGCCAGATATCTCCGTCGTGGCCCTTCAGGATTTGCCGACACAGTGTATACAGAAAGCCCCGCCAGAACCAGATGAATCTTCCTCGCTCGCTAGGTCACAGTGTCGCGTCTGCACGGGTCTGATGATTTTAAGTTCCCTTGGATCCAGTCGGCCGGCCTGCATCGGCTATCCGCCCTTCCTGTCCTTCCAACGAAGAAAGCGGTGCGCCTCCGTCACCAGT
>JACCDK010072834.1_pt1 | contig 12250 bp, 10 predicted proteins | sample 7445871 | NCBI WGS metagenome assembly JACCDK01 (sample SAMN15323436, study PRJNA562643) | freshwater metagenome | isolation source: river surface water | place: USA:Blue River Watershed | collected 2017-08-15
CCAGCGGATCCGAAATTAAACCTCTAAAACCATCTTCTAAGAAAGTCGCCGAAATACCTAGAACAGTTTCAGCACCAAACCATGTGGCAAAGACCATGGCCAAAACCATGGGCATTGGCAGATTACGACCAGCATTAATATAGTCGCGCGCATTATGGACATTTTTCGCGCCCATCATGCCAATCGCGATTGAAATCAACAAATACAGTGCCACCAAAGCTAGCAACATAATCGTTCCAATATCAAATTAGAGAATGAGGGGATTATAGTTATCCGTGATCATGCCGGCTTAAGAGAATATTAAGCCCAATAAAAAAGCACCTTTTCGGTGCTTTCTTATCTGAATCTGAGGCTTAGCGCCTTCTAGCCGTGGCCTTTTTTGCTGCAGCCTTGCGCGCTGGCGCCTTCTTAGCGGCGGGCTTGGCACGCTCCATTTTTGCCATACTCGATTCGGCAGCCTCTGCTGCTTGCTTGGCCATTTTGCGTCCTTCTTTGAGCACTTTATGGCCGGCATCGGCAACATCACGAATCATATCGGCAAATTTTTCCGAGCCAGCGGGCATATTTTTACTCGCATTTTTAAGCCACTGCTCCATCGCATCACGCGCTTTGTTAATATGCTTTTCGACTTCATCAACCGCTTCATCTTCGATGTTTTTCAAAATAGATTTGATCTTTTTTTGATACGAAGCCATACGAACCTGGGCATCTTCTGCAAATTGCTCTTGCAAAGCCTTTAATTTGGCCATGTCATTAGTGGCCGCTTGTTTGGCATACAGTTTGGCGTGATCCATACTCGCTTTCATTTCTGCGACCTGGTGCTCACTCAACTGTTTAGCGGTTTCAAGTAATTTATGAGAAATTGCAAATAGCTCTTTGGCTCTTTCTTGTTGCCATTTCATTAGATCATTTGGATTCATAACACCCCCCCTATATAGAATGGTATTTATATCCTATACCTTATGAATAAATTTGCCAATGAAAATGTATTAAAGGGGGGACCCACCAATAGCAAGATAAAGGTTAACGCGCTGCATCAATAGCTCAACTTGTGCCTGGTAACGGGCTTGCTGTGCTATGGCTACTTGAATTTTTTGCTGCAGCACTTGGCGCTGATCATTACGTCCAATCCTGAACTCATCTTCTATCATCTGCAAGATCGACAATTGTTCTTTTTCGGCAACCACTAGCTCCTGCAGTCGCCTTGCCGACAAGTCTTCGCCTGATAATGCAGACTCAACCTCTGAAAAAGCAGCCAGTCCTGCTTTCGCAAACTGTGCATAGGCTTCACGTAGCTCTGCTTCTTTTTGCTCAACTTGAGCAGAGAGAGCGCCACCAGTAAAGAGGGGTAAATTCAGACTCACACCCGCACCCGGTCTAATAGTACTGGACTCTTGCATGACAAACATACGACTATCAATTACCCCCATACCGGCAGATAAGGAAATCCGCGGCAAGCGCGCAGCTTGTGCCTGATCGATTTGTTTGAGTGCTGCATTCACACGAGCACTAGCAGCAATAATGTCAGGACGACGCTCTAATAGCTCAGAAGGGACTCCGGGACTCAACCAAGCAGGCAAGGCTGGTATTAATTGCGTCTGTAATGGAGTAGCAGCAGGATAACGACCCACTAAAACATCGACTGCTCGCAGCGCATCTAAATACGCTTTCGATATGGCTTGGGTTTGCTCTTTAGCTTGCGCCAGACTTTTTTGTGCATTGGCTAAGTCTTGTCTAGAAGCAATACCGATCTTCTCTCGGGTAATCACATGCTCTAGATGATTAGCCTGAGCCGTTTGGATATCTATCGCTAGGCGCTCTTGCTCTTTAAGCACACGCGCTGTCCAAACCATTTTGCTTAAAGAGGCAATCAATGATAGGCGCACACTTTCTTGCATGGCTGCAGCAGATAAAGCGGTTTGCGCTGCCGCACCGCGCGCTGCACGAACACGCCCCCACAAATCGAGTTCCCACGATGCCCCGAGATAAGCCAAAGAAATGCCTGATGCTTCGACTCCTAACTTAGTACCCGTTCTCGCTGTAATTCCGACTGCAGGATAGATAGCTGCACCCACGGCTTTTGCGTAAGCCTCGGCCTGCTCTTTGCGCGCAGCAATCATTTGTAAATCAGGGCTATCTTTTAAAGCTAGCGTCACTAAAGACTTAAGTTCTGCATCTTGAAATAAATCAAGCCAAAGACTATCGGCTATAGCGCCTTTGGCGCTAGTCTTTGGTAGAGACTGATAAGTATCAGCCGTTTTTTTCTGTAAGGCCTTTTCCTCAATCTGCTTAGCATTTTGAATGGTATGGCTACAGCCGCCTAGTACGGTTGTTGTTGCAATCAACAGAATTGTCTTTTTCATAAATTCTGCATCAATGGAGTTTTAAAACTAAGTAATCCAACTTAGAGCTGACACGTACCATAATCTTACGAATGATATGTAAAACACTCGCATGATCGGTATAAATCGTTCCGTCACCAATAGCGCCCGCCGGTATCAAATCAACAGCATCTTTATCTTCTAGAGTTAACTTGACCGGAAAACGGTTAGGTATGGCAGGAGCAATTCCGGTTGTAGGTAAATTGCCACCCGCATTCAACTGACCCTGTGACTGAGCCCAAACAACACTATCAACTTTGGCTTTATAAATATGACCTGGGTTAGTGGGAATATAAAACTCCGCAGAATTACCAGGTGCCACCTTATAGAGTTCATTTTGACGGAAGAGCATATAAACCTGAGCCTCATCCTCCAAAAAACTCATTGCCGGAGAAATAGGTAGTGCAGCTACAAATGCCCCAACCCTCAACTGAACATTGACGACAGTACCGTCATTGGGGGCCTTCATAACAGTTTGATCCAATTCCCACTGAGCATTACCCAGTTGCGCTGTTAATTCTTCCAAATCTGCTCTAGCCTTTTCTAAATCAAAACGATTACCTGAGCCTGTTTTGACTAAGGCCTCAAACTCACCAACACGCTTTTTAGCTAATTTATGTTTCGCAGCCACCGCGTCGACTTGAGCTTGATAAGGAGTTGGGTCAATCTTAAAGAGCACGTCGCCCTTCTTCACTCGATCATTCGGCGCAACAGCTACCTCAACAACACGCCCTTTTACTTGGGGGACGATGGGTACCACATAACGGGTTACGCGCACATCGTTGCTCGTAGGGGCAATCACATTCAGTGTGAGCACCAATGCAATAGTGCCAATAATTGGGATGGTAAAGACAATCACCTTGGATGTGCTATTCCATGGCAGCAATTTGAGCTTAAAGAAAATAAGCCATACGATACCCGCATAGACAGCAATAATAATTTCTAACATGATGACTTAGCCTCTATCTTGAGCTTGATTTGTGTTTTTATTATTCACTTCGACAGGGATATATTTGTCATTGCCGTAAGCGAGTTTATACAGAGACGGGCGCGTGTATGCCCACAGGAATGCAATAGGCCATAAAAGGCCGCCAAAGACTAAAGACAGCATACAGAGGGCATGGATCGCATCTTTTTGGGGATGCTGCCTTTTCTCGGCAATTTTTTCCGGCCAAATATGAACAATCCAAAAAACCACAACTAGTGCGATAGGCATCACAATCACAACAACCCATGACATAACATCAGCGATGGTATCGACCATCCCTCCACCAAAGGCATAGGCACTCGTAGAACACATGAAGCCCAAGATCAAAATTAGATGCCGCAACTGATGTTCGATCGATTTCATAGATGACTCACTATTCAAGGAATGCTGTCATTAGAGCCGAATTGTTTTTACAATTCAAGATGATTGATTAAAGGTATGTAAAACTTTATTAGCCTTAAGGCTAACTTCGAATAAATATAAAAATGCTTAGAACATCGTCCCTATCTACCCTCTTACTTGGCATCCTCTGTGCGATCACTTTATCTGGGTGTAGCGCCTTAGAAAGACGCGCCGCCGTTCCCCCGAATAAACTGACACAAGCCAAGGTCACAGGTCAAGAAGGTGTTCGCTATCTCATTTCTACCCAGCAAGGTGTGAGCGATTTAATCAGAGATTATTTAGCCATTCAAAAACAAATTGCTCCTCATTTCCGCCTTCAAGACTCCAGCTACCTATCCCTATCAGGCGGTGGCGATAATGGTGCTTTTGGCGCAGGCCTACTAGTAGGCTGGACACAACAAGGCTCTCGTCCTGAATTCAAATTAGTGACAGGCGTGAGTACCGGTGCCTTAATCGCACCATTCGCTTATCTAGGGAAAAAATATGATCCCGTTCTCAAAGAGGTCTATACCAATATCAGCCCACGAGATATATATATTCCCAAAAATGTCCTCTTTGGGGTGTTTAGTGACGGCTTTGCTGATCCGAGTCCTCTTTACAAGCTCATTTCAAAACATGTCACATTAGATTTTCTAAAAGAAGTGGCTCACGAATACCAAGTCAAAGGTCGTTGGTTAATGATTGGCACTACCAATTTAGATTCTGGAATCCCCGTTATCTGGAATATGGGAAAAATCGCCAGTATTGGCACCCCCGAAGCTCTTGATTTATTCCGTCGTATTTTATTGGCCTCAGCATCAATTCCTGGAGCCTTCCCCCCGACACTGTTTGACATCTTGGTTGACGGAGAACTCTATCAAGAAATGCATGTCGATGGTGGTGCAACCACCCAGGTATTTTTATACCCTAGCGCCGCCGCCTATGAAATTCGACAAATGGGAATTGAAAGACCTAAAAATCGACGTGCCTATGTCATTCGTAACTCTAGGCTAGACCCTAATTGGTCACAGACAGAAAGACGTACGATCAGCATTGCGGGTCGCGCCATCTCACAACTCATCCAATCTCAGGGTATTGGTGATTTATATCGAATCTACAATGTCGCAAAGGATGACGGGGTTCAATACAACCTAGCCTTTATTGGTTCTGATTTCAAAGAAGAACATAAAGAAGAATTTGATACCGACTATATGCGTGCCCTATATCAGTATGGATACGATGCGGCTATTAAAGGTTACTCATGGCATAACCATCCACCCGGATTCAAACGCTCGATTGAAGAAGATACTCAAATCACAAGTTCATCGAGTCCCAAAAAAAAATTAAAGAGAACTAAGTAAAAAAAATAAGCCTCCAGCAATTCATTCACTGGAGGCTTACTAATATGGTGGGCCCTCGCGGACTTGAACCGCGGACCAAAGGATTATGAGTCCTCTGCTCTAACCAACTGAGCTAAGGGCCCTTATTGCTTAATCTCCCTCTAAGAAGCTCTTGAGTTTGTCGCTTCTGCTTGGATGACGCATTTTGCGCAAAGCTTTGGCTTCAATCTGACGAATACGCTCACGCGTGACATCAAACTGTTTACCAACCTCTTCCAGCGTATGGTCGGTACTCATCTCAATACCAAAGCGCATTCTGAGAACCTTAGCCTCACGAGGTGTGAGTGAGTCCAAAATATCTTTGACAACATCACGCATCGAATCATGCAAAGCTGCTTCTGCAGGAGCCAAGGTGTTGGTATCTTCGATAAAGTCACCCAAATGCGAGTCTTCATCATCACCAATCGGTGTCTCCATAGAGATGGGTTCCTTAGCAATCTTCATAATTTTACGAATTTTGTCTTCAGGAATTTCCATCTTCTGCGCTAAAGTTGCAGCATCTGGCTCAATACCGGTCTCTTGCAAGATTTGACGACTAATACGATTCATCTTATTGATCGTCTCAATCATATGGACTGGAATACGGATAGTTCTTGCCTGATCGGCAATAGAACGTGTGATCGCCTGACGAATCCACCAAGTAGCATAGGTAGAGAATTTATAACCACGACGATATTCAAACTTATCAACCGCCTTCATCAAACCAATATTGCCCTCTTGAATCAAATCCAAGAACTGTAAACCGCGGTTGGTATATTTTTTCGCAATCGAAATAACCAAACGCAAGTTAGCTACAGTCATTTCACGCTTCGCTTCACGAGCACGCTTTTCACCCTCGTTCATGCGCTTATTGACTTCTTTCAATTCTGCAAGCGGCAACACAACTGCGCTCTGAATATCAATCAGTTTTTGCTGAATCTCTTGAATTGCTGGTACGTTACGCTCGAGAATGGCGCTATAAGGCTTGGCTTCCTTGAGTAAGTTAGCAGTCCACTTCAAATTCAAAGCCTGTTTAGGCAATGCAGCTAGAACTTCATTACGAGGCACACCGACCTTATTCGCCAGCAAACCGACCAAATTACGCTCTAAAGTCCATACCTCATCGACCTGCTTGCGCATGGTGTCACACAACTTCTCAACAGATTTCGCTGTAAATCTGAAACCCATGAGTTCATTACGAATCACTTCTTGCGCTTTCTTATAAGCGGGCGAGTTATATCCTTCACGCTCATGTGCACGACGCATTTTTTCAAATTGCGCGCGAATCACATCAAACTTTTCGAGTGAAAGTTGCTTCAACTCCTCTAATTGTTTAGCTGAGGCCGCACTAGCACCACCACCGCCGCCTTCTTCGTCCATGTCATCTTCATCTTCGTCAGCATCATCGAGGTCTTCCTCTTCTTCTGCAGCAGACATAGGGATATCTTCAGCGTTAGGGTCCACGAGACCATCGACGAACTCGTCGATTTCCATAGTGGCATCTTTAATCTTTTGCGCGTTATCTAAAATTTCTGCAATGGTGACCGGGCATGCAGACAAAGCCATCACCATATCTTTAAGACCAGCTTCGATCTTTTTGGCAATAACAATCTCGCCTTCACGCGTCAACAAATCAACTGTACCCATCTCACGCATATACATACGTACTGGATCGGTCGTTCTACCAAACTCAGAATCGACCGTTGATAAAGCAGCTTCAGCCTCTTCTTCAGCTTCTTCTTCTGTAGTGGCTGATGGCGCATTTTCATTGAGCAGCAAAGTCTCAGCATCAGGAGCTTGCTCATAAACAGTAATACCAATATCGCTTAACAAGCCAATCAAAGTCTCTAATGAATCTGCATCAGAGATCTCGTCAGACATCACGTCATTGATTTCGCCATGGGTCAAATAACCACGAGACTTACCCATCTTGATCAACTGCTTCAAACGCGCACGACGTAACTCTTGCTGTTCTTCACTACCTAGTTTCTGGGCATTGAATTCTTGTAGCAAGGCTTTTTCTTTAGCCTTACGATCACGTGCTTTTTGGCGGTCTGTACGTTGATCAACATTTGGATCACCTGGCTCAACCACTTTTGGTTTGCGGCCACGCTTTTTGGGAACAGCTAATGCAGCAGCAGCTTCAGCCGCAGCCTTTTTTTGTTCTTTTTCTAATTGTTTTTGTAATTGCTTTTCTAGCTTTAACTGAGCTTGGAGTTCTTTTTTCTTAGCTTGCTCTGCGGCTCTAATTTCAGCTTTCGTTGGACCTTTTTCTACTTTTACTGGCTTGACTGGTTTAGCCACCTTCTTAGGAACTGGCTTCTTAGCAACAGGTTTCGCCACTTTCTTGGCCACTGGCTTTTTAGCTGCTGGCTTAGCTGCTGCTTTTTTAGGCACTGGCTTTTTAACCACCGGCTTCTTTGCAGCAGGTTTGACTACCTTCTTGGCCACCGGCTTTTTAGCCGCTGGCTTAGCTGCTGCTTTTTTAGCCACTGGCTTTTTAACAACCGCCTTTTTAGCAGCAGGTTTGGCTAACTTCTTGGCCACTGGCTTTTTAGCCGCTGGCTTAGCTGCAGTCTTTTTCAAAACTGCTTTGGTGATCGTTTTTTTTGATTTTGCAACAGCCATAGTTTGTGCTCACTAACTTTAATCAAGAGCCAGCGGGGGCCGACTGGGCCACCCTAAGTTCTTGAATTTAATTGGAATTCAGAAAACCTTCTATTATAGTCGGCTCAGTGTAGTTTTTCCAGATTATTTCAGTTTTGCCATTAATTCACGGTATTTTTCGGGATCCCCAGGCAAAGCCTTACCTTCAGCAATTCTTTGGGCTATGGCCGTCATTTCTTCCTTATAAGACTGCAATTTGAGCTTTTTGAGCATGCCAAAGAAATCTTCTTGAGCATATTCGTAACTTAATTCAGTACTCATCAGACGCTCTCTTAATACGGCATAGGTTTTTGCATGAGCACTTTGGTCCAATTGCTCTTGAAAAACCGCAAAGCCTACATTCGGTGGCATTTGTTCGCACTGACTCAATAAATCTTGCATAAGCTCGTGAGCTTTGACTGAGCGCTTTTCTGCCACCCACAGAATGAGCTGTTTCTGAGTTTGATCAATGCGCTTACCCAAGGCTGGGTAGAGCATTAATAGCTTAACGATTTGTTGTGCTAAATCGACAGACTGGCTAGCCGCCTTTTCTTTTTTTTCTGGTGTTGGCTTGACGCTTTCAGTCACTTTTTGTGCTGTTTTCAAACCCATAAAGCTCTCTAACTCTGGCACGCTGATGACCAGTCGGCGCGCCAACTCATGCAGAATTTGACTGCGTAAGGCAATCGCTGGCATGGCTGCGATGAGAGGTTTTGCATGAAACTGGGTTTGCGCACGACCCTCAGGCGTTTTTAAATCCTGTTCTTCTGCGGCTACTTCAATTAAATACTCTGACAAAGGCATGGCTGAACGTATTGCCGCTTCAAAAGCTTCTTGTCCATAAGCCCTGACATAACTATCGGGATCATGCTCTGTGGGTAAAAATAAAAAGCTCACTGCTTTGTCATCGGCCATCATTGGCAAAGTAGCTTCTAACGCTCTTTTTGCCGCTCGACGACCGGCAGCATCGCCATCAAAGGAAAACACGATACGATCAGCTTGACGCATTAATGAGCGCACATGATGAGAAGTACAGGCCGTTCCAAGGGTAGCCACAGCATTCGGAAATCCCAGTTGTGCCAGAGCGACTACATCCATATAGCCTTCACACACAATCACATAGCCTTTGTCACGAATTCCTAAGCGCCCTTCAAAAAGGCCATAGAGAGTATGTCCTTTGGAGAAAAGTGGTGTCTCGGGAGAGTTCAAATACTTAGGCTCACCCGCATCAATGATGCGCCCCCCAAAGGCAATCACTTGACCCTTGGTATTGCGTATTGGAAACATGACGCGATCTCGAAAGCGGTCGTAGCGCTTACTCTCTGATTGAATCACCATCCCTGCTTCAATGAGCACTTTCGCCAGCTCATCTTGCTGATAACTGCCAAATACAGCTTCAAGACTCTGCCAGGCATCTGGGGCATAACCCAAGCTATAACGTTTCGCGATTTCACCACTCAAACCACGACCCTTAAGATAGTCGATCGCACGCTGGCTTTGCTTTAACTCTTGACGATAGTAGTTAGCCGCTCGCTCCATCATCTCACCCATCGCCAATGCTTGCTTTTGCTTTTGCACATCAGCAGGTCGACGCTCTTCTTTAGGTACCGTTAACCCGATTGAGCGCGCCAAGTCTTCTATGGCCTCGACATAAGTCAGACCCGAGTATTCCATTAAAAAACTAATGGCCGAACCATGAGCGCCACAACCGAAGCAGTGATAAAACTGCTTAGTGGGTGACACACTAAAAGAGGGAGATTTTTCGTTATGAAAAGGGCATAGGCCCTGAAAATTAGCGCCTGCCTTTTTGAGCGTGACATGACGACCCACAATCTCAACCACATCAACACGATTGAGTAAGTCAGTGATAAATGATTGTGGAATCATGCGGTCAATCAGAAATTATTTGGTGAGCAAGGCTTTCACGGCTGCGGAAACCATTCCCATATCGGCCTTGCCAGCCAATTGAGGTTTTACAACACCCATGACCTTACCCATATCCTGAGGACCCACGGCGCCCACCTGTGCAATCGCAGCGGAGACTGCCGCACGCACTTCTTCTTCTGATAGTTGTGCTGGCATGTAGGCTTGCAAAACCACTAATTCGGCTTGCTCTTTAGCAACCAAATCATCACGACCGGCCGCTTGAAATTGACTGATGGAGTCTTTACGTTGCTTAATGAGTTTTTCAATGATGGCCAGTACGGCAGCGTCATCTAACTCAATACGCTCATCTACTTCTTTTTGCTTCATGGCAGCCAGTAATAAACGAATGGTCCCCAAACGCTCCGTATCTTTGGCACGCATGGCGGATTTCATATCTTCTGTAATGCTGTCTTTCAGGCTCATTTTTTCTCCAAATAAAAAAACCCACTGGGCATATCCGCAGTGGGTTTATCGTATCCCAAGGCAAGTATGCTTGCCCGGAAAAGAATTAGTACATTTTCTTAGGCAACATCTGGCTGCGGATACGCTTGTAATGACGTTTCGCAGCAGCAGCCTTCAAGCGCTTGCGCTCTGTAGTTGGCTTTTCATAAAACTCACGAGCACGGAGTTCAGTTAAGAGGCCATTCTTTTCAATAGCGCGCTTAAAACGGCGTAATGCCACTTCAAAAGGTTCGTTTTCGCGTAAGCGGATAGTTGTCATGCTGTTTACTCTAAAAAATGTTCTGATTTAGTCAGAAAAAACTGTAAAACGAGATTGTAGCACGGCAAAATACTGTTATGCGAGTTCTTGGTATAGAAACTTCTTGTGATGAAACCGGCCTAGCGATTGTCGAGGTTAGCGGAAATAATTCCTTTGAAATCAAAGGTCAAGCCCTTTATTCACAAATCGCGATGCACCAAAATTACGGGGGCGTGGTCCCTGAATTAGCATCACGCGATCATATCAAAAGGATTATTCCCCTTATTAATCAAGTAGTTAAAGATTCTGGGGCTGATCTTCAAAGCATCGATGCGATCGCCTATACCCAAGGGCCAGGCTTGGCAGGTGCGCTACTCGTCGGAACCTCGGTAGCGAAAGCTTTAGGAATGGCTCTCGGTATTCCAACCATAGGAATCCATCACCTTGAAGGCCATCTTTTGTCGCCTTTGTTAGGGCAGAAGAATCCTCTCGAATTTCCATTTATTGCTCTCTTAGTGTCAGGGGGGCACACACAACTGATGCTTGTCAAAGGTCTAGGGCAATACATCATCCTAGGCGAGACACTCGATGATGCGGCTGGCGAAGCCTTTGACAAAACAGCCAAGTTATTAGGTCTTCCCTATCCGGGTGGACCGCAAGTCTCCGCTCTCGCAGAATCAGGTCAGAGCGAGCGCTTTAACTTCCCACGACCCATGCTGCACTCAAAAGATTTAGATTTTTCATTTGCTGGTTTAAAGACTGCGGTCCTCACACAAGTGAAAAAGTTAGGCGGGACAGAAAATTTAGAACCATCTGCGAAAGCTGATATCGCCGCCTCATTCGTGGCAGCGATCACTGAAGTCATTACTGAAAAATGTATTGCGGCACTCAAGACTCATGAACAACAGCATTTAATCGTCGCTGGCGGTGTTGGCGCTAACGTGCAATTACGCGAACACCTCAATCATGCTTGCGAATTAATTGGCGCAAAAGTACATTACCCGCCCCTTCATTTGTGCACCGATAATGGCGCCATGATTGCCTTTGCAGGAGCCATGCGCTTGGCACAAAACCCTAGCTTGGCCACAAGCAGTCGCAGCTTTGATGTGAGGCCGCGCTGGCCTCTAGATCAGTTAGATGAAATCAGTGCGTAAGCACTATGATTGTGAATCGATTCAAAGTTTTCAGCTTCAACCACAAAACTCTGAATACGCTTGTCTGCCTTTAATTGTCCGGCGACATCACGCACTAAGTCTTCTACAAACTTAGGGTTGTCATACGCACGCTCGGTGACGTACTTTTCATCGGGGCGCTTCAAAAGACCCCATAACTCACAAGAGGCTTGGCTTTCAGCAATCTTGACCAACTCTTCTAAATCTAATTTAGCATCCTGAGCCAACTCAACCTTCATGGTGACATGTGAACGCTGATTGTGAGCGCCATACTCTGAGATTTCTTTAGAACATGGGCACAAACTCGTGACAGGAACCACCGCTTGTAGGTAGAGAGTTGTTTGCGCTTGACCATTGATTTTTTCAGCACGCACATCCCAGCTGACGTCGTAATCCAACAAACTTTGTACACCTGATACAGGTGCAGTTTTATTGATGAACTGGGTGTATTTCAACTGAATCTGACCTGCTGTTGCATCCAAAAGATCCAGCATTTTGCTGGCCATTTCACGAATCGATGCCGCATCTAAGGCCTGATGCTGCTCTTGCAAAAGAGCCACAAAACGAGACATGTGGGTACCTTTTTTGTCTGCAGGTAAAGCCACATCTAAATCGAATGTCGCCACCGTGTGCTGCGCCGTATCACCCACCTGAATCAAGATCGGATGACGCACACC